>JAABVA010003053.1_pt1 | contig 16195 bp, 20 predicted proteins | sample 5560331 | NCBI WGS metagenome assembly JAABVA01 (sample SAMN12812661, study PRJNA571458) | rock metagenome | isolation source: Antarctica rocks | place: Antarctica: Victoria Land, Mt New Zealand sud | collected 2016-01-07 | reverse complement strand
GACCCGCGAGCGCCGATCAACACCCTGCCCCGGTTCTGATGCCGTTTCTCGCGCGACATCGTTCGTGGACGTCCTGGGGTGCCGGGTAGCTGTGGTCATGTCGTCCACGTCCTCGCTGAGTCGGTGATGGTGCTGCCCACCCTGGACACGAGTCGGATCCGCGGAGGGCCGAAAGTCACCTCTTAGAAGGAAGCCCGACCCACGACCTGGAGGCCGCCCACCTCTGGAACAAGACCGGGGCGCCGGCCGCCGGACGGCCCTCGCAGCTCAACGAACGGCCCTCATCAAAGGCAGACGTCCAGGGGAGCAAGGACACGGCTCGATGCCAGTCGCTTCGCTACACAAGCTTCTGGGACTGCGCGTTGAGGAACACGGGTCCTTCGGGGCGGGCGGGTCGCGTGCTGGTTGTGCGCCTGGCGACGGCAGCGGTCGCCCGGAGCTGCGGTCCAGGCACCCGCACCTGGCCTGTACGTTCGAGGACCTTCGGCCCTGGTCCGGCGGCGCCACCCGCCGCAGGCTGAGGACATGACCACCAAGGCGCTTTGCTCGCCGGGCTGCCGACTACGTCCTGCTCGAGCTGGACCGCACGCAGTGCCTTGCCCTGCCGGCAAGCAAGCCGTTCGAGCGCCCTGTCCGCGCGGCACTGCCAGCCCCGTTCATCATTGCCGCCGGGCTGTGCTGCACGTCGGCGCGGTCCACGGCCGCACCTGGAAGCCCACGTGCCAGGACGCCATACCCGCCGAGATGTCTGTCGCGGTCCAGACCGGCACCTTCGATGCCCGCACCCGAACTGGGTGGACCGTCGTCGTACTAAGCCGATGGGCTGCTGTCGCGGTCCTGGGGCAGCGGCGACCGGGACAGCGTCCCGCGCATCCCCGTCGAACTGCTCGCCGGCCACCGCGTCGGACGCGGCCCGCTGCACGCCCTGCCCGTCCCGCCCACCACACCCCTGGAGCACTCATGAGCAAGACCAGCATCACCGCCGAGGTCCTGACGGCCGTCGCCGCGCAGTACGCCCTGTCCCGCCTGCTGTCACGCGCATGCAGCTACGCCGAGACCCGCGAGACCGAGGACCTCTGCGGTCATCCCGAGCATGCGTCCCGGATGCAGCCCGATCCCGTGCGGCTTGTCCCCGCGCAATTCAGCGCAATTCCGGCGCCGGCGCGCTGACGCAACCCGTGCCACGTCCCGACCGTCCCGATCCCGAAGCGGGGCTCTAAGGTCTGCTCGATTGGCCCCGAACATGGATCTGAAGCGGGCAGCGCAGGTGCCGGACGAGAAGTCGAGAAGCGCACTTCCGCCGTTCCTTTCCTAGATGACGGGGGGCAGGTTATCGGCATGCTCAGTGAGCTGGACACGCTCTGGACGCGGACCTTGTCCGACCCCCGGGCGCACGTTCGCGTGGTTCCTCGGGCGCCCGCTGCCGTTCGCACGGTAGCCGATGATGAGCCGGGACGTGATCGCCCCGAGCGTTGATGCCGACACTGCCGACCTGGTGAGCCACACGCGCAGGGCGAATGTGCACAGCATTCCCATCGTCACATCGAGCTCGTACACATCGCCCGGCCCGCGGTTCGTCACCTCGATCTCAGCCAGGCTCCCGCGACGGTTGTCGATGTACCTCGCGTCGAGGCGGGGCTCCTTGCCGTGCTGCGGGAGGCGCTGGCCTATCGGGAACCCACCGCCTGGGCGCGGAGGCGGTCTCAGGTCCCTGTTCGTGTGCCAGTCGCGGCCAGACGGGTTTACGGCGCAGGCGGCCGTCTGAAGGAGTTCTGCCGGGTCAGACGCTTTTCGACCGTGAACCGATTATCTAGCGACCCAACTCGAACTGGGCGTGCTCGCCCTTCATGGTGACGTCGAGCATGTAGCGGTGACCGCGGACCATGTGGGCGTTGTTGCCGTAGTGCATGTCGGCCATTCCGCTGTGCACGCCCTGCATGACCGCGACTGGGATCTGCTGCGTCGCGTCGTGCGCTGACCGGTCGACCAGGCTCAGGCTGGGTGAGGCCTGCTGAACGACTTTGCCGCTCGCCCGGTTGCAGATGTGTACCTCGACGTGCCGGTAGGCGCTCGGGTCGGCGGCGCCTCCGTAACCGGGCATCCCTGCCCCGCCCGGCCCCTTGCTCATCATCTGGGAGCCGGCGCCGCCGCCCATCGGCATGCCGGGCACGTCGGTCATGCTGCCGCCGACCATCATCTCGCCGTGATCCGGGTGGGTGGAGTCCACCTGTGCCCGGGTGTAGGTGGACTCCAGCGGCCCGGCGTTGGCGGTGAGCTCGTACGTGGCGGTCCTGATCAGGCTGCTGCTGACCGGCCCGGGTCCGCAGTCACTGGCCACCACGTCAGCGGCAGACCTCGTCGGGGACGACTGTCCGCAGCCGACGAGGCTTCCCAGCGCGATCGCTGTCGCTGCAACTGTGAACTTCCGCATAGCTGCTCCCTTGTAGTCGCGGGTCGCTGGTCGACCCTGGTCAAGCCTCGGTGAGCGGGCCGACGGCGAATAGGGGCGAAGGTCCGTTCTTTCGCGGCAGGTGCTCGACTGGAGCACCTCAACGGTCGAGGGACCTGACAGATGCGGTCGAGCCGTGACGTTCCACAGAGCCGCCGGACGCAGATCCTGGCGGTGTAGGTGAAGTGCGCCGTGCCTCTACTCGACCGTCGGTGACGGCTCCCTGGCCGTCGCCTCACGGTCGGCGCGGGCAACCTGCCGGTTGTCTCTTGCGTCGTGGCGGTCGACCTGCGCCAAGAGGCGGTGGATGGCGCTGCTGACGCGGTCCTGCAACGCTGCCTCTCGTCCTTCGTCGCCGTTTGCCGCCCGCTCTGCGGACGCAGCCCGGTCGTCAGCCGAGGCGCCGCGGTCGAAGCGGGAGCGCAGGCGGTCGTCGGCGGCGAAACCCCGGTCGTTTCGGGCGGCCTCCGGGTCCCCGTCACCCCGGTCGTCCGCTGCGACGTCTCGCACCGCCGCTTGTCTGTCCCGCTGCTCCGCCGCCGCGTCACGGGCGTCGGCCGGCGTCAGGCTGTCGGGCCTGGTGCTGGCGCTTCGCTCACGCGCGTCGGCGAGGCGCTCGCGTTCGTCCGCAGTGTTCTCACGTTCCCTCGCCCGGTCATCGCGGGCATCCGCCGCAAGGTCACGTGCATCCGCCCGGCGCTCGCGTTCATCTGGCATGTGCGCTCCAGGTGTAGCGGGAGAGTCCTTCGACGACACCACACGGCAAGCGTCCCTCACGACCGGTGATTCTTGTGCATGAGGGTGTCATCGGGTGGTGTCCATGCTCGTGGCCCGTTCGGGAACCCGTGCGCTGGCCCGTTGGTGCTGCGCCTGGCCCGGCTTAGGTCACGCTCGAGTTGCAGCAGATCGGGCCGACGCGGGTAGGCCCGAGTGAGCTCATCAAGTGACGCCGAGCGTCGGTCTGCAGCCGCGCCGTCGCGGCCCCGCGCGCACTTCGGCGGTGACCAGATCTTGTGGAAGCGTTCTGCTGGCATTCGGCGCAAAGGCCACCACCAGATCCACCACGGCCAGCTACGACAAGCCCACCTTGACCGCCGTCTGTCTAGCGAGCGGCATTGGGCCTGTGGCGCCCGTCCCGCCAGCGCGAGTGACAGGTGGGTAACGCGTCGCCGTACCTGCGCTGACTTAGACGGCGTCACCTTCACGATCCAGCTCTACGACCCGAGCGAGTAGGCGTGGTTGCCCGGACGACAACGGGCGTTATCCTAAAGGTCCCTTGCGAGTAGAGGGCGGGCGTTCTTCGCTGGCCGAGAAGCGGTGCGCCGCGCACGTGGCGGCGCTTCGCTCCTAGAGTGCGCCGGTGTGGACAAACTGTACCGGTGGCATGCCACGCCTTCCCTGTTGTGGCTAATGGGCGACATGCACGCCCTGACTGGGACCGCGGGCTATTCCTGAGCGCGCTGTTCCTGGCCCTCTGCCTCGGACTCGGCTGCTACGCGGTCATTGCGCCGACTTTCGGTCGAGTCGCTTCCGCCACCGTTCAGTTCTGCCAGACGGACTTTCACTTCAGCGGACACTTCGTCCGTCATCAAACACGCTGTGTCCTTTTCGTTGAGCATCTTGGTAATCGCGAGGTGGACACGGCCGGGCCGCACAAGCCGGGGGATCGCGTCCGCGTACAGATCCTGCGGGGACAGGTATCTGACGCGCGGCTGTCGCATGCACGGATCTGGTTCCTAGCGCCGGTCCCGGCGCTGGTCACGCTGCTTGCTCGAAAGGGATGGCCCATCCGCTAAAGAGTGGCGTAGCGGTAGGCAGCTTGCCCTGCTCGTTGCCTCCAGGCGTTGGCGAGTCGGTAGCTGGTGGTGCCGGTCTCGATGACGCAGACTCCGAAGGTGAGCCGGGCGACGATGGCGGCGTAGAGACCGGCTGATGAGAATCCTGATCACGTTGTCGATCTCGGCTCTCCTGGTCAGCGCCTGGTTGAGTTGGGAGACCAGGCGATCGGTGTGCGCGAGCGCTCTGGCATTCGCGACGGGCACCGCGGCCGACCTGGCGAAGGCCTCGCCGAGAGCCAGAGCTCATTGGTCGAAGGCGTCGCGCCGAAGGGCGTAAAGGCGCCCGACCCGAGGGCCGAACCGTGGCCACAGGCCTTCCCCACGGAGGTTGCCCGAGGCAAAGACTCCTGCTCTCAGCGACGGCGCTGACCACGCCAGCCCGGACGTCCGCAGCATCTGCTGCTCCGTCAGACCGTGGGCCGGCTAGAGGCAGTCATCGGTAGTGAAGTCGCGATCGCGCGTGTCTGGGGCACGCGCGGTGGAGTGCCCCGGTGCGAACCGCTCCGCCGGCTCCACACCGGCACAAGCGCCACGCTGATGGCGATCGCCGTGAGGGCAAGCAGGGGGGTGACCAGGCTCGACCAAGTGAGTACAGCAAAGGGGACCGTGCCGGCGGTTACGAGGAGCAGCCTGGTCCGAGCGCCGGCAGGCACCCAGCTGGCCAGCACCGCGAGCCCACCGGCGACGCCGACGACCAGGGTGGTCACAGGCGCGGCGGTGACGGCCATCAGGAGCTGAAAACACCCGAGCAGGCTGAGCAGGACCCGCAGCCAGTAGGCGGAAGCGACGGCCCGGAACTCCCGGAGACCGCCGACGCTCAGGGCGGCGGCAGTGGCCGCGAGAAGCAGCGCGCCTGGCAGGAACCACAGCCGCCCCACTGTGGTGAAGCACAGGGCCGCAGGTAGGAACAGTCCGCAGGCCGCGGCGACCCGGCGCTCGGCCGACCCAGCCTTGGCGCCACCTGAGATTTCGTCGTGGGGCGGTGCTTGGCCGCCGGGCAGAGCTCGCGCGCTGAGGATTGCCACCGTGCTCAAGGCGAGGGTGAGCAGCCCGAGCGCGACCGGGTCGGCCTTGGCTCCGCTCCAATCGGGAATGTGGTTGCCGAACAGGACCTGCGTGAGGCCGGCCAGCAGCCCCGCAGCACCGCCGACGAGGCCGAGACGTCGGGCGACCTGCAGCCGTACGGCCGTGCTGCTCATCGGGTCACCGCCGTCAGGGCGCGGCGGGGGCTGGGTCGGGCAGCATGCTGCGGGTCGCCGATCCGGAAGGCCACCAGGGGCTGCTGGCCGTGGTCGTCGAGGAGCCGCTGGAAGCGCGGGCCGAAGGTGGCAGGGAGCTGCCTGCTCCGTTCGCGGTCGATGGCCTCGGTGACCTGGTTCATGTGCTGGAGCCCGAGCCCTCGCGCCGTGGCGTCCAGGTGTATCCGCTGCAAGAGCCGGCCGCCGTTGAGCCGGTGCGCGACGTCGTCGGGGTCCGCGAGCGTCAGGACGCCGTACGCGGCCGCCGTGGCCGTGTGTACGGTCCGGGTCTGGGTGAGCCAGAACTGGTCGCCAGCCGTGCGCGAGGTCGCAGGCAGGATCTTGGCCAGCGTCAGGGTGAGCTCGTTTAGGCCCTGGGCATCCAGCGTCGGGCCGTCCCGGTGGGTGTTGATCTCGTCGCGGTTGTTGCGGAACCAGGAGTAGGAGTCCACTGACTGCTGCGCGTCGGCGATGAAGGCGACCGTGGCGTCGACGATGAGCCGGCTGAGAGCGGCCTTGTCAGCGGCGGATGTGAGCCAGTGCACCGCGACGCCGGGTAGGTCCTCGGCGTGTCCGGCGAGGGCGTCCAACGTCGTCGAGGGCACCGCCGTGGCCTTGTACGGGCCCCGGTTGGAGTGCCGATCGCCAACGGCGTTGTACAGCGGAGATGGGACGCGCGGCCCACAGGTCAGACTGACCGCCGCCACGTGGCCGGGATCGCTACGGTCCGGCGTCAAGGTCACACCGGGTCGGTAGCCCCGGGCGGCGAGGCCCAGCGTCAGGTTCTCCACGGCGCAGCCCAGGCCAACGTGGTGCTCGCGGACAATCGGGTCGACCTTGCGCATCCAACGGGTCGGGTCGCTGAACACGTCGATCCGGGTGGCGGTGACGTGGAATGTCCACGGCTGGGTGTTGTGCGGGTTGGCAGCCAGGATCGCCGCCCCGACCGCTCCGAGCGGACCAGGGTCGGTGTTCCAGTGGTCCCAAGCCTCATAGGGCGTGCCCGACCCCGCGTCCAGCACCCCGTTGTCAAAAACGCGGTAGCTCGTGGCGCCCGTTCCCGCCACCAACACGGTGATCCCAGCCAGCCCAACGCCCTTCAACAGCGAGCGCCGGCCAACGTCGGCCCGAAGCGGCTCGACCTCAACGGCCCCCTGCTGGCTGATCAGCGTGCGCGTCACAAGAACCTCCTGGGCTGCGTGCAGCCAGGGCTCCTGCCCGTCGCTGCTGGCACCCGACCGTGCCAGCTCCGAGCGGGGCGTTGCAGAGGCGAAAGTCCTTCCTGGACCAGCCGTCCTTTGCATCAGCCGACCCACGCCGGCGCTGTCGCCGGGGTGTTCCTGTCAGGTGCTGTGGCCTGGTGTGGTGAGACCGGATTCGTAGGCGAGGACGACTGCTTGAGCTCGGTCGCGCAGGCCGAGCTTGGCGAAGATGCGGCTGACGTGCGTCTTGGTGGTCTGTTCGGCGACCACGAGGGCTTGACTGATCTCGGTGTTGGACATGCCTTGGGCGATGAGCTGGAGTACCTCGTGTTCGCGGGGGGTCAGCCGCCGCAGCTCCAGCGCGCCGGCGGTGTCTGGTGTCGGTCGGTGGGGACCTCGCTGCGCGAAGTCGGCGATCAACCGCCGGGTGACCGACGGGGCGAGTAGTGCTTCGCCAGCGGCGATGACGCGTACCGCGTGCAGCAGTTCGGCTGCGGGTGCGTCTTTGAGCAGGAAGCCGCTGGCGCCGGCCCGCAGCGCCTCGTACACGTACTCGTCCAGGTCGAAAGTAGTCAGGATGAGTACCCGGGGCAGCGACCGGTCCGATGAGACATCCAGCAGGCGGCGGGTGGCTTCCAGGCCGTCAAGGATCGGCATGCGGATGTCCATCAGCACGACGTCAGGCCGCTGGTCCCGGCTGAGTCGCAGCGCGTGTTCGCCGTCCGCAGCCTGACCGATGACGGTCATGTCCGGCTGCGCGTCGAGCAGTGCGCCAAAGCCTTCGCGGACCATCGCCTGGTCGTCGGCGATCAGGCAGCGGATCGGTTCCTCCTTGGTGCTCATCGAGTTCCGGCTCCGGTCGGGAGCACAGCGGCGACTACGTAGCCGCCGTCGTCGGCCGGACCGGCGGCCAGGGTGCCCTCGAGCAGGGCCACCCGCTCACGCATGCCGGCCAAACCATGGCCAGTCCCGTCCGCTACCGAAGTGTTCGGGGGTGTCTGCAGTTGGCTGTTGCGCACCTGGATGCACAGCCGGTCCAGGTGCCGCTCGACGGTGACGGTGACGGCGGCGGCCGGCGCGTGCCGGGCAGCGTTGGACAGTGCCTCCTGCACGATTCGGTAGGCCGAGGACGCGATTACCGGCCGAAGCGCGTCGGTGCGCGCCGGCATGCGCAGCTCGACCGCGACGCCGGCCCGCCGCGCCGCGCCGACCAGTTCCGGGACGTCGGTCAGCACCGGCTGCGGGCAGCGTTCGGGACGCTGCTCGCTGTGCAGCGCGCCCAGCAGTGCTCGGGTGTCGGTGAGTGCGGCGCGCGCGGCGTCGTTCAGGACTGCGAACTCGGTGCAGACTTCGTTGGACAGTCCCTGCAGTCGGTAGGGAGCGGTTTCGGTCTGCACCGCGATCATCGACAGGTGGTGGGCCAGGACGTCGTGCATCTCGCGGGCTATGCGGGCCCGTTCCTCCAGCACCGCACGCTTCTCGGCCTCGGTCTGGGTGCGTTCGGTTTGGGCGAGCAAGTCCAGATGGGTGCGCCGCCACCCGCTCAGCGCGTCGATGGCGATGCACAGCAGCGTCAACGCGGCGGTGGCCGCCAAGCTCGCGCGCCAGTCCGAGCCGCCTACCCAGACCCACAGCGGCACAAGGGTGATCACCCAGATCGCCCACGACGTCGGACGGCCGTACCGTGCGGCCGCAATACCGAACAGCAGCAGCAGCACCACGATCTGACCGGGATCCAGGCGCGCATGATGAGGGAGCAGCGGAACGAGGATCCCCGCGAGCCAGGCGATCCGCCAGCCCCACAGCGGGAACCGCGCCGCCAGTACGAGTGGGACCAGGACCGAGGCGACCAGCAGGAGCAGCCTGGGCCCGCCTTGGCCCGAGGCGGCAGCGAACAGGGCCAGCGCGGCGGCCACGACCACCAGCACCAGGCCTACGACTGCGATCACTCGGTCGAGACGTCGTGACGGCGCCCCGGCCGGGCGCGGTTCGGCTCCCACCAGCGCCTGCCGCAGACCCGCCCGTGCGGCCCCGGGCAGATCACGCCGGCCGCCTACGACCAGACCGCGCAGCACCCCCGGCAGATCGAGCACTTCCATGCCCTGAAACCTAACTCGACTGTTCGACGCCCGTCGTCACCCGAACGGTGTCATACCCCGGTATGAGACGCGCCCGGCATGTCAGCAGCAATTGGCCTTCAGTAGGGCTCCAAGACCCCTCCCGAGCGTGACGATCTGCCTGCCCGTTCTTCCTAGCGTGGGGGTTATCAGCCACGTGATCCAGGGAGTTCTCATGGTTCAGGTACGCAGTCTGCGCAACCGCTACGTGGCGACCCTTCCCGTCGAGGACCTGAGCGTCGACGTTGCACCCGGATCGGTCACTGCTTGTCCTGGGGCCGAGCGGCGCGGGCAGGTCAACCTCGGCGGTGTGAGAGCAGTGATCCAACTTGAGAATGTCACTTGCCGCTTCGGCGACCCCGTGAGGGGAGTGCTCGCATTGAGTGATGTCAGCCTCGAGATCATGTCGGCATCGTTTGTCGCCGTCATGGGGGCAACAGGTTCGGGCAAGAGCACGTTGTTGAACTGTGCGTCTGCGCTGGAACGTCCCACCTCAGGTGCTGTCCGCCTGCTTGGGAACAACGTTGCAAAGATGAGTGAGAGTGAGGTTTCCCGTGTTCGGCGCAGCCATGTCGGGTTCGTGTTCCAGTCCTACAATCTGTTCTCAGAGTTGACGGTCAGCCAGAACGTCCTGATGCCAACCCGTCTCGGGGCACGCAGGGCACGCACCGTCTGCGACGTACTTGATGCGGTCGGTCTTGGTGGCGCCGAGCAGCGGACGGTCGGCGGGCTGTCAGGAGGCCAGCGCCAACGTGTCGCCGTAGCCCGTGCCTTGGTCACGGCGCCGTCTGTCATTTTTGCCGATGAACCAACCGGTGCCCTCGATCCGGCATCCGGTGCGCAGATTCTCACGTTGCTACGGCGTGCCGTCGACGAGCAGGGCTGCACTGTTGTCATGGTGACTCACGACCCGCTGGCAGCCGCGTTCAGTGACCGACTGGTCCTCTTGCGCACGGGAGAGATCGTCGACGACCGCCAGACACCTGATGCATCATCGATCGGCGAGCAGCTGCGTCAGGTATCCACAACACCAGCGCCGGTGGCGTCATGAACAGCGGGATCACCAAGCAGGCGCTGATTCGTCACCGTTGGTCGCTTCTTGGCCCCGCCTGCACGCAGGTAGTCGGGGCGGCCGTCATCGCCGTGATGCTGATGGCAAGCCATTCGATCGACTCCTCCCTGACCGTCGCCGAACGCCACGCCCCGGCGATAGCGGGCGTCGTCGAGGCCATGAACATCTTCCGTGGAAACGCACGGTTTCTGTCAGTGATCATCGTTGGCGTGACCATGAGCCTGGCCATGACCCATCAGATGCACGACATCGCCTTGCTCCGATCCATCGGCGCCACGCCGGGCCAGATGCGCCGGTGCCTCGTCCGCCAGGCGGTGGTCGTATCCGTCCCCGCTTCGATAGTCGGCTTCCTCTTGGCCATACCCGTGGGGGCCGCCTGGGTCGGCGTGCTGAAGTCCCAGGACGTGTTGCCCTCAGCCGTGCACTTCGAACCGGAGATGAATGCGTTCTATGTCGCGCTGGGCGTAGAGATGGTCGCCTCCCTGGTCGGAACGATGGTGGCAGTTCTGCGCCCGTCGAGACTGGCACCGGCGAAAGCCCTGACGGAGACAACTGCAGGACGTGGACCGATCGGCCGCCGCCGAGTGGTAGCCGGAGCTGCTCTGGTTGCTGCCGGTGTAGGGCTTTCGGCGGTGCTGTCGCAGCTATCGGCCAGTACGGCCAGCAGCGCGGGGATCTTCATCCTTCTCGGTGAATCGGTCGGCGTCGGTTTGCTGGGACCGCTGATCTTGCGAAAGGTCTCGCGGGCACTCGAGCCCTACACGGGTAGCGGCCTTGGGCGACTAGCGCTAGAGGACTTAGCCGCCGCGAGTCGGTCGCTCTCAGGAGCACTCATCCCACTGGTTCTGTCCATCTCGTTCGCACTCATCCAAGACGGAATGCTGTCCACAGCCGCACACGCAACCGGCGTCACCAACACCACCCAGCGACTGATGACCCTTTCCGGCACCGCCAGCATGGTGCTGTTCGCCGGGGTAGCGGCGTTGAACTGCTTGATCACGATCGCGGTCGGATGATGCCGTGACCTGGCCACCATGCAGCTGGTCGGCGGATCGAAGGACTCAGTACTTCGAATCAAACTGATCCAAACGACGGTCTTTGCGGCTACCTCACTGGTGATTGCTGGTGCCATCTCACTGGCAACGCTTATGCCGCTTGCTGCCTCCGCCTATGGCATGTTGTTTCCCTACATCTCGATCTCGACCATTGCAGTTGCGGTCGCCGCCGTGGCCGGCCTCACCGCAGCCGGAGTCGTGGCTCCCGCAGTCGTGCAGACGAGGAAATCCGCAATAGCGGTCGTCAGAGCAGACTGAGGAAATACCCCACCGGAGGCTGCTCGAGCAGCACGAGCACCTGCGCCGTCGGCTCCTTGCCCCGCCGGTTTCGGCCCTTTCCTCATCCAGCGCCAGGCGCCGCGCCCGCGCCTTTGCCAGCACAACCTGCTGCGTACACGACAACACGACCCAGCCCGACCCACGGTCCGCCGGTGCAGGCGTCGCAAAGCCACGTTGAGGCGGTTCCGGCTGCAGCTGCAGGTGCTGCTGGTCCCGCACACCCGGACGGAGGAGCAGGGGCTGTTCCCCCAAATGGCGGCGGAGTTCGGCGAGCAGCTGCAGCAGTTGGAGGACGAGCACGCTGACATCGAGCAGGTGGTGTCCGCGATGATCGAGGGGACAGTTGCGGAGAGCTGTTGGACGGCCGAGTTGCAGCGTGCGATGTCCGTCCTACGCGGGCACATCCGCAAGGAGCAGGACGGGGTCTTCCCGGCTGCGTTGACCATCCTGCGGGCGGCCGACTGGGCACGGCTGGACCAGGCACGCGGGCAGGAGCCAGCGGCTGCTGTTTTGGTAGCGCAACTGTCCTGACGCACCTGCGCGCGCAATAGATTATGCCCGTGCCGGTGTACGTTCTCGGCCCGGGATCAGCCCGACGGTAGCGACTGCGGCGGTCACGAACAGTCCAGCGGTGACCAGGCCGGTGAGGTGCAGGCCGGTGAGGAACTGCCCGGCCCGGTCTGGTTGTCCAGCGATCGCCCCGTAGGCGGCGATGCCGATCGCGCCGCCGGCTTGGCGGGCGGTGTTGTTCACCCCGGACGCCAGACCGGAGCGCTCCGGTGGTGCGGCGGCAATCGCAGCGGCGACGACGGCGGGGGTAAGCAGCCCGAGACCGATGCCCCAGCCCAGCATCGCGGGCAGCAGCAACGGGTAGGCGGTGTGCGTCGACCAGGTTGCCATCAGGGCGACGCCGAGGGCGGCCAGCAGCAGGCCGGAGATCATGACCGGCTTCGGACCCGTCCGGGCCGTGAGGCGCCCGGCGATCGGGGCGAGCACGGTGACCGGCAGGAACAGCGGCAGCACCGCGAGGCCTGCGCCGAGCGCGGTCCGGTGCTGGAGGCCTTGTAAGAACAGGGTGAGCAGGAACAGCAGCCCGAGCGTGCCCAGGTTCATGACCGCGGCAACACCGTTTGCGGTCGAGAACGCTGGGCGGCGGAACAGGCTAAGCGGGAGCATGGGATCGGCGGCGCCGTTCTCCACCCGCAGGAAGGCGCCCAGCGCGACCACCGCAATAACGAATGCGACGACGGTGGCGCCGTCGAGGCCGGAATGTCCGGCCTGGATGACGGCGAATGCGGTCGCTGCAAGGGTGACTGCTCCCAGGACAGTTCCCGCCCGATCAAGCTGGCCGACGCCGCGGTCGGTATCGCGGTGGACCGTACGTGCGGCCACGACGCCGGCGACGAGCACGATCGGGACGTTGAGGAAGAACACCCACCGCCAACCAAGGCCTTGCACCAGCAGCCCGCCCAGCAGCGGGCCAGCCGGCAGCGCGACGCTGCCGACACCGGCCCAGATCCCGATCGCCCTGGCCTGCTCACCGCGCTCAGGGAACGAGCGACTGATGATCGCCAGCGTGCCGGGCAGCAGCAGTGCGGCCCCGATGCCCTGTACGGCGCGGGCGACGATCAGCACCCTCACCGACGGGGCTGATCCACAAACCAGCGAGGCCAAGCCAAAGACGGCCAGCCCGGTCAGCACCACGGGTTTGTGGCCACGCAGGTCACCCACCGTCCCGGCGGCAAGCAGGAGCGCCGCCAGCGCCAGGGCATAGCTGTCCACGATCCACTGCAGCCCAGAAACTGACGCGCCCAGACCCGCGCCGATCTGCGGCAGGGCCACGTTGATCACGGTCACGTCCAGCAGCACCAAGAAGTAGCCGACACACATCACCGCCAGCACCAGCCACCGAGACGCCGGCTCCTGCGTACGCCTTCTCGTTGTGTCGCCCATACGTCCCAGCCTGCCGCCGGGACACTTCCACCGGCACGGAACTGTCCCGGTAGCAGGATGAGCAGCATGGCCGACGACATTCCCGTCCCGGGGCTCGTCCGCCCCGGCGGCGACGCCGACATCCCCGCCGTGGCCGCCCTGTTCGCCGACCCGACCAGGGCCCGGGTGCTGCTCGCGCTGGCCGACGGCCGTTCCCTACCAGCCAGTGTCCTGGCCAGCGAAGCCGGCGTATCGCCGCAGGCGGCCAGCGCGCAACTGAGTCGCCTCACCCGGGGAGGCTTGATCACGGGCGAGAGATCCGGGCGGCACCGCTACTACCGCATCGCCTCCGACCAAGTCGCGACCATTCTCGAAGCCCTCGCCTGTGCTGCGCCCACCCAGCCCATCCGGTCGCTCCGCCAGGACACCCGCGCAGCCGCCCTGCGCCGGGCCCGCACCTGCTACGACCACCTCGCCGGCCAGCTCGGCTGTGACATCACCCAGGCCCTGCTCGACCGGCACGCCCTCACCGCCACCGACGGCATCGACACCACCCAACGCCGCAGCTTGGACCCACTTTCGGCGCCCCTACCCGAACATCCCTACCAACTGGGCCCGTACGCCGGCCCCGTCCTCAGGCAGCTCGGCGTCGACAGCAACGTTCTCCAACCACGGGCTTCGAGCTGTCAACCGCTACTACGGTTTTGCCTCGACTGGAGCGAACAGCGACACCACCTCAGCGGGGCTCTCGGTACCGCCATCCTCACCGCCTTCGAGCAAGCCCAATGGATCGCCCGCCGCCCGGGCAATCGCGCCGTTGTCCTCACCGACCTGGGACGCCATGAACTGCGGACCTTCCTCGGCCCAACATCTGCCGGAGGATCCGCGCCCGCTTAGCCGAATGCGTGCGCCGGTCCGGCGCCCAGCCTTATTGTCGGGGATCCCGTGCGGCGCAGTCAGCGCCCCCGCGGTCCGGGAACGGGATCCCGAAGTCGTCAAGGCCGAGGGGGAAGGCGTACTTTTCCGGCTGCCTCACGGGCGTCTTGGCCGACTCGGGGATGGCCTTGTAGGCGGCCAGCGCGGCCGCCGTCCGGCGCCGGGCTGCCGCTCGTGCCTCGTCATCGCTCTGGCTCACTGGATCTCCCGAAGGTGTGACCACTATGCGGATCAGCGTCCCATTCTCTGTCGAGCATGTCGAACCGCGGCCGGTGCGCCGTCGACTACGTGCAGGCCCTGCGGCCGCTGCTGGACGAGCCCTGGTTCATCGGCTGGCACGGGTGCGCCTGCGTGGAGGAGAAAATTGGCCGCGGTTGCGGTTGTGCCGCCCTTAGGACGTCGAACTCGGGCTCCAGACGTAAGGCGCGGTGGTCGTGACCGTCTCAAAGCCGAGGCGCAGCAGGACGGGCTTGCTGTTGTCCGAGGCGTCCACCTGCAGGTAGCGGACGCCGCGGGCAACAGCCAACTGGGCACGTCGAGCGACCAGCGCGCGGTAGACACCGCGGCGTCGCCAGGCCGGCAGGGTTGACCCGCCCCACATCCCGGCGAAGTCGATGCCGGGCTTGAACGCCAGCCACGCGGCGGACACGACCTCGCCCCCGGCCTCCGCGACCAGGACCGCGATGTCGTCCGCGGCGGCCTGTACGCGGGCCTCGATGTCGCCGGCCAGCCAGCTGAAGTCTGCGTCCCACACCTCGGACTCCATCTTTGCGAGCCGGTCGAAGTCCACCCGGTCGACGACCTGCCGCAACGTCACGCCAGCGGGAAGGACCGGCTCGACGGCCATCTGCTCGGCGACTCCGATGACCACCGTCTCGCGCTCCTCCGGCACGAAACCGGCGGCCAGAAGATGAGCAGGAACGTCTGTGGGCAGATCATGCGCCCGCGTCTTCCACTCGACTGCTTCTCCCCGCCGGGCGAAGTAGTCGCGGTGCTCGTGGATCAACGCGTCCAGTGCTTCGCCGGTGACACCGACGTCGCGGTCCGGGTCCACGAAGCCACGTTGCTGACCCACCACTCGCAGCACGGGCCCGAGTTGCTCGTAACGATGCTGTGCGGGCGGGTGGGACGGGACGTACCGCCGCACCTGAGCGTCGTAGGCGGACAGCAGAGCATCATGATCAGTCATAGCGCCGGAGGGTAAAGGCTTCTCGACAGAACACCCAGCGACTTGTCCCCGGTAACCGCTGGTCCAGCGGCGCCGCTTCAAAACGCGTTACGGCTGGAACCCCCGCACGTAGTGCTGCTGCCACGGCGTCTCGACCGCCTTCGGGTGGTAGTGCCGGCGGACGTAGGCGACGGCCTCGCCCGCTGGTATGCCGTCGATCACCGCCAAGCAAGCCAGTGCTGTACCCGTCCGGCCTCGGCCGCCGCTGCAACCCACCTCTACCCGCTCATCCTCGGCCCGCCGCCACAGCTCGAGCAGCGCGTCCCGGGCGTCCTCCCGGTCCGTGGGCAGCCGCAAGTCCGGCCACCGCACCCACCGCGACGCCCAGTCCATTGCAGGAGGTGGCCGGCCCTGCAGGTACAGCCCGAACTCAGGCAGGACGTCTGCACCAACGCTGTGCCGCAGGCCGCGCCCCCGTACCAGCCGGCCCGACGGAAGCCGTAGAACAGCCGGCGCTTCCTGGTCCCAGAACAGCACCGGCTTAGCGCCGACGCCCCGGTTGGGTCACCGGCTCCCAGCCCCGCCGGGTGGGCCGCCCGTGCTCGCGCGAGCGGTACACGATGTAGGGCCTGGTCAGGTACCCGACCGGTGCGCTGAACACGTGCACGAGGCGGGTGAACGGCCAAATGGCAAACAGCAGCCAGGCCATCTCGGCATGGACTTGGAAGCCCAGCGGTGCGTGGCTGATCTTCGTGACGTCGGGGGTGAGGTAGAACACTGACCGGAAGTACGGCGCGACGGTCTCGCGGTAGTCGTGCGGATGGCCGGTGAGGTTGCCCTGCACGGTCGTGAGCAGCCCGAGCAGGATCGTGGACGCCAGGAACACGTACATGAGCTTGTCGTTCTTGG
>JAABVA010003052.1_pt1 | contig 16196 bp, 15 predicted proteins | sample 5560331 | NCBI WGS metagenome assembly JAABVA01 (sample SAMN12812661, study PRJNA571458) | rock metagenome | isolation source: Antarctica rocks | place: Antarctica: Victoria Land, Mt New Zealand sud | collected 2016-01-07 | reverse complement strand
CGTGCAATGGGATGGCCTCACTCTCGATGAGCATGGCCGCACCCATCGCTCTATCGCTCGATTTAGCTTGTGACATCATGCCACTAGCACCACAGGTTAATACCAGACCTCGGCCATTCCATATCCCGTCCGCGCCACCTCCTCACCCTAAACCAGTGTCGTTGTTGGCTTACACTACCGGATTTACCGTCGAACGTCAAGGGCTCGTTAGCTAATTGCTGATCGCTGACGGCTGACGGCTAATCGTGGCATAGCTTTTGCGTACATATACAGGTAGGCGGCCGGCAATGAGGCCGGTGCCGCATCAACCGGGCGCTTTGTCGTCCGGCACTTCTCCAAAGGAGAGCACATCATGTCCAATAATGAAGGCACGCAGGACCGCGCGGAGGGTCTCGGCAACGAGGTCAAGGGCCGCGTCGAGCAGGGCGTCGGCGGTGTCACCGGGGACCGCGGACAGCAGACCCAGGGCGCCGCGGACGAGGGCAAGGGCAACATCCAGCAGGGTATAGGCGACCTCAAGGACAAGCTCACCGGCAACGACAAGTAAGTAGTAGATAGTGGCTAGTAGGTAGTAGTTAGAAAGACAATCTAACTACTACCTACTAGCCACTACCTACTACTAGAAAGGATTACGCCGATGTTCCCGTTCGATCAGAACAATCAGCAGATGTATCAAAACTATGCGCAGGCGGCCAACTCAGGCGACTATAGCCAGATTGACCCCAACCAAGCCTACGGCCATGTGCAGCAGTTCATGCGGAACGCGCCGCCGGAGATGCAGCAGCAGACCTACCAGCAGTATTTTCAGCAGATGCCGCAGGACCAGCGCCAGCAGTTCGCGCAGCAGATGCCGCCGCAGTACCAGCAGCAAATGAACCCCAACAACCCGCAGCAGATGGCGCAGGGCTTCCATCAGATGGCTCAACAGCAGCCGGGTATGCTACACCAAATCCTCGGACCCGGCGGTATGCTCAGTAACCCTATGGCCAAGATGGCCGTGGCCGGCCTTGCCGCTATGGCGGCCAAGAATATCCTTGGCGGTGGGGGCTTCAACCTTTAGTAGCTAGTAGTTAGTCACTAGCTACTACTGAACGTGCCTGCCGCACGATATCGAAATAGGACCGCGTCTCGACAGGCGCGTCGTCCAACCCCAATTGGGCGCGTACCCTGGCGATTTCGGGCGCGCCGGCCTCAATCTCGGCGTAGCAGCCGCCGCCGTCGGCTAGTACGTCGACGTCGATGCGCGCGCCGGACAGGTCCCACGACGTGCGCGTCTTCTCGTAGCGCAGGGTCTCATGTAGCCCAATGCTTTGCAGCAGTAGATGGACGTCAGGTTCCAAGTCAGGCGCTAACGGCACGTTGATTTCGTGGCGCGCCTTGGTCAGGCCGGCATCCTCGTCGGCCTCCCTCGTCAAGGGAACCTTGGCGGTGAGCGTCGTGCCGGTCCAGTCTTCGCGCACGCGCAAAGTATGCCGCGCCCGGCGCAGCCGCCGATCAGGGAAGTCGTAGGCGCTCGTGCGCACCAGCCCCTGGCCGATCACCCACGCTCCCGCCGCGCGCAGCCGCTCTTCCAGCCCCGCGGGATCGGCGATGGCCAGCCGGAGTTCTATTTCCTGATGTGATGCGGACATTACCCCTCACCCCCGACTCCATTATACTAAGGGCATGACAGATCCATTCGCCACTTTCCGCGCCCAATGCGCGGCCCTGATCAAGAGTCGTGTGCCCGAACCGGCCGGCTACGTGCTTGAGCCACCGCCCAAGAAAGAAATGGGCACGCTGGCCTGCAATGTCGCGTTCCAGTTGCCGCGCCTGCGCAAGAACCACCCGCTCGCCATCGCCGAGCACATCGCCTCCGGCATGGATTGGCGCGGCGCGTCACTCGTGCGCGACGTGCGGGTCGCGCCGCCCGGCTTCATTAACTTCTTCGTCGACGAAGAGGCCTACGCGCGCCTTGTGCTCGCTAGTATACAGCAAGACGGCGACCTCTATGGCCGCGGCGAGGAGGACGCCGCCGCGTCCGAACGCCGCCCGCTGATCGAGCATACCTCGACCAACCCCAACAAAGCCTGGCACATCGGCCACGCCCGCAACGCCGTGCTTGGCGACACGCTGGCGCGCCTGTTCCGCTTCGCCGGCCACCCCGGCGAGGTGGAGAACTACATCGACGACACCGGCAAGCAGGTCGCCGACATGATCTACGGTCTGCGCTACTTTGGCTATCTCTCCGACGATGGCGCGTTACAGGTCGAGCCGGGCCGCAAGCTCGACCACTTCTTCGGCGAGGTCTACGCGCGCCTCTATGAGATCCTGAGCGAGGAGAATAATCTGCGCGCCGAAGCCGGCGCGCTGGCCGGCGCGCGTGCGCAAGGGCTGGCGCCCGACGCCGTGGCCGCGGGGGCCGATGAGGCCGAGGGGGCGCTGAACGCGCTCAACCGCAAGCGCGCGCCCGAACGTGAGGCCGCCGCGCTGGAGCGGCGGCTGGTGGGCTTGCGCGCCGTCGCCGCTCTACATCCCGCATCATATGAGGCGCGCGCCGTAGAGCTTGCCGAGCGCCTGGCCGAGATCGACACGATCAAGCGCGGCGCCGAGGAGGTGCAGCACGCCCTCGAGCGCGGCGACTACCGCGCGCTCGTGCTCTCCTGCGTCAACGCCCAGTTGTCCACGGCGTGGCGGCTGGGTATCTACTACGACCTGCTGGTGTGGGAGCAGGACATCGTGCGCGAGGGACTGCTCGAGGAAACGCTGTCGCGCATCACCGAATCGCCCGCCGTACGCGTGGCCACCGAGGGGCGCAAGAAGGGCTGCCTGGTGATGGACATGAGCGGCGCGCTGCCCAAAGGCGCGAGCACGGGCGGCGGCGCCGAGGAGGGCGATGAGTACTCGGCCGAGATGGTGTTGGTGCGCTCCAATGGGCTTCCCACCTACGTGGGCAAGGACATCGCGCACTTCTACTGGAAGTACGGTCTGCTCGACAACGATCTGCGCTATGTCGAGGACACCGTGCAGCCAAACGGGCGGCCGCTGTGGACTTCGGCGCCCGCCGGGGAGCGGCGTGAGCATTTTCCGGCCACCGACGCGATTACCCTGATCGACAATCGCCAGGTCTACCCCCAGCAAGTCGTGTCCGCCGCGCTCAAGGTGGCGGGACACGGCGGCCTGGGCTTCCACCACCTGGCCTACGGCGTCGTCTCGGCGCGCATCGACGGCGTGGACGTGTCGATGAGCGGGCGCTTCGGCAACGGCGTGCCGGCCGACGACGTGCTCGACCAGGCCACCGGCTTCGCGCTGGAGCGCGTGCGCGAGAAGCAGGAGGGCGCCCTTGACGAGGACGAGATGCGGACCATCGCCGCACAGGTCGCCGCCGCCGCGATGCGCTACGTCATGGTGCGCTACAACCCCATGACCGACATCGTGCTCGACCCGGCCGAGATCGTGGAGTTTGAAGGCAACACCGGCGCCTACCTGCTTTACGCCTACACGCGCATCGTGGCGATCCTGCGCCGCGCCGAGGAGCGCGGCGTCACGGAGAGCGCGTGGCGCGGCTACGACGCGGGCGCATTGACCGACCCGGCCGAGCGCGACCTCGTCGTCGCGTTGAGCCGCCTGCCCGACATGGTGCGGCTGGCGCGGGAGACGCTGGCGGTCAACCTGCTGGCCGAGTACGCCTACGAGGTGGCGACATCGTTCACGCAGTTCTACAACCGTTGCCCCATCCTCAACGCCAACCCGCCGCTGGAGCCGGCGCTGTTGCACGCGCGCCTCGGTCTCGCCGCCGCGACCGCGCAGGTCATGCGCAACCTCTACGGCATCCTGGGCCTGGGGCTCGTCGAGCGACTGTGAGCAGAACCGCGTAGATATAGTGGGACTACAAGGGGGAACGTTTTGAGCACCGATACACAGGCGCCCCGTTCGCGAACGTTCGCGCCATGGGCCGAGGTCGTCCCAGACGCGGGCCCGGCGACCGTCGATGAACTGCTCACGCTGCCCGACGACGGGTGGCGCTATGAAGTCGTGGAAGGGGTACTCGTTCGTATGGCCGGGAGCGGGAACGTGGCGACGATCATCGCCGGACTCATCTTGACGGCGCTCAATGTGTTCGTGCGCCCACGCCGTTTGGGGCGGGTCACGGGGGCCGATGGGGTCTATCGGTTCCCCGGCGCGGAAACGGGCCTGCTCCCCGATGTCGGGTTCTACGGCGCGGCGCTCTTCCCGCACGTCAAGGACAGGGACAAGCCCGTCCCCTTCGCGCCCGAGTTGGCCGTCGAAGTCGCCTCGCCTTCGCAGGACGCCGGAGATATGGTCGCAAAGGCCGCGCGCTACTTTCGTGGCGGCACGCGGCTCGTCTGGGTTGTCTGGCCACATACACAGACGGTCGACGTGTGGCATGCCGGCGACCTGCGGCCGCGATCGGAGGACATGCGCCCCTCCGCGACGTTGCGCGCCGCCGCGGGCGACGCGTTCGATGGGGAGGACATCGTGCCGGGCTTCTCCCACCCCGTCGCGGACGTATTCGATGTCTGATGCGCCCCCCAAGCCGGACGTGGACCCAGGGCGCATCCAAGCATCCAAGCATAGCGGTAAGGGGCTATGCAAGAGGAGTTAATGAGCCAATCTCTTATCCTGGCGTCGGGGTCGCCGCAGCGGCGCGAGATCCTGGGCCGACTTGGCATGCCCTTCGGGGTCGAGCCCAGCGACATCGACGAGACACCGCACGCGGGCGAGGGGCCGGAGGAGTTGGCCGCGCGGCTCGCCCTAGCGAAGGCGCGTGAGGTGGCGGCGCGTCATACAGATGGGCTTGTCATCGGGGCCGATACCGTGGTGTGGCGCGGAGGGCGGCTCTTCGGCAAGCCGCGCGACCGCGCCGAGGCGGTCGCGATGCTGCGCCAACTGCGCGACGGGCAGCACCTCGTCGTGACCGGGCTCGCCGTGGTGCGCGCCTCCGACGGCGCCGAACGCGTCACGACCGTCCCCGCCGCCGTGGTCATGCGCGACTATAGCGACGCCGAGATCGAGCGTTATGTCGACACGGGCGAGCCGCTGGACAAAGCCGGCGCGTACGGCGCGCAAGGCGAGGGCGCGCGCCTGATTGAGCGCATCGACGGCCCCTTCCTCACCGTCGTCGGCTTGCCCCTGGACCAGCTGGCGCCCCTGTTGCGCGAGTTGGGCCTCAGCCGTTTTATCGAAGGACTGGCGCCCCCGCACGTCGTCACCGACAGTCAACTCGAAGCCGAATATCGTGAGGCCGCCCAAGACGTGGACGCGGAGCGCGAGGCATGGGAATGGATCGAGGCCAACTGAGAGACATGACTCAAAGCCAATTCGACAACGCCGTGCGTAAGCTGCTGGTGTCCGTCAATGCCAAAGTGTACAGCCTGGAAGAGACGTACGCGCGGGCCAAAGCGGTCGTGGACACGGGCCGAGCGGTCGATGGCGCCGCCCGCGATGGCACGCTGCAGCGCATGGCCGCGGCAATCGCCACGGCGGAGATCCGGCGCGCGTCCCTGATCGCCAGCGCCGCCGGTGCGCTGGTCGAGGACGGCGCCGACCCGCTCATCGCCCTCGACACAATCCTGGCGCGCCTGAAAGATACCCTGCCGGCCGCGCTGGCTTTCGAGGAAGCCTGCCGCGCCGCCGCCGCGGCGGACAGCAAAGCCATTGGCGAAGGGGATGACGCCTACATCGAGACGTACGCGCCGCGCGTGTCCACCGCGCGGCCGGAACTCGGCTACGCCTGGGGCGCGCTCGACCTGCTGTGTCCTCCCGCGCTGGCTATGCTGTCGCGCACGGCGACGGCCCGCCAAACCGCGCGCGCCGATAGGCTGCTGATGGAGCGTGTCGAGCGGCTGGCGTCGTTGCACGGCGGCGTGGGCTGGCTGGCGTCGTTGCTGGGCGTGCTCGACGACGAGGACCTGTTGGTGTTGCATCCCGCGCGCGACCGCGGCTACCGCGTCAGGATCAGTGGCGTCGCCGACAACTTCCAGCTGCACACGCTGTTGGCCGACGCCCTGATCGGCGACCCCGACGCCGGCTGGCTGCCCGGCGCGCCGCCCGACCCCCGTGTCGCGGCCGCCGCGCGCGACCGCGAGGTCGACCCCGCGGCGGAGACGGCGACGGGCGCGTTCAACCTCGTGGGTTGGCCCGGTCTACAACCGGATGGCACGCTAGAGGGTGAACAAGAAAACAGTAGTCATTGGATTTGGGGCGAGGGCACGCCGCGCGACATCCCGGCCTTCGAGGGCATGCGCGTCGTGCTGCTGGGTCCCGCGCCCTACAGTCGCGCTTGGAACGCGGGGCGGCAGTTCCCCACCATGCCCGCCGACCTGCGCGTCGTCGAGGTATTGGACCCGGCGACGGTACAGCAGTGGCTACAACGCATCGCCGCCGCGCCGCGCTAAAGGCGCTCTTCCTCTCGCCCCCCGTCCGCCTCTACCTGATCCATCTCGCCCCCTCCGCCCCCTCCGGGGGAACCTGGGGAGATGCCTCCCCCCAGACCCCCGCCATAAAGCCGCGACGGGACGCGGTAGGGGATGGCGAATGATCGCGTCGAAGTTGCCGGTCACCGCCTGCATGACAGACAGACACGGCGCATGGGAGTGCGGAGGCCGCAGGCTCTCTCCCATCTCCAAGCTCATGGCTCCCGCGCTGTGCGTATGGCGGGGGTCTGGGGGGAGGCATCTCCCCAGGTTCCCCCGGAGGGGGCGGAGGGGGCGAGAAGAGAGAGGAGAGAAGGAAAGATATGCGCGGCGTGTGTATACTGCCCGTGACATGTACGCAACATGTATGAGTGGAGGAGTTGTTTGTGTTCGCACGCTGGGGCTATATCGTCTACCGCCGCCGGTTGCTCGTACTGGCGTTCTCGCTGCTCCTGCTCATCGGCTCAGGCGTCGCGCTCGCCGGCGGCGGCGACCTGCGCACGAGCAATCTTGCGGGGGCCGAGTCAACCCGCGCCGCCGACCTGATCAACAGCCAACTCCCGTCTACCACTGGCGGGAACGTGTCATTCGACGTCGTCTTCGGCAGCGCCGCGCTGCGCGTCGCGGACCCGCGCTTCCGCTCCGACCTGCGCGCGGCCCTCGCTCCGCTACGCCGCGACAGCACGGTCACCTCCATCACGACGCCATACAGTGTCTCGTCGACGGCGGCGCGCGCGCTGGTCTCGCGCGACGGGCACGACGCCCTCGCCACCGTCTACCTGAAGGACGACTTCAGCGCCGCGCGTAGCGACTACCCGCGCCTGCGCGCGCTCATCACACCACACGGGCTCAACACCACACGGGCTCACGGTCCACGCCACGGGCGACCTCGCGATCGCCGCGACCTTCAACCGCACGCTCAACCGCGACCTGCGCCGCGCCGAATTGGTCTCGTTGCCGCTCTCGCTGATCCTGCTACTGCTCGTGTTCGGTACCGTTGTGGCCGCGCTGCTGCCTCTCGGCGTCGGCGTGCTGACGATCGTGGGCGGCATCGGCGGCGTCTATCTACTGACGCGGTCGACCGACGTGTCGCAGTACGCGCTCAACATCGTCACGCTGGTCGGGCTCGGCGTCTCCATCGACTACTCGCTGTTCATCGTCAACCGCTTCCGCGAGGAGTTGGACCGCAGCGCCGCGGTTCCCGACGCGCTGGCGCGCAGCATGGCCACGGCCGGCCGCGCCATCACCTTCTCTGGCCTCACCGTGGCCATCGGGCTGGCCGGGATGCTCTTCTACCAGGGGACGCTGCTGGCCTCGATGGGCCTGGCCGGCACGGTCGTGGTCGCGCTAGCCGTCGTCTACGCGCTGACCTTCCTGCCGGCGCTGCTGGCGCTACTCGGCCCGCGCGTCAACCGCTGGCGACTCCCGTTCGTCCGCTCCCGCCCGCGCGCGGACGGTGGCCTGTGGCGGTGGCTGGCCCTGGGCGTGATGCGGCGGCCGGTCCTGGTGCTCGCGGTCACGTTGCCGCTGCTGCTGCTGGCCGGCTCGCCGTTCCTGAGCCTGCGCCTCGCCGCCAGCAACAATATCAGCGCGCTGCCGCCCAGCGCCGAGGTGGCTCAAGGATACAACTTGCTGCACGACCACTTCCCTGGCCGTAATACCACCGCCATCCCTGTCGTCGTACAGTTCCCCGGCCGCCCACTCACCTATGCGCGCGCCGGCGTCCTCTACGACCTGGCCCACAAGATCGCCACACTTACGACCTGGCCCACAAGATCGCCACACTGCCGGACGTGACGCGCGTAGAGAGCCCGTTCAATGCCGTGCCAGGCCTCAGCCGGGCCGGCTATCAGCGGCTGTACGACGGGCGGCGACGCCTCCTGCCGGCCGCGTTGCAGGACGCACTGCGCCAGAGTACCGGGGCGCGCATCGCCGTGCTCTACGCTGTCACCACGCAAGCCCCCGCGAGCGACGCGGCGCGCGCGATCGTACGCCATATACGCGCCATCCATACAGCGGGCGATGGGGCGATCCTGGTGACGGGTCAGACAGCCTATGATGTCGATTCGACCAACCGCATCCTGGCCGACACGCCGGCCGCAGTGGGCTTCATCGTCGTCGCGACCTATCTGGTGCTCTTCCTGTTGCTTGGCTCGGTCATCCTGCCCTTGAAGGCCGTCATCTCCGACGTGCTGTCCATCTCGGCCTCGTTCGGCGCGATGGTATGGATCTTCCAGCAGGGCCACTTCAGCACGGCGCTCGACATCGCGACGGCCGCGCTCGACCCCTTGTTGCCGGTGCTGCTCTTCTGCATCGTGTTCGGCCTCTCCATGGACTACGAAGTGCTGCTACTCAGCCGCATCAAGGAGTTCTACGAGCGGAGCGGGAACAACCGCGCCGCCGTGGCCGAGGGGTTGGAGCGCAGCGGGCGGCTCGTCACCGGCGCGGCGGCGATCATGGTCGTCGTCTTCGCCGCCTTCGCGCTGGCCGACGTCTCGCTGATCAAGGCGCTGGGGCTGGGGCTGGCTCTCGCGGTGGCTATCGACGCCACGATCGTACGCGCGCTAGTCGTCCCGGCCACGATGCGCCTGCTCGGCCGCCTCAACTGGTGGGCGCCGCGCCCCCTGGCGACCCTGTACCGGCGGCTGGGGCTGGCCGAGACCGCCGAGGGCAGCCGGCCGGCGGCTATCGGCGCCCAACTCGTCGCGGGCGGCGAGTAGCGAACAATTATCATCGCGAGGCGCCGGTTCCCCGATCAGAGCGCGCGGTCGTGCTACACTATCTCTACGAGGCGGACTATTGTTCCAGTAGATCATCCGCGAACGTCGCTAAAGCCGGTGGATATCGCTGGCTATCTTTAGTCGGCGGCGGGTGCGACGCTTCGCCCACGGGCCGGCCGCCGATGGCGCGGGGCCGGCGGCCGGGCAGGGGCGCCGTCGCGCGGCGCCAGCCGCGCCAGCGCCGCACGCACGTCGCGTCGCACCCCGGAGGGTTGCAGGGTGGCCGTCTCCTCGACCGCTCCGACGAACGACACGCGCCACGAGCGCAGATACGCCGTGAACCCGGCCGCGCTGACGCGCCCGCGCCGTATGCCTTCCCCGATGTCGATGTCACGCGCCCAGCGCGCCGCGTCATCCGTCTCTGGCTGCGTCCAGCACGTTTCCACGAATAGGTCGAGTTCGCGCACGAGCGCGCGCACATGCCCGGCCGCCCTCACATCGACGCCGTCAGGACCTGCGGCGGCGCGTTCACGGCGCGCCAACGCGGCGGCGATCTCCAGCTGGCAGGCGACGGCGAAGCGGTACGCTTCGCCGTCGGGTATGCGTGCGCACGCCTCGGTGACCGCCTTGACCGCCCAGACGGCAGTGGGGACGGGATGATTGGCGGCGTGTTCCAGCGCGCTTTGGTGCAGGAGCGCGTGCACGACGCGGTCCCATTTGCCGTTCCGAGCGGCGTACTCGCCATACAAAGTGGTAGCCAGGGCCGCCTGCTCCCCCGCTTGCCGGAACAGCTCCTCCGCCTCCCCCCGATCGATCAGACTCATCCCGCGCGCCTCGGCCACGAGAGACATGCTGCTCCAATACTGGTACGTGGCCTCGGTGCGTCCCCGATCCCAGCGCTCCAACGACGGATAGTTCCAGCGACGGGCGGCGCTCAACCCCTTACGCGCCTCGTCGGCGGTCTCCCCCCGTTCGAGATCATAGAGATGCGCACGTAACGCCGCGAGGCGGCGTACTGCCGCACGTACCCGCTCGACGGGCGCCTCGGCGGCGCCCAGCACGGCGTCCAAGTCGTCGCGCGCCAGCAGGATATTATACTCGACCACGCTGAGGCGCGCGGTCAGCAGGCACTCGCGCTCGGCCCCCGCGCGCGCCAGCAGCGCGTTGAGCGGAGGCAACAAGCCGCCGGTGAGGGCAGGGGCGGGTCCGCCGGCGCGGACGAGCGCGGCGCGGCTCGTCGTGCTGTCACCGGCCGCCCAGGCGAAGAACGCGAGCTCGGCCACGATCAACACGCGCTCCGCCGCCGGTCCCGCCCACTCGCCCGTCGCCTCTTGGGCGGAACCGGCGTCAAGCAGCCGCCCGAGCAACTCGTCGGCGAGGCGGTTGAGGCGCACATGGAGGCTTGTCTGCCCGCTCGGCCCCAGGATGTCCGCGAGTGCGCGCCACATCCAGCGCAGCGCGTCCGCGGCGACGGACAAGTCCGCGGGCTCCACGTCATCGCGCGCGAGCCGCGCGGCGACGTCGAGGCAATCCGTCACCAGGACATCGCCGACAATGGCGCGAAACAGCGCCGCGAGCGTCTTATAGGCGCCGCCGCGCGCCACGCAAGCGCCGCGCAGGCGGGGGATGAGCAAGAGGCGCCACAGGTAGACGATCCCCTCGAGGGCCAGCCGGGTCGTTTCGTCCCGGCCGGCCGCGTAGCGGCGCGCGGCGGGGGGACACACAAACCGTGGCGCGCGCGCTACACCGGGGCCAGGGACAACGACAAGCCACCCGGCCGCGACCAGGCGGGGCAGATCCAGGCCGGCCAGATCCGATCCGGCGGCGACCATGCCCAGCTCCGCGCCATCCCAATCGCGGTTCGGCAGCAGCGCCAGCGTCGCCACGACGCGCCGCTCGACGAGGGTGAGACCCGACCACGCGCGCGCCACGCGGGTCCGCCCGTCGCCCTTACCAACCGCCGCGTACAGTGCGCGCGCCCGGCGGACCTCCGCCCAGGCCATGGCGAGCATTGCCTTCGCCTCTGACGTCGCGCTGAATGGGTCGGTCCGCGCCTCCTGAGCGACCCATGCGCGCGTCATGGCCGCCAGCCAATCCACCTCGGCGGGGTCACCAACCGTTAGTTGCCACAGCGCTGCGGCGAACGCGCCCGGCTCCCCTGGCAGCCGCTGCTCGTACGCGAGCGCGTCCTTGAACCGGCGCGCTGCGGCGGCAGGCAAGAGGGTCCCATCCTGCCCGTGCCCCTCGACGGGGCCGGTCCCTGCCGCGGCATCCCCGGCCAAGTGCCGTAACACGGTCGTAGCCACGGCGTCGGAGAGAGTCCGGCGGTGGCCGGGGATAGAGCGCGCGCTGGAGATGGAGGGCGTCCCAGAGCAACCCATAGTCGCGTCTGAGCCGCGCGCAAAAGGCGGGGTAGGATTGCCCGCCGATGGCGGCACGCAGGGCCGTCGCGGCGTCGGTGTCGGCGCCCGCATCCAGCGGTGGCGCGACCGCGCGCAGGACAGCCTCCAGGCGCTCGCGGTGGCGGCTGATGGTCGGCTCGCTGGGGACGGCGCCGGCGCCGGACGCGTGCACGACGAACTCCCGCGCCCGCTTGACCGTGACGCCGCGGTCGCGCGCGACGTACAGGACGGCCAGCATGGCGCGGTCGTTGGGTTCCAGCGCGGCCGCGGCCGTCCCCAGCTCCCGCTCGAACCGCGCCCACAGCTCGTCCGCGTCGGAGGAGCGCGCGTCGGAATCGGTCATCGTCAGCCTCCACGGGCCATGACGCCCTTCATGGCGCCTCTTATTATGTTAACGTCGGCGGCGCTCATCGGCTATACCTGCGGCCGTGGCGACATGTCTGGAGGTAGCTCCGGGGAATCTCGGGTAAGCCGCGCGGCCACCTCTCCCGCGAGATCCAGCGCACGTCAACGGTCGCGTGCCGTGCCATGTGTGGCCAACCTCCCCGCTTCCCCGGTCAGGTCACGCAGCGCGCTATACCGTTCGGCGCAGCGCGCCAATAGCGCCGCGACATCTACCTCCACCGCGCGGAAGCGCCCCAAGTCGTCGGCGCCGCGCACGTCCGTCAGCCGGACGGCGAAAATCCGGCCAAGCCAGTCCGGCGCATGCCCCAACCCTTCGATCACGACATCGACGTAGATCTTGAGCGCCGCCAGCTCCGCGATGGCGGGGCCGTCGAAGCCAGCCTGCAGCACCTGCCCCAAGTGATCAAGATCATAGAGGTCACGCGCGGCGCGACGGCGCCAGAAGGCGGCGATCTTCTCGGCCGTCATCTCGCGTGGGTCAAGCACAGGCAAAGGCATGCGCTCGAATTCCAGGCCACGGTCGAGCAGCGGAAATTGCTGCGGCGCACACTCACGCGGCGGCAGCCAGGGCCCCTGTGGCCGGACACTGATCGCGGCCGGTTCGACGACAGGGCCTAGCGACGTTTCCAAGCGCAGCAAGGCGGCCGTCCCACGGCGTCGTTCCAGATCGATGCGCACGCCGGCGAACTCCACTCTATCCAGTAGGCCGAACGCGAGGTCCACGTCGGCTGGGTCATTGGTACGCAACGCGAAGTCGAGGTCGACAGAGAAGCGTCCGCTCGCGCCGAAGACGTACTTGCGCAGCGCCGTCCCGCCCTTAAAGGCTAGCGTTTCCTCGAACAGACCGGTACGCCGCATGTATTCAAGCACGTAATCCTGCGCCACGTCGAGCAGGGCGATATCGCGCGCCGCCCCCGCCGCATGGGCATAGCGGCGGAAAGCGCCCTCGGTCATCACGCCGCCACCCGCCCCGTGTCGTAGACCCGCCAGCGCGGCGCGAAAGGGCCGCCCGACGCGCGCGCCCCCGTGTAGTATGGCCCCGCCCCCACGTCGCCCAGTGCGGCGATGGCCACCGCGTGGGCCTCCATGCCACACGCCTCGGCGATGTAGCCGGCCCGCGCCCGCGCGGCCGGTCCGCGAGCCGCCAGCGCCGCCGCGACCGCCGCAGGCGTGGTGTCGTCGAACAAGCGACACAGCCAGCCCCGCGCGGCATCGAGGGAGAGGCGCGGCGCGAGTTGCGCCACCTCGGCCACCAACTCGGGCGCGGTGGGGACTGGCAGGCCGTCGATGCGGTCGTGCGCCGGCGCCGGCGCCGTGCGCAGAACCCGGTATATCTCCACGAGCGGCCGCGGCGCGCGCACGTCCGGCGTCATTATGACGACGTGCGGCGCCGGCGCGCGCCGGGCGTAGCCGCGTAGCCACGCCGCCGACGTCGCCCCGACGTGGGCAAGGCCGGGCCGCCGGGCCAACTCCGCGCGCAGCACCAGCCAGGGATCGCTCGATGGATAGGGACCGGCTGCGGCGCCGGGGATAAACTCGTACGTCCCGCGCACCCCGGTAGGGTGCAGCCAGCCGCGGCGGACCAACTCGGCCAAAGCACGCCGCGCGACGGGACGCGACAGGTCGGGGCGCGCGCGCAACACGTCCTCGACAGTGACGAGCACACGAGCGTCAAGCTCGAACTCCTGCACGACCCCGGCAAGCCATCCCGGGATAGGCCGTCCCTCGCCCACGCCCACACCTCCTTTCTAGTTGCTGGCTAGTACTCTATTACACCTTATTTATGCACGTTACGCGCACATATAGCAACAGACGCCGCATAGTTCGCCCAACGGCTATCGGGTCGCGCACGCCGCCGCGCCTCGTCCGCCCGCGCCCACATGCCCGCGCACGGTCGCCGGCACGGCGGGGGACGGCGCGCGGCTGCGGCCGTCCCCAGCTCCCGCTCGAACCGCGCCCACAGCTCGTCCGCGTCGACAGAGCGCGCGTCGGAATCGGTCATCGTCGGCCTCCCCCGGGGCGCCTGACGGGCGTCAGGCAAACCACAATGCTGTCCATCATACCACCTGGCCGGGCGGCGCGTGGCCCCTTATCTTCATATTTTCGTGCGCGAGTAGTCGTCGCGACGCGTAACAAGGGGTCCTACCGTGGAATTGCATGACTTTGTGCCACACCGCCCCGATTTGTAAGATAATAGCCTCGATAGTATGGGCGGCGCGACATACGTAACAAGCGCGGCCGGCGGCGGATACGTACGGCTGAAAAGCCCGTGAGCTATCTGGGAGCGGGAGCCCAATAGCTGATAGGCCGTCAGAACGCTAAGGAAGGAAAGACCATGATGGAAAAGAAACCGATTTGGCTCGGCGCCGCGATCGTCTGGGTCGGCGCGGTGATCGTTTGGCTGGGCATGTTCCTGTCCTGGGAGACCTTCACCGGCCTGTTTGGCACCCTCAGCGCGTCGGGCTTCGGCGTCGCGGGGCTGGAGGACGTGAACAACGGGTTCGGGCAGCCGCTGCTGATCCACCACACGTACCTCTACCTCATCCCGGTATGCGCGCTCCTGGCCGCCCTCTTCGTGGTGAAAGCGGCCAAGCCCCTGAACAAAGGCAGCGTCAATTACGGCCCCTGGTTACTACTAGCCCTCGCGCTGGTAGCGGTGGTCTGCTGCGTCCTGTTCTACAGCGGCATCGACGCCGACCGGCGGATACTCATCATCAGCGCCATGGCCGCGTCCGACGGCGCGACGGTCAGCATCTTTGGCGCCCTGCTCATGACCGCTGGCGCGGTGGTCATCCCCCTCTCCCGGTCGGCTAAAGCCAACGCACCGGCCTATCCATCAACGGCGTCCTACAACGCCCCTATTCCGTCGCCCACGTCCCAAGCCGCCGACGGCGCCATCTTGTCGCACCTACCCACCGATGAAGAAACGAGACTGGCTTGAATACCTAGATGAAGTGAAGCCTCAAACAATTTCACAAACAACCATCCGCTTTATATTAGATGTCGCAACAGTACGGTGAGGAGATTAGGATTGTGGAGATCACGCAGCGCTCCTATGATAGCGCATACGATTTTGTCGAGCCCCTGTTGTGGAGTGAGGGCAGTGCAGCATGACCACTTTTACCTTAAAACCTATCATCCGCCGCGCTGGCGTATGCACGCTCCTAGTGTCGTCTTAAGGCGGTCTGTTTGCAGCGGGCAAAGCTATGCGACCGGTCGACCGCAGTCGGTTGTGCGTCAGCATGCAAAGAAAGCTCCTTAATCCTGCACTAGCTACCCTACTGGCTACTTGTACCTGGGGACAAACGTCACTCTCAATCCAACGCGCATATGCTACTGTTAGAACTAGCCTGGATTATTCATGAGCATTGCGGTCTAACCAAATTGACCGCATTTGGCTGAACACCCGCCTCTGTAGACCGGCTGAAGCGGCCACAGAGCCGGTTTTGGTGTCCAAAGTGGACTTTGGGAGCCGACAAGGACACCATCAGCAGGCAATCCAATTCGATGAATGTTTTCATGAATAATCCAGGCTAGGGCAGCCGCGACAGTCGTTAATACTCTCTCCAATTCCTCTGTTGACACTACCAACATTGCACCTTCTATGCGCTCTGAAGCTACACAACCGTGGCTAAACCTCCCCGCCCTTCCGTGGGCTACTGGCGAAACAGGTTTTTTTGCTACTGGACCACACAACACTAATGGCAGTCCACCGTTTGGAGACGACTTCTACCTACCCAAGAACGATCCCACGGTACGAGCGGTCGCGCCTGGCAATATAACAACCGGCACAAGCCGCTACTACTGCGCTGTCTTGAAAGAATATGTAAATGGCAACTATACTCGGGAAACCTTGGACTCCGACCCCTCCATCCAAATCGACTATTGGCACCTCGCCAGTTGGGCAAAGGCAAGCGGCCATGTCAACACCGGCGACTCTAGTAGGTACCGCTGGAGTGAGCGGGACAGGAGGATGCGTTGAAACTTATGCCCCCATTCTATTCTTAGATTTCCTCCAACACGGGCAATTTGTCGACATTTCACAAAATGAAATTGAGATGGTAATCGCACACGTGGGGTCTGGTCAGGATCTTGCAGGGCGGGTGGGGCATGAATGAGTCAGCGCCGGAGGGGATCACAGCGGAGGAGTGGGCGGCGACGCCGCTGTCCGTGCGCGTGCTGGTCCGGGCGTTGCAGGAGCAGGTGACGCGCTTGGACCATCGTGTGAGGGTGCTGGAAGAGCGGACGCGGCA
>JAABVA010003047.1_pt1 | contig 16206 bp, 11 predicted proteins | sample 5560331 | NCBI WGS metagenome assembly JAABVA01 (sample SAMN12812661, study PRJNA571458) | rock metagenome | isolation source: Antarctica rocks | place: Antarctica: Victoria Land, Mt New Zealand sud | collected 2016-01-07 | reverse complement strand
GCCGGAACCGCATATTCGAACTACAAAGTCCCAACGGTTCCCTTCTATATGTACTACTCCATGTTCGGATTTCAGCGCATCGGCGACATGGTCTGGGCCTTCGCAGACTCGCGGGGCAAAGGCTTCCTCATGGGCGGAACTGCCGGTCGCACAACCATGCTCGGCGAAGGTCTCCAGCACCAGGATGGGCATTCTATCGTACTCGCAAGCACTGTGCCCACTTGCCTCACCTACGACCCGGCCTTCGTCTACGAACTGGCCGTGGTCGTCCAAGACGGTCTCCGGCGCATGTACGAGAAGGGCGAAGACATCTTCTACTACATCACCATGTACAACGAGGACTACGCCATGCCGCCAATGCCTGAGGGCGCCACCGAGGGAATCCTGCGGGGCATCTACAAGGTAAGGCCGGCGCTTGAAGGTCCAGCAACCGCCCAGCTCTTCGGCAGCGGTCCGATCCTGAACGAGGTGCTGTGCGCACAGCAGATCCTCGCGACGAGATACAAAATTCAGGCCGACGTTTGGAGCGTGACCAGCTACAACGAGTTGCGGCGCGATGCCCTCGCGGCAGAGCGCTGGAACCGGCTGCATCCCGCCGAAAAGGAGCGAACACCCTATGTAGTGGAGGCGCTGAACGGCTCACATGGTCCGATCGTCGCCGCCACCGACTACATGAAGTCCGTGCCCGATCAGCTCTCTCCCTGGCTTGGAGCTCGGCTCGTCACCCTGGGCACGGACGGCTTTGGCCGCAGCGACAACCGCGAACACCTGCGGCGGCACTTCGAGGTCAGCGCAGAGGCGATCGCTGGAGCAATGCTCTCAAAGCTCGCGCGCGAGGGCAAGATCAAGCCGAAAATCGCGCAGAAGGCGCTCGAAGAGCTTGGGTTGGACGTTGAAGCGAAAGATCCAGCGCGGGCGTAAGCGTCACGCCGCGCAACGCAAGCAAGGGTTCCGGTCTCGGAACCCTTCTTTCTTGCACATACCAAAACGATTCGCAGGAGAGATCGAAGAATGAAAAAGGGCCACGCAGCGAAGGCCGTACGGCACGAAAACCCGCTGATGCCGGACGAGAGACTGCGACAAATCTACACGGCAATGCTGCACATGCGGCTCTTCGAGAGCCATCTGGCGACCAGGAAAGGGGCAAAGAAGACGGCGAAGCTGGCAGAAACCGTCCACGGTGAGGAGGCCGCGAGAGCAAGCACCGCCCTATCGCTCGGCACGGGCGACCTTATCCTCGACTGCGGAACAGCCCCTGCCATGAAGCTCCTTCTTGGGGCTGAGCTCAGCGACCTGAAGCGATCCAGGACCGCAAAGACCGTACGGCCGGCGGCGCAAACGGCTACGGAAGGCTCTGCGCAGACGCTCCCATTCGCGAACGACCCCGCTCAGCAAATCCAGCGGGCGCTTGGGGCCGCAGCAGTGCTGAAAGTCCAGGGCACAGGCCGGGTTCTCCTGGTGTACGTGCGATCGGAAGAGGTCAGGGGAAAGACCTGGAAGCGAGCTCTTGGTATCGCCGCCGAGCAGGAGCTTCCGGTGATCTTTGTTGCCTTGCCGGAGCTTCGCGAAAAGAGCTCTCGCCACACAGGTGATCTGGCCGACCATGCCCGAAGCTGGGGTGTCCCCGGCTTTCCCGTCGATGGCAGCGATGCCATCCCGCTCTTCCGAGTCATGCAGGAGTCGCTCCTACGCGCTCGAACGGGTGGCGGACCGGCGCTGCTGGAGTGCGTTCCGTTCCACCTCAAGCACCAAGACCCTGGCGTTGCTCAAGATCCTCTCGATCACCTGGCGGAACTTCTTATCGCGAAGGGGGTCGCGGACCAAAGGTGGATCGCACAGACGCACGGCGCTTTCGCGAAGCGCCTCACAGGATCACGGCCGTAGCGGCCCTGCTCGCTCCACCTCAGGACGGGCCGGCGGTTTACACTTGAGCCTTCAACATAATGAGGGCCCCCCGGGGCATCGAGGTTTAAGTGCGGATCAAAGTTTCTCTCCTGCTGGCGGGCGTTCTGGCCTCCAGTGTCTCCATGCTTCGGGCGCAGACCACGCCTCCAGTTGCTCCGGCCGATAGCCCCAAAGACCAGCAAACCCCATCCATGGTGCCGGCGCCAACCTCCGAGCCGATGCAGAACATTCCTTCGGCCCCAGCCTACGCGCCAGAGAAGAAGCAAGGGCAGAACACGCCGGACCAGACGTTGCCCATTCCTTCTAAGCAGGGTCCGCCCGTGGTCGAACCGGCGCAGCCCACACCCGAGCGGCCCATCGGCGCCTACGCTTCCTACGAGGATCCGACTCAGCTGCACGGAGATCATCTGGGGTCGACGTACATCCCGCTTGATAGCTGGATCTACCCGGCAATGACCCGTCTCTACTCCCTCGGCTACGTCGACACCATGTTCCTCGGCATGCGTCCATGGACGCGTCGCAGCATCCTTCACATGGTCCTCGATTCCGAGAACGACATCCAGCAGGACGGCAACCCGGAAGCCCAGAGCATCCTCAACGACGTCCTCGAAGAGCTGCGGGCAGAGGTGCCCAGCGGCGATGCTCCGCGAGGAGCTGTCTTCGGGCTGTACTCCGCGTACACGCGCATCATGGGCATCGGAGGTCCCGTCTTACGGGACAGCTACCACGTCGGCCAGGCAATCAACAACGACTACGGCCGGCCCTACGCAACCGGCTTCAACAACATCACCGGCTTCTCAAGCGTCAATGAGTTTGGCCGCTTCTCCCTTCACGTCCGCGGCGAATACCAGCACGCGCCGTCGACAACCGGCTATACGCCCGGCGTCGCCGCCATACTCTCCGCGTATGATGCCATCCCGTACAGCGGCTTCAACGTCCCCCAGGACACGATCCCGGCCGGTCCCCTTCCCGCGCAGAATCCGTTCCGCCTCGTCGAGGCCACCTTGTCCTTCCACGTCCTTGGCCACGAGATCTCTGGAGGCAAATCCGACGCTTGGCTTGGACCCGCCCAGGGCGGCGCCTTGGCCTGGTCCAACAACGCGGAAAACATCTACTCCTTCCGCATCAACCGGGTCGAGCCGCTCCGTATTCCCTACATCGCGCGAGTGCTTGGACCGGTACGATACGACTTCTTTTACGGCAGCCTCAAAGGACACACCAGTCCCAACAGCCCCTACGTCCACTCGGAGATGTTCTCCTTCCGGCCGACAAACAACTTCGAATTCGGCTTTCAACGGACGATCATCTTTGGCGGCCATGGCCACGCTCCGGTCACGCTGCACACCTTCTTCAAAGGCTTCTTCAGCCTCAACGACACAACGCCCGGCGTGAAAGACTCTCGCGAAGATCCAGGCGCGCGGTTCAGCGACTTCAACTTCAGCTACCGGCTCCCGTTCGTGCGAAAGTACGCGACCTTCTATGTCGATTCCATCGCCCACGACGACGTCACCCCGATCAGCGCACCCCGGCGTGCCGCCTTCCGGACAGGGCTCTACCTCTCGCAGATACCGGGCATTCCCAAGCTCGATCTGCGCGCCGAGGCAGTTGTGACTGATCCGCGCGTCGCACGCAGCGTCGTCGGCTCGTTCAACTACTACGAAATCATTCAGAAGCAGGGCTACACCAACAAGGGCTATATCATGGGCGACTGGATCGGCCGCGAGGCCAAAGGTGGTCAAGCCTGGCTAACCTATCACTTCAGCGGGCAGGAGTGGGTTCAACTTGAGTACCTGAACAAGAAGAACGCCAAAGACTTTGTCAGCGGCACCACGCAGAATCAGTTCAAGGTGGAAGTCGTGAAGCGCCTGCGGCCCCAGCTCGAACTGGATGCCTGGGCGCAGTATGAACGATGGAAGGCCCCCATCTTCAAAACGGGAGGACAGCAGGATACCGTCGTTGCGGGTCAACTCACGTGGTACCCCAAACTCCACTCCCTTCCCGGGCAGCACTAAAAGTTCTCTGTCAACTAGAACCAGACCTTCTTATGCGCTGACGCTGCAACCGAGAGTTAAGCGATCACTCCGAGGCAGGACCGGAAGTACTCGAGCGAACGCTCCAGCCCTTCCCGCAGCTTGACTTTGGGCTCCCACCCAAGCAGCGTCCGCGCCTTCGTGATGTCGGGGCGGCGGCGCGTGGGGTCGTCCTGCGGCAGTGGCTCGAAGATAATCCTCGAGTGCGCTCCGGTGACCGCCAGGACCTCCCGCGCGCACTCAAGGATCGTCCACTCCTCCGGATTTCCGATGTTGACGGGCAGGTGCTCGGACGACTTCGACAGGCGCACGATCCCGTCGATCAGGTCCGAGACGTAGCAGAAACTGCGAGTCTGAGACCCATCTCCATAGATCGTGAGCGGCTGGTTGCGCAGCGCTTGCATCACGAGATTCGAGATAACCCGGCCGTCATTCGCCTGCAGCCGCGGTCCGTAGGTGTTAAAGATCCGCACCATGTGCGTGTCGACGTTGTAGTAGCGCTGGTAAGCCGTGACCGCGGCCTCCGAAAAACGCTTTGCCTCGTCATACACCGAGCGCGGGCCGATCGGGTTCACGCGCCCCCAGTACGTCTCGACCTGAGGGTGAACCTCGGGATCGCCATAGCACTCGGAGGTCGACGCCTGCAGATAGCCGGCGTCGTACTTGCGCGCGAGGTCAAGTGTAACGATCGTTCCAGCGGAGCCCACCAGCAGAGTCTCCGGTCCGAGCCGGCTGTAGTCGACAGGACTGGCAGGCGACGCGAAGTTAAAGATGTACTCGACCTTGCCTGGATCGAAAGGCTTACAGATGTCCTGCTCGATCAGGCTGAAACGAGGTTCGTTCCTGAGGTGCACAAGATTCGCATGGTTGCCGGTGCAGAGATTGTCGACACCGATCACGGTGTTCCCTTCCCCCAGCAGGGCATCGGTAAGGTGAGAGCCGAGAAATCCTGCGGCGCCGGTAACGAGGATCGTTTGAGACATATCTATACTCCTGCAACAGGCTGAGGACCCGTCGTGCAGGACCAGACAGCCGAGCATGCTTTGGGTTGGTGTCGCGTCTCACAGCAGGCCGGGAGGGAGACCGCTGCAAGTGGTAGTCAAGCCGTGCGCTGCAGACTAGGCGATCACAGCGGCGGTGCTGCGAGGATCACGAACCGGATAGGCTGCGGGCCGGCCGACGCTGAGATACGTAAAGCCATGCTGGGTCATCACGTGTGGATCGTAAAGATTGCGGCCGTCGATGACAATAGGATACCGAAGCGTCTGGTTAAGCCGCTCGAGATCGAGCGACGCAAACTCGGTCCAGTCAGTCAGAATCAGGAGAGCGTCGGCATCCGCGGCAGCCGTGTACGCGTCCTCCGCATAGCGAAGCTGGGCCGAGGAGGGCAGAACCTCTTCGGTGCGCTTGGTGGCCGCCGGATCAAACGCGGTCACGTGACAGCCCTCGGCTAGCAGCATCTTCACGAGTTCAATAGCGGGCGACTCACGGATATCGTCCGTCTCTCCCTTGAAGGCGAGGCCAAGTACGGCGAGTCGCTTTCCCCGCAACGTCCAGAGCGCCGATCGAACCTTGGCCAGGAAGCGCCGCTTCTGCTGCACGTTGATCTTCTCCACCTCGCTCAAGAGATTGAAGTCAATGCCAAGCTGGTCGGCGACCGAGCGGAACGCCGCCACATCCTTCGGAAAGCAGGAGCCGCCGTAGCCGATGCCCGGCCGCAGAAACTTCGGCCCGATCCGGCTGTCAAGGCCAACGCCGCGCGCAACCTGCTCCACGTTCGCGTCCGTCGCCTCGCACAGATTGGAAACCGCATTGATAAAGGAGATCTTCAATGCCAGAAACGCATTGGAAGCATGCTTGATGATCTCGGCGCTCTTGGTCGAGGTGAGCAGCAAAGGCGGTGGAGCCGCCAAGTTGCAGCAGCCGTCGATCGCGTCCGGCTGCGTGTAGTACGATCCATCCGTAAGCGGCGCATAAATCGCGCTCAGAACACCGGCAGCGCGCTCCGAGTCGGAGCCGACCACAATCCGATCCGGATGCAGAAAGTCAGCCACCGCCGTCCCCTCACGCAAGAACTCGGGATTGGAAACCACATCAAACAGCTGCCGGTCGACCCCATTGCGCTCGATCGCACGACGGATCCACTCATTGGTGTACACGGGAACTGTGCTCTTCTCGACGATCACCTTGTAGCTTGAAATAGACCGGGCAATCTCGCAGGCGACCGCCTCCACGTAAGAAAGATCGGCGTCGCCCGTCTCGCTCTGCGGTGTGCCAACCGCGATAAAGATCGCCTCGCATTCCTTGGTGGCCTCGGTAAGATCAGTTGTAAACCGAACCCGGTTATTCCGGTAGCGTTCGAGCAGGGCGGGAAGATAGTTCTCGTGGATGAGGGTATCGCCGCCCTGGAGAGCCGCAACCTTGCGCTCATCATTATCGACACAGATGACGGTGTGCCCCATCTCGGCGAAGCATACCGCGGCGACCAGGCCGACATAGCCGGAGCCGACAACAGCAATTTGGATGTTCTTAGGCATGGGTGGAGATCCTCTGGGGAATACCTGTTCTTTCGAGCATAGCCGAAGATCGTGCAACTGCCGACTGCACGATCGTGTGACACGGAAGTGTAGGTAACTGGAATGCGCTCATAACCCCCTCTCAGTTAGACTAAATGGGATGGCACCTCCTCGAGCGACGGCCCAGCCCTTTGTGGCCGCTTCTGATATAGCTCCGTCCGCGATGGGTGGAGGCAGCTCCGACACTACCCTATCTGATGCTCTCCTCACGCTCCGGAAGCGGCGTTGGGTGCTGGTGCTTGCGGGCATTCTTGGACTCATCTACGGGATCTACAGGGCCGTCTCCCAGCCAAAGCTCTATGACGCTTATGGTCGTATCGAGGTGCGGTCCGGCTCTTCGAACGAATACCGCGTCAGTGCCATCACCGGCGGTTCGGACACCGCCAACAAGCTCCTGACCGAAGTCACCATCCTGTCGAGCGATTCGCTCATGCTCTCGGTCGCACGGCAGATGAACTTGAACAACAACCCGGACTTCCTCGAGGAAAAAGGTCCAATCCCGCATACCTCGCTCGACGACCCCGCTGTACGCCAGGACACCATCGAGCGCCTCCAGTCCAGGCTCGGCATCCAGCTCATTCAGAAGACCGACATCATTCGGCTCGACTACATCTCGCTGAACCCGAAGCTCGCGACGGACATCGTCAACACCGTCATCGCCAGTTACATCCAGCGCAGCTACGAGACCCGCTTCCGCTCCACCCAGCGCGTGTCGCAGTGGCTCTCGGGGCAGCTCGACGACCTCAAACAGCAGGTCGAGACGTCGCAGGAGCAGGTCATGGATCTCCAGCGCCGGCTCGGCATCCTGGGCTTTGATCCAAACCACAATCAGATCAGCAACTCGCTCGAAGACCTGTCGCGCGCCCAAGGCACGGCCCGTTTGGCGCGTATCGTCGCGGAGTCGCGGTACCGCGTCATCTCCGGCATGGACCCGGACACGATGGAAGGCTCGATCGAGACGACTCCCGGCACCGCCCCTTCGGAGTTGAACTCACTCCGGGCCCAGCTCGCTATCGCCCGTTCCAGCTATGCCCAGATGGAGGCCACCCTCGGTCCCAACCATCCGCAGGCCCAGGCAGCCAAGGCGCAGATGAACGAGCTCAGCCGCGAGATCGGGCTCGAGCAGAACCGCCTTCTAATCCAGGCTAAGCAGAACTATGTCGTCGCCCGGGCCAACGAGGACCAGACCACCGCCGCACTCGAGTCGCAAAAGGCCGACGCGTACAAGCTTCGTGACGACCTGGTCGAGTACACCATCCGGCAGCGCGAGTTCGAGACTAACCGATCGCTCTACGAGGGCCTCTCCCAGCGACTCCGAACCGCCGGCGTCCAGGCTGGTCTCGAGTCGCTCGAGATAGACGTCGTCGATCAGGCGCTGCTGCCCGCCAGCCCCCAGCTCCAGTCCTCCTCCACGTTGATCGTGACGACGATCGTGTTCAGCATGCTCGGTGGCATCGTCGTGGCTTTCCTGCTTGAGAGTCTGGACACCGGCCTGCGCAGCATCTCCGAGATCGAGGCCGTCACGGATCTGCCTTCGCTCGCCGTCATCCCCAGGGCGCGGCGCTCCTCCGCCGAGCAGGCAAGTCATCTCACAACCGCGCAGAGAAACATCGGCCTGCTCACCCAGCCGAAGTCCCAGTTCGCCGAGGCCTTCCGCTCCCTGCGAACGTCCCTCATGCTGTCCATGGTCGGCCAGCCGCCGAAGCGCATCCTGTTCACCAGCGCGACACCCTCTGAAGGCAAAACCACTGTCGCCACCAATCTGGCGTGCGTCCTGGCCCAAGGGGGCGAGCGCGTCCTCATCATCGACGCCGATCTTCGCAGGCCTAACGTGCATCATCGCTTCGGGCTCAACGGTCGGGTTGGACTCACGACCCTGCTCACCGGCGCCACATCCTTTGAGGACACAATTCAGAAGGTGCCGGAGATCCCGAACCTCGACGTCATCCCGAGCGGTCCAGTGCCTCCGCTACCGACTGAAATGCTGAGCTCCGAGGCAATGCATGCCTTCCTCGAAAAGTGCTCTGAACTCTACACTCACGTCGTCATCGATTCGCCTCCGATCCTCTCCGTAACGGACGGAGTCATCCTCGCCCGTGAGGCCGATGCCGTGGTCCTTGTCGTCCGGCACGGCCGATCCAGCAAACAGATCATTCGCCGAGCTCGTGATCTCCTCGTCCGGTCCGGCGCGCCCATCACAGGAATCGTTCTCAACGCGGTCGATCTTCGCTCGCCCGAGTATTACGGCTACTACGGATATTCGAGCTACGCCTACTCCAGCATGGACTCAGGCAGCTGGGAGCCAACCAAGCCACCGGCTGACACGAAATCAGAGACAGGGAACGGGTGACCGATGGCGCGACGTCTCTCTAGCACCTCCCAATCTCGAATGCCTCACACCAGCTGGATCACGCGTCTTGCCCTGCTCGCCTGTCTCATGGTCCTGTCGTTGCTCGGCAATGGAAGTGCTTATGGACAATTCAGCGGCCCGGCGCCGAAGCCCTCTGCCGTCACCAATGTTCCCGTCGCGCTGACCACGGATCCTGCAATCCTCTTTCCCGCGCCGAGAGAGCTGCACCTCGACGTCGGCGACCTCATCCAGGTTCACATCTTCGGGTCAAGCGATTACAACCCCAGCGTCCGGGTCAGCCTGGATGGCTCGGTGCAGATCCCCCTCGGGGGCACGGTCCCGGTTCTCGGTTTGACCCTCCATCAGGCCGCGGACGCGATGGCGCAGCGACTCACCATTGCCGGCATGTATCGAGATCCGCAGATCACGGTTCAGCTCATAGAATCCCCCAACCAGGTCATCACGGTCACAGGTGAGATTCACGCCGTCATCAACACCACCGGTGGCCAGAAGCGTCTCTATGAAGTAATCGCTGCTGCCGGTGGGTTCCCCGTTACCGCCAGCCACACCGTGACCATCCAGCGTCCCGGTCTTGACGAACCAATCGTCGTCGACCTCGGCTCCGACCCGATCCATAGTGCCCACGCCAACATCCCGGTCTTTCCCCACGATACGGTCATAATTTCCCGTGTCGGCGTGGTCTACCTCCTGGGCGCCTTCAGAGTACAGGGTGCGATTCCGCTTCAGCAGAACACGCCTCTGACGCTGTTGCAGGCTACATCTCTGGGCAACGGCAACCTCTTCGAGGGCAAGTACGACGACCTGCGCATCGTGCGCACGATCGGGCTCGAGCGAAAGGTCGTACGGGTCGACCTCTCCAAGGTGATGAAGGGAAGAGCGCCTGATCCTGTACTCCAGCCGGACGACATCGTCTTCCTCCCGTCCAGTGACATCAAGGCCTTCCTCAAAAGTGGCGGTATCGGAACCCTGTTCGGCGTGATCTCGCTCTTGATCTTCACAGCCCAGTCTCTTCCGTGACGGCGGTGAACATGGCGAAGAAGATTCGGCTCGCGTACCTCGTAAGCCATCCCATCCAATACCAGGCTCCGCTTCTGCGGCGCATCGCCCAGGAGCCCGACATTGACCTGACCGTCTTCTTCGGATCGGACCTCTCCGTGCGCGAGTATAAGGACGAAGGCTTTGGCGTCGGCGTCCAGTGGGACGTTCCGCTTCTGGAGGGCTACAACTACGAGTTCCTCCCCGTTCTACGCGATCGAGGGGTCATAAGCGTAGCCAGCCCCCTCAATCGCGGCATCTTCGCTCGTCTCCGCGGACACGCCGGTGCGCCCGCCTTCGACGTGCTCTGGGTCCACGGATACGCCACTGTCAATGCCATGCATGGCATGCTGGCCGCAAAAGCCCTTGGCATCCCGGTCCTCCTGCGGGCAGAGTCCTGGCTGAGGGATCGATCCCGCACCGCCGCGAAACTGGTCATCAAACAAGCCTTCTTCGAGGGACTGGAGACACTCGTCGATGCAGTCCTTCCCATCGGCAGCCTGAACTCCGCCTACTGGCACTTCTACTTCGGCTCCCAGGTCGCCCAGTACCCTATGCCTTACGCCGTCGATAACAGCTACTTCGAGCAGCGCAGCCGGAACGCCGTCGCCGGTCGCGAGGCTCTGCTGCAGGAGTTCGCCCTCGAGCCCGGCAGACCGGTCATTCTCTTTGCCTCGAAGCTCCAGACCCGCAAGCGATGTGCCGACCTCATCGAGGCCTTCGCTCGGCTTCAACGCTCGATCGACTCCCCGAAAAAATCCCCCTACCTCGTCATCGTCGGCGACGGCGAAGAGCGCGCACGGCTTGAAGCACAGATTCAGCAGAAAAACCTGACGGACGTACGCCTCTGCGGCTTCCGGAATCAGTCGCAGTTGCCCTCCTTCTTCGATCTCGCCAGCGTCTTCGTCCTTCCATCCGAGCACGAGCCTTGGGGCCTGATCGTGAACGAGGTCATGAACGCCGGTCGGGCTGTCATCGTCTCGGACGACGTCGGTTGCCAGCCCGACCTGATCACGGATGGCGTGGAGGGTTGCGTGTTTCCTGTGGGCGATGTTAACGCCCTCACGGATGCTCTCAGACGTGTGTTGGCCCGCTCCGACACCGCCGCTGAGATGGGCCAGCGAGCGAAGCAGCGCATCGCCCTCTGGGACTTCGAGGCAGATGTTCGGGGTCTGCGATCCGCCCTCAGAGCCGTCACCGGAAGGCTGCGCGCGTGAGCACCAGAGGCACCACGTCCGAGGTTGCCGAAGCCCCTGCTGCTATGCTCGGTCCGGATACCTCACGGACAATGCGGCTGCTGCATATCATCGGAACCATGAGTCCAGAGGCCGGAGGGCCAACCGAGTCCGTGCGCTCGCTGATCACCTACGGCCTCCCCGAGTACGTCGGCGAGGTCGTTACCCTGGACGATCCGAACTCTCCCTTCCTCAAAAACTACGAGTTCCCTGTCCATGCCTTGGGGCCGATCGAGACGGTCTATGGATACAACGCGAAGCTGCTGCCCTGGCTGCGAGCAAATGGGCACCGCTTCGATGGCGTCATCGTCAATGGTCTGTGGCAATACTGCGGCTACGCCGCACGGCGTGTCTTCGGCCACAGGAAGCCGTATGTCGTCTTCACCCACGGCATGCTCGATCCGTACTTCAAGCGACGCTTCCCGCTCAAGCACGTCAAGAAGTGGATGTACTGGCTCTTTGCCGAGTACTGGGTGCTGCGAGGCGCCGAGCGCGTGCTTTTCACCACAGAGGCCGAAGAGCGGCTCGCGAAACAGAGCTTCTGGCTGCACCAGTGGAACGGCCTCGTTGTACCCTATGGTGCGTCCGGGACCGACGGCGATCCAGAAACTCAGCGGGAGGCGTTCTTCAATGCCTGCCCCACTCTGAGGAACCGTCGCTTTCTCCTCTTTCTCGGCCGCATTCACCGCAAAAAGGGCTGCGACATGCTCATCGAAGCCTTCGCAAGGGTGGCTGCGCAGGATCCTGAACTCCACCTCGTCATGGCCGGACCAGACCAGCAACAGTGGAGCAGGGAGTTGCAGAAGACAGTCGATGCAGCCGCCCTCACCGATCGCGTCCACTGGCCGGGCATGCTCAAGGGCGACGTAAAATGGGGAGCCTTCTTTGCGTGCGAAGCCTTTGTCCTTCCATCGCACCAGGAAAACTTCGGCATCGCCGTCGCCGAAGCCCTCGCCTGTGGCAGACCGGTCTTGCTCGCCGATAAGGTCAACATCGCCGAAGAGATTGCCGCACACGGTGCAGGTCTGATGGAAGCGGACACCCCAGAAGGAACGCTGCGGCTTCTGGAGCGCTGGATCGCTATGAGTGTCGATGACCGCCTCGAGATGAGCAGGCTGGCTCGCGAGTGCTACGAACGACGGTACGACATGCGGCGGAATGCCAGAAAGATCATCCAGCTCTTCGACATGCGTCGCGCCCATCCGAGATCCACCGTGAGGCGTTCAAGCGAGGGCTGATGGCCAGGCAGGTGCACTACAACGCAGGGGAACATATTGACGCGGAAACAGCAGCCGACCCTTACCTGCGCCCTGCCTTTTCCAGCGCAGACAGGTCACGACGCCTGGTCTGGAATATCTGCTACGCGCTCTTCTATAGCACGTCGCCTCGTCCGCTTCATGCGTGGAGAAGCTTTCTTCTGAAGCGTTTCGGCGCCACCATGGGGCCCAACTGCCACTTCTATCCCCGTTCCAGGATCTGGGCTCCCTGGAACCTCATCTGCGAAGACCAGGTCACCGCAGCCGACGGCGCCGAGATCTACAACCCGGCACCGGTACAGCTAGGCTCACACGCGATCCTCTCTCAAGACGCATACCTCTGCTGCGCCACGCACGACTACGACGACCCAGCCTTCCCGCTCCTCGCATTTGCCATGTCCGTAGGACCCTATGCATGGGTCTGCGCCAGGGCCTCCGTCGCCCCTGGAGTCCATGTCGGTGAGGGTGCCGTTCTTGGTCTCGGATCGGTCGCAACGCGAACCCTGGAGCCGTGGACCGTGTACGCCGGCACACCCGCGATCAAAGTGAAGGATCGCAGGCGCCACGACGCAAGCAAGTAAGTAAGGTACGCTCGGCCAAAGCCAACGCTTTAACTGTGCTATGCCCCTTTAGGCGCGAAGCTTGGCCAGAAGGTCCGTCGGATGAACAGGCTTGGCGAGGATCTCGAACTCATGCCCCTGCGCCCGTGCCTTTTCGAGCAGATCCGCCGTCGCAGCCTGTCCCGAAAACAACAGGATCTTGCACTGCGGAATCTTTGTTCTCGTAATAATCGCAGCTTCAATGCCGGTCATGCCGGTCATGATAACGTCGCTGATCAACATATTTGGTTGAAAACTATCCAAAGCCTCGATCGCCTTCTCCCCACTGAAGACGGCCCGTGCCTCAAATCCCGCTTGGTTGAGAATAATTGCCAGAGTATTTGCGATCACCTGCTCGTCGTCCGCAACGAGCACCCTAGGCTTTGAAGTCGTGCCTATCGGTTCTGCCATGCTGATTGTCCCCGGGGTTACAAACTTTAGAGACTAGGCGAACATACCACGAACGCCTTGTTGATCAATTCTGTTACTGGGTAATGATACGCTGAGCCAAGAGCCGGAAGTCGAGCGTCACGTGAAATTTGGCGAGGCACTCCCGGTCCCGCGGAAATCTATGCAGCCACCCATCATACGTGCAGAACGCGTCGAGAAGTACTATGCGCAGCCCAGCGAAAATCGCATCCAGGTCATCTCCCCGACAGACCTCGCGATCTACGCGGGCGAGATCGTCGCCCTGCTCGGACCTTCGGGCTCCGGAAAGTCCACGCTGCTACGCATGCTCACCGGCCTTTCGGCGCCGTCAGGCGGACAGGTCTTCTGGCACGAGCAGCCGATCGCCTCGGCGGACGTCAACGTCTCCATCGTCTTTCAAAGCTTCGCCCTCTTTCCCTGGCTCACCGTCTTTGAGAACGTGGAGGCGCCCCTCAAGGCGCGCGGCATGGACCCAGCGGAACGCCGCAAACGAAGCCTCAAGATCCTCGACACGGTCGGTCTCGATGGATTCCAGGCCGCGTATCCCAAAGAGCTCTCCGGAGGCATGCGGCAGCGCGTCGGCTTCGCACGAGCCCTCGTCGTCGAGCCCGAGGTCCTGTTTATGGATGAGCCTTTCAGCGCCCTCGACGTTCTGACCGCCGAAAACCTGCGCAGCGAGCTCCTCGAGCTCTGGCAGAAAAAGACCATACCCACCCAGGCCATCTTCATCGTCACCCACAACATCGAAGAGGCTGTCCTCCTCGCCGACCGCATCATGGTTCTCGGTCGGAACCCCGGGCATGTCCGCACCGACTTCAAGGTGGGGCTCGAGCACCCCCGGGATCGGAAGGCGACCGCTTTCACCCAGCTCGTCGACTACATCTACAAAGTGCTCACCCAGCCGGACGCCCAGCCCCCGGAGCTGCCGCAGACAGCCTCAGGCAAGAAGGTTCGCGACCAGCGGCAGATGCACTACCAGATGCTTCCGCATGCGCGTCCTGGTGGCATCGCCGGCCTCCTCGAACTGGTCCTCGACCACAACGGCAAGGACGACATCTACCGGCTCGCCGACGATCTCGCCTTTGAGATCGACGACCTCCTTCCCATTGTCGATGCCGCACAGCTGCTCGGCTTTCTCAAGGTCACCGAGGGTGACGCCGCTATCACTCCAACCGGAGCCGAGTACGCCAACTCCGAGATCCTGCGCCAAAAGGAGCTCTTCCGTCAGGCCGCCGTTGAGAATGTTCTTCTTCTCCGGCAGATCATTCGAGCGATCGAGGCAAAGAGCGACCGCACCGTCTCTGAAGAGTTCTTTCACGACATGCTCGACGAGCAGTTCAGCGAAGAGGAGACACTCCTGCAGCTCGAAACGGCCATCAACTGGGGACGATACGCCGAGCTCTTCGACTTCGACGCATCGCGCCGGCGCTTCATCCAGCCACAAAGGCTCCAGCACGAGCTCGAATCCACTGCAGAGATCGATGCGTGATCCATCTACCGAACAGCTTCAGCTACACCCGGAGCCGTGAGACGCTGGCACGATCGCAGGTTCTGCAGCGGAGCTGGCCCTTCGTTCTCGACCTCGCAGTCGGCGCCATCGGCCTCGCCTGCTTCTACTGCATCGTCCTCATCGCCAAGTTCTGGGCCGGGCCGCCCAATGTGCAGATCGTCGTCTCCCTAAGCCCGCGCATGCTGCCTCTCTACGCCTTCTACTCGGTCACCCGAATCGGCCTCGCGTATCTGCTCAGCCTCACCTTCGCCATCAGCTACGGATACCTCGCCGCCTATCACAAGCGCTCCGAGGTCTTCATGATCGCCGTCCTCGATATCCTCCAGTCCATCCCCGTGCTCAGCTTTCTCCCGGGAGTCATGCTGGCCATGGTGGGGCTCTTCCCCACGCGCCACATCGGCGTTGAGCTCGGAGCCATTGTCCTCATCTTTACCGGTGCCGTCTGGAACATGGCCTTCAGCTTCTATTCCTCGCTCAAAAGTATCCCGCGAGAGCTCATCGAGGCGACCACTGTTTATCGCTTCTCCCGCTTGCAGAGACTCGTCCAGCTCGAACTGCCGTACGCTGCCATCGGCCTTCTCTGGAACTCCATCATGTCCGTCGCTGGCGCCTGGTTCTTCCTTATGGCCTGCGAGATGTTCCACTTCCGCTCGCAGGACTTCCGCCTCCCAGGCCTCGGCTCCTACCTGCAGACAGCCGCCGACGCAGGCAACGGCCATGCCATCCTCTGGGGACTCATGACCATGATCTCCATCATCGTCGCGACCGACCAGCTCGTCTGGCGTCCGCTGATTGCCTGGAGTGACAAGTTCAAATTCGAGCAGGTCGAGAGCTCCAAGCGCGTCGCCTCGCCCATCCTCCATCTGTTGACCCAGTCCAACGCGCTCCGCATGCTGGGCGAGCATACAACCGGTCCGCTCACCGAACGGGTGTACGCCCGTCTTGCCAGGCTGCGCGAAAAACGTGTGCGGGCGCTCGCCACTCACCCTCCAGCGCCATCCAACTCGACCATCGGCGTCGTCGGTTGGGTTCTGCTTGTGGTCGCCGCCGCGGTCGTCCTCTACATGGCGCGACAGACTGTGGTGTTGGTTCGTCCAGTGCGCGGCGCGGAGTACCTCGATCTGCTCAAAGGCGCGGCGGCAACCTTTGCTCGGGTCAACCTCTCGCTTCTTCTGGCAGCGGCGTGGACCATCCCCGCAGGCGTCGCCATCGGCTTCCATCCGCGTCTCGCCCGTATCGCCCAGCCTTTGGCACAGATCG
>JAABVA010003046.1_pt1 | contig 16208 bp, 20 predicted proteins | sample 5560331 | NCBI WGS metagenome assembly JAABVA01 (sample SAMN12812661, study PRJNA571458) | rock metagenome | isolation source: Antarctica rocks | place: Antarctica: Victoria Land, Mt New Zealand sud | collected 2016-01-07 | reverse complement strand
AGCAACACCAACATCATCAGCACCAGCCACCGCCGGACCGTAGCCACCCACCCCGGTCCACACAGGACGCCACGCCGGGCACACCCTCAACTACCTATGATCAACTCAAACTAAGTGGCATTGGCCGTATGCTCAGCAACGGTCGGATGGCGATCATCGGGCTCGGCACCATGGGGTGTGGGATCGCCGAATTAGCGATGGTGCACGGGCTTCGCGTGTGCGTCATCGACTCCGACCGGGCAGCCACCCTTGCCGGAATGTCCAGGCTGCGATCTCGCATCACCGCGCACGTCGATGCAGGCTTGTTGTCACACGACTTTCTGGACATGTTGGATGAGGTGGATGTCGCCGAGGATTTCGCCGATCTTTGCTCCGGCGTTGACATCATCATCGAAGCTGTGCCCGAAGATCGGGGCGTCAAACTGAAGGTTCTGGCCATGCTGGCTGACGCCAGCGCGGTCGCGGTGATCGCCACGAACACCTCGGCGTTGCCGATCGACGAACTCGCCGTCGCGGTGACGTCTCCGGAGCGCTTCATCGGCGTGCACTTCTTCAATCCAGCGGAGTGGGTCCCCGGCGTCGAGATCATTCCAGGCCAGGCAACGAGTGCGGCGACCATCGAGTCCACCGTCGCAGTCGCTGAGCTGCTCGGTAAGCGGCCGGTCGTGGTCAAGAGCAGCCCCGGCTTTCTGGCCAACCGTCTGCAACTGGCACTGTTCGCCGAGTGCATGCGATGCGTCGAAGAGGGGCTAGCGACTCCCGCCCAGATCGATGTTGTGGTGCGGTCAACCTTCGGATTCCGCTTGCCGGCGTTCGGCCCATTCGCAGTGGCCGACATGGCTGGCCTGGATGTTTACGCCAGCATTTTACAAACGCTCACCACTAGCTACGGGGATCGCTTCGTGGTGTCGGGACTGACTGAACTTATCGGCTCCGGCCGGTTGGGCGTGAAGTCCGGTAGCGGCTTCCGGGACTACTCCGAGGCCCAAGCGGCCGCTCTGCTGCTGCGGCGTGACACGGCGTGCGCCCGCCTATTACCGCTGTCGGACATCGCCGATGAGCTGGAGGCCGACCAACGCAGCGAATCACCGGTGTGACACGCCGACTCAGCTGGGGCGCCGTACCAAGTGCCGTCGCCGGACTACTCTCGGTCGCGACGACAGCTGCCTCGCGGGACCGCACACCCGGCTGGCCGGCGCGTCGGCAACGGCGGTAGCTGGGGTAACGCAGCGATCTGCTGCTCGCTCAGGCCCTGCTCACGCAAGCAGGTGAAGCAGTGCCAGCACACCCCGCCCGTCCTGCCATGCACCGTCGTGGAGCAGCCACCCACCCGACACAGCGTCCGGCCCAGCAACGGATGCGCGGCCGGCAGCGACAGCACCCGCAGCACCGGGTCCCAGCTGGCTTCGAGGAGAAACCCGCGCTCAAGTAGATCAGCCAGGCGCGCGGCCGCGCCGGTCAGCGCCACCATAGCCAGCACATGGTCGAACCCAGCCGAGTCCGCGACCGGAGACACCCCCGGCGCGAGTACCGAACTGGTCATCGGATCACCCCAGCGTGCTCGCGTGAGCTAGGCACCAGGTCCACCGCAGCTCGCAACCGGGCCGGGTTCGGGTGCAAATACACCTGCGAGGAAGACACAGCGGCGTGACCAAGCAAGTCAGCGACCACGTCGAGACCGCACCCGGCATCGGCGGCGTTGCTGCCGAAGGCATGCCGGAGTTGATGCGGACGCAGCGCCTGCCCCAGCCCGGCCCGCCGTGAGGCGGCGGCCAGCAGTTCACCGATCGCGTCCGGGCGCATCGGGACATCGAGCGGGGCCCGGAACAAGTTCACCACCACGAAATCACCGTCCGCGGCCACCGGCACGCGCATCCGCTCGAACGCGTAGGTGTCGAAGGCCTGCACGGTGAGGAAGTCCAGCGGCACGGTGCGCTGCCGACGCGACTTCGCCCACGCCCCGTTGGGGTTGTCCTCACGGCGCAACACATGCAGGTGCTGCGCGGGGAACCTCGCAACCCAACGCCCGGGAGCCGGCGAGCAGGTGCTCGCGAACCCGACATCCTCGCCGATCCCGGAGAGGGCACAACGCGCCCGGTTCTCGGTCCATCCCTTGGGCAGGTACAACTCTCGATCCAGGAACGTGGCACCCGCTGCCGTGGCGTAGGTCAGGAACACCCCGATCTGAGAGTTCTCAATCCGGCCCGCGGTCCCGGAGTACTGCCGTGCGACTCCGGCCGAGCGGGTGCCCTTCTTCAGGAACCCCGGTCTCGTCGATGATCAAGACCCCGCCGGGATCACCGAGATGGTCAACGACGTAACGCTGCAGGTCATCACGGACAAGGTGCGGGTCCCAGTCAGTGGTCGACAACAACCGTTGCATCCCGCCGGAGTGCCATCCCCGGCTCGCTCCGACAGCGTCCAGGAGTTCTTCCGTTCCTCCGTCGAAAGCAACCCACGCACGTACGCGATCGCATGCTCACGGGGCTCTGATTTAGTGAAACGCCGGCCGATCAGGCTGCGCAACTGCGCCGACCCGTCCGCCCACTCCTGCACCTCCGCCACACACAGATCATCACCCATCACCGCAGAATCAACCCACCACGGCTCCTACCAGCGCCGACACGCCGACAAAAGCACGACTGTAGTGCGGACGCGGTGGTGATGACGGTGGCGGCGAAGGTGACGCCGCCGAGGTGGGTCACAGGCCCTCGGCAATCGCGGGGTCTTACCCGATTTCGGCGAACTACCCCTCGACCGTGGGACTGACCCGCGGTCGAGGGCCATCAGTGCTGCGCTCCATCCGGTCCTGTCTGTGTCCCACCCGAGTGACCTGTTCGCCGACGGCCGCGTTGTCGGGCGCTCAACGGACGCGGCGTGTAAATGGAGGCGGTGTGCCGACCTCGGTCCTGCCGCCGCGCTGGTTGAACTGCAGCTCAGCCCTGCATCGCTTTGACCATCTCGGGGTTGGGCTGCGTCGGGTGGACCATCACGCGGATCAGACACGCCCGGTCGGGAGGGAGCTCGGCTAATACCTCGCGCATCTGAGTCCCGGCCGTGACGGTGTGGGAGTCGAATCCGAGCGCTCGAGCGACGCCCGCGAAGTCGGGACTAGGCGTATCGGCGGTATGGAAGGATTGCTCACGCCGCCGGAACAACTCGCGTTCAGCTCGGAACCCGCCGTCATCCATGACAACGATCAGCATCGGAATACCGCAGCGGATGACAGTGTCGAGTTCGTTCATCGTCGCCGCCATGCCTCCGTCACCGATGATCATGACCGGATACAGATCTGGACGGGCCAGGGCGGCACCGATGGCCGGCCCCAACGCGCACCCGATGGCGCCGTACTCCCACGGGCACACCATTGACGGGGCCGATCCGGATTCCAGGTAGACCCCGGCGTAGCTCATGAAATAGCCGATGTCGATCGCGACCAGTCGTTCCGTGGGCAGCAACTCGTCACATGCGCGCATCACTGCATACGGGTTGGCGTAACCATCGGACTCGGTGTGCAGGTCAACCCCCCGCCACTTGTCCAGGTTGGCGATCTGGTGCTTGGTCTCAGCTGTCCGCCAGCCCTCGGCCGAGCGGCCCCGTTCCTCGGCGGTCAGCTCACCCAGCTGGGTTGACGACTCGAGCAGTCTCCGGGCCACGGCCGCCGCGTCTCCGATGACTCCGATATTGATCGGACCCCGCCGACCCAGCACTGCGGGTTCGAGGTCGATCTGGACGATCCGCGCGCGCCCGAACAGCCCACCGTGCCCGCGGGTATGGGCATTCAGACCGGCGCCGAACGACAGCACCAGGTCAGTCTCAGAGATCAGTCGAGCCACGTCATCGGTGGCGAAGCTACCGCACACGCCGACATCGAACTCGTCGTCGGCGAAGTATCCCCGGGCGGGCAGGGTGGTTGCGGTGAGCGCGCCGATGCTGCGTGCTAGCGCCGTCAGGATCGGCCCGGCGGCACTGCGGATCGCGCCCCGCCCGGCAAGGACCAAAGGCCGCCGGGCCAGCGCGATAAGCCCCATCACGTCATCAAGTGTCGACTCGCTGGGGCCGTAGTCCCGCCGCAACGCAGTCGGCCGCAGTTCGTGGCGCGATTCGCTGCCGGTGTCCTCGGCGTTGCTCACGTCCCAGGCAACGTTGAGGATCACCGGCCCCCGGTCGAGGTCCAGTTCGCGCAGCGCGTGCAGGAGATCGCGCTGCACAGTCGCGGCTGACACCGGAATGGTGGTGATGCCGAGCGCCGACTCCAGGGGTATCTGGTCCAGGCGTGTCTGATCCGACTTGTAAGAGCTCGCCTGGTCTCCGACGATCGCCAGCACGCGCGAACCGGCCAGGCGGGCGGTGACGAGCGCGGTCATGGAGTTGGTCAACCCAGCGTCGGCGCTCACCAAAGCCACGCCGATACCTTCACCAACCCGCGAGAATCCATCCGCCATCGCCACGGCCCCGTGCTCGTGCCGGGTTGCGACGTAGCGGACGCCGTAATGCTCGACGAGATCTCGGGTGAGTTGATCGGTGCCAGACCCCATCAGACCGAATACGGTCCGGACCCCCGCCGCAGCAAGACCGGCGGCCAGGGATTCGTGAACGGTTGGCATTCAGCTGCCCTTCGGGGCCGAGTCGACCGGTCGACGAGCGTCGACGCAGTCACAAGTACTTCAGTACGTATACAATAGGGCGATTTCTGCGCATGTCAAAGCGCGTCCCAAAGGTGCCAACGATAGTTCAGTACCTGTATAGTTTGAGTTTCACGTCTGAGCGTTCGAAAGGTAGGAAGATGGACAGGCTCCCAGCCAGCCGCGTCGTGTTCGCCGAGTACTGGGACGTCTCGCCTGCCAATGAAGTGGCCTGGCGCGAGTACTTCAAAAATGTCATCGTCGCGGCCAACAGCCGCTGCGACAGCTACCTCGGCTGCAAGCTGATGCGCCGCTCAGCTTGGTGGCGCGACGCGGACGAGGGACCGCGCAAGGCCCTGCAGCCCCACTTTGGATTGCGTCTGGGCGGCGTCCGGACCCGGACGTCGATCAATTTCAGCGCGCTGCTGCAGCACGAATACACCTACTTGGCGGTGCACGAGTTCACCGGCGCGATACCGGCTGACTTCCTCGATCAATGGATGGCGGCGTGGGAAGAGTTGCGACCGACCTGGCGCACTGATCATCCGGGGGTCGAGGAGGCCGAGGAGGCGCTGAGCCGGGAGTTCTTCTCCCTCGTCGACAACCATTGGGACGTCACGTACGACGTAATCCAGACGCTGAACGCCTGAACCGGCGAACGAAAACGAGCTAGCGATCCGGTTCGTGCTCTACCCCGATCACGTCGCAGACGTGCTCGATGAAGCCCTCCAGGTACTCGACCGTTGCCGCTCGTGCTGGATCCTTGGCCGGCGACAACAACTTTTGCAAGGCGACGTGGTAGGTGTCGACCGCCGTCGCCAGGATCGTCTCGCCGTCAGCGGTGAGAACAATTAACACCGAGCGGCCGTCGTTCGGATTCGGCTCACGAGTCGCCAAGCCGGCGCGCACCACCCGGTCGACAGTCTCCGTCAGGTTCCGCCGACGCACGAAGCTGCGTTGCAGCTCCTTTGGCGACAACGCCCGGTTCGGGGAGGCCCCGATCGTGCGAAGCAGGTAGAACTGCGACGGAGTCAACCCGACCCCGTCTAGAAAGTCCTGATGCGCCTTCTCGAAGAACGTTGACGCGCCGAGCAGGACTCGGTGGAAATGCTCGGCATCCGCGAGCCACGCGGATCTCATCGAACTGCGGACCGACTTAGCAGGTTTGCATTCTCCACTCACCGGATCAGTGTGGCGTACGCGGCCAACCTTGGTCCGTTGGCGTGCGAGCGACACCTATCGAGAGAGCGCAATTATTCGGCAGTCCATCTCCCGAGGGGGTTCAGCCAACCCGATCGACGTGACGTTCTCCCGGACCGAGCACGTTCCGATCACGAACTCGTAGACCTTCATCGGCCCGCCGTCGACCTTCAAGAGAATGTGGGTGTGCGACTGTTCAGAGCACCCGGCCCGGGACTCGACCATCCGAGTCATCGATGCCTCGGAGGCAAATCGATGCGTCCGGTGCAGGCACGGCCAAGCGGTCGGCCCGTCGACGTCGAGCAGGGGCGGTGGCCCAACCGTCAGCGCACCGGGCTCACGCAGCGCGGGTGTCGTATTCAGCATCTCGTACGGCCGCGCGCGCTCGATGAGCGCTCGGTTATCCGCGCTCGAGCCACTGCGATCAAGCTCACGTTCGGATCGCCAGCCGGAGATCTGGTAGTAGAGATTGCGTTCGGAATCGGTCGGCCGTACGACAAGAGACCATACGTGACCTTCCGCCCGTGCCGCGATGTCCACGGCATCGATCTTGTACGCCTCGTAACGGTCATTGCACCCGGTTTGGACATCAATTGTCAGGTGGAAGAAGTACACTAGCTCCCTCGATCTGTCGCAGTCGGAAACATTGATCGCTCACTCGTGACCGTCGTTTGCGCATGAATACTCCATGACCCGGACGATTCGCAAGCAGCCGCGTCAGCCGAGGCGACGCTTCACGGCATCCGTCAGTTCGGGCTGCGAACTCGTGCTGGAAGACATTGTTTGACAGGATGGAGCGCCGAGGCCGCGCTCAGCCACGGACTCGACGCGCGCGTCGATGTGGGTCAGGCGCCGACCCCCGCGGGATCGCCCATGTTCCGCGCCCGAGTCAGCACGCAACAAGAGAACAGGTTGTTGCCGGTCGACGCGCTTCCCGCACTCGGCCGCCTCGAGTCCTCTTTCGACGACGCGGAGCTCTGCGATGGGCCGAGATCGTCGTGAAGGCGGCTCCCTAAGACCGCCCGGAGCATCCTTCGAAGGCCAGCGAGAACTACTGCTATCGGTTCGAGGTGCAGCGTTGCGTGAGCTCATCGCCGCCCTCCGCGAGTGAGGACCGGAGCTGGCTTCGGTGTCGACGCGCCAACCGAGAGCGCCAAGTTCCTTGCGCAGCGCGACGGCGTGTACGCCCGCCTTCTGCAGCTCGACCGGCCCATCGAACCTGCTCGGACGAACTCAGCTGGCCAGATTATGATAAGCACCCCGGAAGAACAACAGTGGGCTGCCAGTCTGGACTACGAGGTCACGTACGGCTCCGATCACGACATGGTGGTCACCGCCGTCAACGACCTTCTCAACACTGCAGTCGATGGCGGCGAGTGACCCGTCGATCCGGGGTAATCCGTTGACGCCCGGCGACCATGCCACCCCGGAAAACTTTTCCGTACCACTGCGGGCGAACTGACGGCAAACTCGCTCCTGCGTGGCCGACAGCACATTGACGCAGAACCAGCCAGTACGCGCGATCCCGGGCCAAGTGACCGATGACCGACTCGGACACAGCAGGATCATCGGCGGGTGAAGAGACAAGGACGAAAACGACTGACAGGTGAGACCGGCCGGGGCCCCCTGGACGACTCCGGTGACAACCACGATGCCGCTAGCGAAATGACCCATCGCGTGTCGGAAAACATCTGAATCCAGGCCGGCCGGCTCGTCGACGGCTTCGGGTGAGAACGTCCTCAAAGGCTCCCGATGATCCATGACGTCTCGACCGGCCCTTTCGCGTACGCCTGCGTTACTGACGGGACGTCGGATCGATCTCGCTCTCATCTGCCAACGATAGCTTAAGTGTCTGACGTTAAGTCCTGGCCATCCAACCGGCCCGCCGATCCCGACCGATACAGTTTCTGACATCGGGCCGTCCGCTAGTAGATACCAAGGTCAACGGAGCAGGTGCCGCTACGGGGTGCGGACTCCGTGGCGGGCTCTCGATGCTTTGCAGGTTCATGGATCGACGGGAGTAAATATGTCAGATGTTACCGCCGGGGCCCCTGCGGAAACCGCGGTTCCGGGGCGGCCGCCGCGCCTGGAATACTTCTTACCTGAGCAGCTGTCGTCGGATCAGCGGGCAATGTACGACGAAATCACACGTGGTCCACGCAGCGCTGGACCTCAGGTGTTTCCACTCACGGGTCAGGACGGCTGTCTGCTCGGTCCGTTTAACGCGATGCTACTCAGCCACCAGGTGGGCGGGCCTCTGCAGCGTTTGGGCGCCGCTATACGGCACCGCTCGACGTTAAGCGATCGGCACCGCGAGATCGCCATCCTCATCGTCGCATACCATTGGAACAGCTTATTCGAGGTCTACGCGCACGAAGCAGTCGCCCGCGCAGTCGGCGTGACCGACGAGGAGATCGACGCGTTGCGCGAGCTAAGGCTCGACGAGTTCGCCGGGGCCGACGCGATCGTTGTCCAGACGGCGTCGGCACTTGTTACAACCGGCGATCTCGGTGACGAGGACTATGCGGCCGCCGTATCGGCCGTCGGTAGCCACGACTTGTTCGAAATCACCACTCTGATCGGCTACTACGCCACTCTGGCCCTCCAGATGCGAGTCTTCGGTGTGGACGACGCACCTGCAGGAGAGCGGGCCAAATTGGGGAGGTCACGCGGCCAGTGCTTCCCGATCAGCGGTGTGGGCGAAGCCGGGCCAGCGGTGGATGTCGGTAGCCAGTTCGTCGTTGAGGACGCGGGTGCGGATCTGTAGGAGGAGGTGGGCTTCGCGTGGGGTCCAGCGCATCTGTTGTTTCTTCACCATGCGTTTGCTGATGACCTAGTTCACGGCGGACTCGACGAAGGAGCTGGAGATGGTCTCCCCGGCGCGGTGGCGTTCCCCGTAGTTGGGGATCCGGTCGGCGTTGGCCTGGATGTAGGTGTCGAACTCACGCATCGCCTTGACCAGTCTGGCCTGTTCGAAGGTGGTCTCCTCGCCGCCTTCGTCGAGCTGGCACTGAAGGTCCTCGATGGTCTGCAGGGCGCGGTACACGTTGCCGTGCCAGAGGAACCATTTGAGACTCTGCAGGCTCTTGCCGACTTCGGTGGGCGAGGTCGGCTCGCGCGGCGGGTTGAGGTTCATCGGGGTCCGGTGGCGGTGCGCGCAGACCCTTGGCTATGGTGCTCATCACGGTCAGGCGCATCGTGATGTGAAACCAGTCCAGGAGATGCCCGGCTCGGGGGTTGAGGAAGCGGGGCAGGTCGCGGATGTCTTCACCGCCGTCGGTGACGAACGTGACCTGCTGGTTGGGCGCCATCCCGTGGGAGTTGAGCACCTCGAACAGGCGCCGTTTCGGTTCGGTGTCATAGGTTTGCACGTACCCGAAGCAGGTCGGTTTCCCGTGGGTGGGCATGACTTTGCCGGCGATCACCTCGAACCAGCCATCGCGTCGGGAAGCCTGGGTGGCGGAGTGGACGTAGCCGCCATCGAGGCCGACGGTGATCGGTAGGTCCGGGCGGGCCAGCGTGTCGCGGTCGCGTTGGCAGGTGTCGATGAAACTGACCTGCTCCTCGCCGAGCTCGCCCTCCAGCCGCTGCGCGGTGGCGTGCACCTGCCGCCGCAGCACGGTCGGATCCAGGTGCCGCCCCAGCGGCAGCACCTCGGCGAGCAGCTGGGCGGAGATGGCGTAGGAGGTCATCGCGGCGAACTTGGCTTGCAGGTAGACCAGTTCCGGGGTGCTGCGCTCGGGCAGCAGCACCGCGAGCGGTCGGAACGTCCGGGTTCGCTGGGGTTGGCAGTCGCAGTGCCACCAGCGGGGGCTGGGCAGGCGCAGGGCGCCGAACAGGGTGCGCAGCACGACGGTGTGCTGATCCTTGTGTCGCCGCGCCTGCCCGGCAGTGCGGGCAGGCCTGCTGGGCGGTGATCGCCGTGCTGGCCTGGTGGGTGACCACGCTGTGCTGGACCGCGGTGAGCAGGTCGTGGGCCTCTCTCAGCTGCAGGCCGATGGCCGGCGCCAAGGTGTCGCGGTCCAGGCTGAACACGTCGCGCACCACGGTCGGGGCTTCAGGGGCTCCCGCTATATCTCCGCCGCAGTCAGCGCCCGCGGCGAGTGGGCGCCCGGCGGCTCATCGAAATCGGGCTTCGACGCCTACGCCACAGCGAAGCAGGGCAACCTCGCTACCGTGTTCGCCTTTGCCCGCGAAACGCCGCGGCTGCGTTTCAGCGCCGTCGAACCCGGTTTCAACCCCGGCTGAGATCTTGGCCGCGACGCGAACATCGCGCTGCGCCTGGCTGGCGAAGTACGCCCTTTCTCCGATCGCCCCGCACATCAAATACTGGAGCAACCCCAAGCACGCCGCCCGCGTCATCACCACCGGACTCACCGACGACACAAACCGCACCGGCATCTACTCCGACGAAAACGGCAAACCCATGCACGGCTCCCAGCAAGTTGAGGACCCGGCGTTCCAGGACCGGTACGTCGCCGAAACGCGGGCGCTGCTCGCCACCGTCCCGAGCGCGGTCTAAGCCAGATCGAGGACAGGCACCGGGTCACTGCTAGCCCCCATCACCGGGACTTCGTCACGGATCGGCAAGGCATCTCCCGACTTGGCGAGCTGATCACAGTAGGACAGCAGGAGGACTGCTATGACTGCAACGACGCGTCCCGCCGTGGGTTCATCGGCCTCGGCGACCAGGGACTTCCGATGGCCCTGGCCATCGCAGAGGCTGGCTACCCCCTGCAACCTGGGCATGGCGTGCAGGCTCTCTCGACGCGCTCGCGCAGCTCGACTACACCGGCCACGACGACTTGGGTGCGTCCGTGGCCATGACCGGGCGTTCGGACTGACATCCGCATCAAATCTGCCGGCGCCCGGACCGACGATCGATCTGACCCGTTGTGTGGGGCCAGCCGGTCTACTGGGACGGTCCGCTGATCTGGTGAGGTGGGTGCGTTGTCATGGGTGCGCGGTGATTCCGACTAGGTCGGCGCTGGCGCGCCAGAGGTGTTCTTGCAGGGCGATGTCGTAGGACGGGTCGGGGGTGCGCGATTGGACCTGTTTGAGGAAGTACTTTCCCGTGACGGTGCCCAGTTCGGGGGTGGTCGCCAGGTGCAGCGCGGCTTGCGCGCCTTGCTCGAGGGTGAGCAGGAACCGTTTGATCAGGCCGAGGAACGGGGTGGCCAGGGGTGGGGCGATGGCGTCGACGACGCCGGTGGCGGCGAGGCCGGGGTGCACGGCGTTCACGGTCACACCGCTGCCGGCCAGGCGCCGGGCCAGGGCGTAACCACACATGACCATGGCCAGCTTCGAGCGTGCGTAGACGGCCATCGGCTCGTAGCCGGTGGCGCTGTGCAGGTCGTGCAGGTTCAGCACGGCCGGTCGGGGGCGGCGGCGGATCTTCACCTGCCGGGTGTCGGCGATGCTGTTGGAGGCGACGTTGACGATCCGCGACGGCGCGCCGGCTTTGAGCTGGTCCAGCAGCAGGTTGGTGAGCAAGAAGCCGGCGAGGTGGTTCACGGCCAGGTGGGCCTCGACGCCGTCGGCGTCGAGGGTGCGCTGGCGGAAGTGGGCGCCGGCGTTGTTCACTAGGACATGAAGCTGGTCGTGGCGCTCGGCGAACTGGGCGGCGGCGCGGCGGACGTCCTGTTGTCGGGCGAGGTCCGCGACGAGCACTTCGACCGCGGCGCCGGGGGCGGCGGCGGTGATGTCGCGGCGCGCGGTCTCCCCGGCTGTCCCGGTGCGGACCAGCAGGACCACGGTGGCGCCCCGAGCGGCCAGGCCGGTGGCGATGACGCGGCCCATCGCACCGCTGGCCCCGGTCACCAGGGCCACCGTGCCGTCCATCGAAGGGCCCACAGCCGGCGCGCTCATGCGGTGATCGCTGGCGTCTGCCCCGAAAAGGCCGGGGTTCGCGCCTCGCGAAGCAGGAAGTCCGCGAGATCGGCGCGTGAGACCTTCGAGGTCAGCCGGATCTTCAGGTCCGTGCCGGTGCGGTAGACGCCGGTGTGGGCCCGGTTGGACAGCGCCGGCGGCCGCACGATGGTCCACTGCACGTCGGAGGCCCGGATCAGCGCCTCCATGCGCTCTTTGTCGCGCATCTTCTCTGCCACCGACAGCCACAGAGCCAGGCAGTAGGGCGACCGGTCGCGGCTCTCGGCGGCGCCGTGGGCGCTGACCGCCACCAACCGGGCGACCTGAGCGGAGGCCATCGCGGCCAAGACCGCCCGCGCGCCCTCGGCGCAGACCGTGACCGGCCCCTTCGCCTCGGTCCCCAACGCGCTGATCACCACGTCCTGCCCGCGCACCACGTCCTCCACGGCGTCTTGCTGTCCAACGTCGCCCACCACCAGCCGCAACCGCTCGTGCGCGGGCAGCGCGCCCGGTCGACGCACCAACGCCGACACCTCGTGTCCGGCGCGCAACGCCTGGTCCACGACCTCCCGGCCGGTCCCGCCAGTCGCGCCGAGCACGGCAACTTTCATGCCAACCCGCCCCATCTCAGCCAATGGTTGGAGGCTCCAACCATTGTAGTGTGCGGCACATCCGTGGATTGCACAACTGTCGGAGATTGCAAGTATTCTCGGGGGGTGACGTTCACGCCGGCAGCGGATGAACCGCTGATCTATGAGCTGGTGGACCTGTCCCTCGCCCTCGCCGACCGCACCCAGGCATTGGTGCAGGACGTGATGAGCGAGTTGAACCTGACCCCGGCGCTGGCCAACGCGCTCTGGCACGTGGGGGCGTGCGCGCCGGAGCCGCCCATGAGCGAACTCGCGGCGAGGCTGCGCCGCGACCCCTCGACGATCACCTTCCTGGCCGACCGGCTGCAAGAGCGCGGATTCCTCGTCCGAGACGTCGACCCCCAGAACCGGCGCACGAAGATCCTGCACCTGACCGACGCCGGAGCAATGGCCAGACGCGCGCTCGTCGAGGCCATGGCGACCCGGTCCCCGATCGCCCACCTCAGCGACAACGACCAGCGGCATCTCCACGACTTACTCGCCAGAGCCATGGCAGCGCCCCGCTGAGTGTCGGAAGGACCGATTCATGACATGGAAGGCTTCGGGCAGCCGGCGGTAGCCGGGTAACGGAGGCTGGTGCGAGAGCGAATGGGCACACCCAGTTGCCCGGGATCGTGAGCCGGCGAGCGAGGAGGAGTTCCTGATGCGTGCACTGTGGTTCGAAGGCGTAGGCCACTTGGTTTGGCGCGAGGTCGAGGATTTGGTTGTGGGTCATCCGCTGGAAGCGATCGTGCGTCCCGTCGCCTCGACGACCTGCGACCTGGACCGGGCGATCGTGCACGGGCTTGTGCCGTTGGGAAGCGGTTTCCCGATCGGCCATGAGTGTGTGGCGGAAGTGCTCGAGGTCGGTGGCGCCGTGCACCGCGTGACGGTTGGTGACCTTGTCGTTGTGCCGTGGCACATCAGCTGCGGCGCGTGCCCGCCGTGCCGTAACGCGCTGCCGACGGCGTGCACGACCGTCCCGGGGCTACAGGGGTACGGCGCCTCGATCGCCGGTGAGTGGGGCGGGCTGTTTTCCGAGCAGGCCCGGGTCCCCTACGCCGACGCCATGCTCACCCGCGTGCCCCCCGGTGTCGACCCTGCGGCGGCCGCCGCAGTCAGCGACAATCTCACTGACGCCTACGTCTGCGTCACCCGAGGGCTCGCCCGGCAGCCCGCGTGCTTGTCGTGAGTAGCCTGCCGAGCCTCGGGCTGTTCGCGGTCGATCAGGCGCTGGCCGCCGGAGCGCGGGGGGTCGATTACGTCGACAAGAGCGGTCGGCGCCGGGAGGTCGCGCGGACATTAGGCGCCGATGTGGGTGCAGAGGTTGATCCCGCAACTCAGCACCTGCAGTATCCGGTGGTCATCGGCGCCACCAGCGACCCTGCGCTGCTGCGGGAGGCAGTGTTGTGCCTTGCCCCTGGCGGGCACCTGTCCAACGCCGGGATGTTCTTCGCCGACACCCCGCTGCCTCTGTGGGACATGTACCAGCGAGACGTCACCGTCTCGGTCGGCGCGGTCAGCGTCACACCGCACGTCCCAGCCGTCCTGGATCTGTTGCGGTTGGGCCGATTGCGCCCTGAGCTGGTGATCTCGGTCCACGACGCCGAACAGGCCCCTGAGGTGCTGTTGGCCAGGGACATGAAATCGGTCCTCCTACGACCGCGACTGATCGGTACCCCGAACCGGTAAAACAGCGTTCAGGGGTCACGCCGAGAATTCTGCAGGGCGCTTCGGTACATCAATCCCGGTACAACCTCTCCAGGACGCGGGGGAGATCGTTTTTCACGAACTCCTCGGGTGTTGCGTTACCGAAGAAGTGATCGGCCTTTTCCTCCAGCACCAGAGTGGCCAACCCGTGCAGTGTGGCCAGGCCGGTCAGCATGTCAGCGGCGTCTTCGAAGCGATCCAGATCGACGTCGGTTCTGCCGCGATAGGCAGCGACCGCCAAGCCCAGCCGCATGCCGGGCTTGCCGCTGGCTTCGTCGAAGCGGGGGTGGTCGCGGTTCACGAGTTCGTTGCGGAACATCAGACGGAAGTGGCCCGGGTGTTCCAGCGCGAATTCGATGAAAGCGCGGCTCAATGCGCGCACCTCGAGTACGACGTCGTCCGAATGCTCAATCTCTTCCAGTAACCGGTCGAGCCGTTCGAAGGCCAGGAGGGCGACTTCGGTGACGAGTCCTTTCGCGCTCCCGAAGTGGTGCGCCGGTGCCCCCGGCGAAACGCCCGCTCGCTGAGCGGCCGCACGCAGCGAGAAGGACTCGATGCCCCCTTCGGCAATTATTTCATCGGCGGCGCGGATGAGGGCAGCCCGCAGGTCGCCGTGATGGTAGGTCGCCCGACGTGCCGACATCTTGACCTGACCCCTGCCGTGCTGCACCTGATCTCGACAGTGTTCAGATACCAGCTTATCGTGAGCCGCTCCATCCAAACAGTGTTCAGTTTAGCTGAGAAGGACTCCTATGGAAAGCAAGATCTGGTTGATTACGGGCGCGTCCCGCGGGTTCGGTCGGATCTGGGCAGAGGCGGCCCTCGGACGTGGAGACAAGGTTGCCGCGACAGCCCGGAAGGCGGAGGACCTGGCGGAGCTGTCCGAACGGTTCGGCGATGCAGTCCTTCCTCTCGCTCTCGACGTCACGAATACCGCTCAGATCCAGCACGTGCTCCAAGCGGCTCACGGCCACTTCGGTCGATTGGATGTCGTCCTCAACAACGCCGGTTACACGCTCGTGGGAACTGTCGAAGAGGCGAGCGACGCCGATATCCGTGCGGTCTTCGATACCAACTTCTTCGGAGCGGTTCACGTCGTCCAGGCAGCACTGCCCTATCTGCGCAAGCAGGGCGACGGTCACATCGTCACCGTCTCCAGCTCCCTCGGGATCGGTCCCAGGCCGCTGATCGGCTTTTACTGCGCGACCAAAGCAGCACTCGAGTCGATCCACGAGAGTCTGGCACCTGAGGTGCAGGGCTTCGGCATCAAGGTCACCCTGATCGAACCCGGCGCCTACGCGACCGACTTCGCCAGCCCCACTTCGCTGAAAATGGCCCCCGGGATGGACACCTACGCAGATCTACGTGCGCGGGTGTTCGGCGGCCTGACCAGCGCCGAGCGCGGCGATCCTCAGGCGACGTCTGAAGCCATCCTCAGCGTGGTGGACGCCGAGGAGCCGCCCCTGCGGTTCGCCCTCGGGTCGACAGTCCTGCCCATGGCACGGGCCGTCTACACCGGTCGCCTCGCCACTTGGGAAGCGTGGGAAAGCGTTTCGAACGCCGCCGCAAGGCGAACCGCCAACCGGTCCGCCAGCAACGGTCTAGCGGCCTTAAGACGACCGCACAACGGCCCCCTGCCGAGAGATCAGGCGGCCCCGCGTCCACCCGCGGCTTGAACAGCATGTACTGCAACCCGGTCGTGCACTACCCAGGCGCGCTGCGCCGCGTCACGGACGAGGAACTCCTGGAGCTGCTCCCGACGTTTCGGCTTAGGGATGTCTGCGTTCAAGACTCTGTAGCAGCCCTGACGCCGGGCCCCGTCGGCAGTGACACCGACACCGCCGATATAGGAGAATATCGGCGATCCCGGCGGTAGAGTCCCGAGGTGCACTCCCCCACGCCAGCCGCCGCGGCGCTCCCGTTGGCGGAGCTGGCGCAGACCTGGCTGACCGCTAAGCGGGCGATGGAATCATCCGAGCAGGCCACCAAGGGCCATAGCGACCGCGCCCGGCACGCTGACCTGGCCCGCTGGGGCCAGCTGCTCACCTCCGCGGACCACGGTCGGGCCGACGTCGAGGCACGACTGGACGTGGCGTCCGCGCTGGCACACCTGTCCCTGTCCGAGCTGAGCACGGACCGCCTCGTCGACGCGGTGATCACCGCCAAACGACGCTGG
>JAABVA010003044.1_pt1 | contig 16217 bp, 11 predicted proteins | sample 5560331 | NCBI WGS metagenome assembly JAABVA01 (sample SAMN12812661, study PRJNA571458) | rock metagenome | isolation source: Antarctica rocks | place: Antarctica: Victoria Land, Mt New Zealand sud | collected 2016-01-07 | reverse complement strand
GCCTCACCTGCAAGCCAGGCGTACGCAATGAGATCCGCTTTGTGAACCAACTCTTCCAAGTTGCCGCCTGAACTCTCGCCCGGATGCAGGCGGACTGCGCTCCAGCTAGTTAATGCAACAGAGCCGTAATTCGGCTCAAGCGAGACACCGGAGACCGAGAGCTGGTATGGATGCGCTGGGGTTTGATCCCCTACTACGCCAAGAGCGCGGCGGAGTTCAAGGGCTTCTCCACCATCAATGCCAAGGCAGAGACGGTCGAAGATCGAGCGATGTGGCGTGGACCGTTCCAGCGGCGCGAAGCTGGCCGGATGGGACTCCGGGAAGCCGTAGAGAGTGAAGGAGCTGATGGCCAGGACGATCTCCTCCTGCGCCTTGGTGCCCACCCTTGGCGTCCCAGTGATTCCAGATTCCAGCGAGCGCCGCAAAAAATGTCTGCGCGTTCCCGTTCACGAAGCGGTCGACGAAGGCGCGTCCCTGCGGGTCGCGGTAGAGGTGCATCTCCGGTGTAATTTGATGTTCGCGGATCATCAGGCGAACCCGGGCAGCGGGCTTGGCGTCGGCACCTTCGGGGAGTATCACCATGACCTCATAGCCGCATTTGTACTGCGGATTCCAGACGCCAATGTCGGCAGCTGGGGTGAAGCCGCCCAGGAGGGTTCGCTTGCTGAAGCCAGCCTGATAGCTCCAGAGAGGAACATTGTCATTCGGAAGCAGATCCTTCGGATCGAAGACCGCGCTCAACTCGTCGGGCGCCCATGACGCCTGAGGCGGATCGTTGTTGAGCTCGCGCGAGGTTCCGTCCGCCTCAAGAAAGAGCGATCGCTGCGGTCCGCCCGCCTCATTCGCAACCAGAGTCCAGCCGATGAACTCGGGGCCTAGCGCGGCGACGTTTTCGTAGCAAGGATCGTCGCTGGAGTTGAGGATGTAATCCCCCGGCAGATCGGGTGCGGGCGTGTAGTGGCGGGGGCGCCGCAGCTGAGCCTCAGCGGGTGCAGCGATCGATCGAGGCCGGATCTGCGCCAGATCCCCTATACCTTTCGGACTTAAAGCGATTGTGCCGCGATCCACGGTGACGAAAGCGATCGCGCCCCGATGCGTGACATGTTTCTCGAAGACCGCTGTGGAGATGCCGTTCATATCGACCACTGTTAGCAGGCGCCATCCGTCTTCCGTCTCCCCGATAGAGAGCGCGCGGCTGCCGGAGGGGGCATGCAGGCGGACCGCGACGGAATCTGCCGCGGTGATTGACGGAGGACGCGATAGCGCCTCCCGTTCGCCGGGCAAGAACTCGGTGTACTCGTTCACGATCCTGGCTGCCCGATGGGGTTTGCCGGTGTGAGCAGGGTTTGGTGGCAGCGAATGGAGGTCGGTTGGGTCGAGGGAGGACATCAACCCGGCAGCGGCCAGGAGTTGCAGAACGAACGGCGCTCCATTACGGCCATCGAGAACTCCAATCTTGTTGGCGAGTCAGCTTACGAAAGCGCCCCTTGTCTCCAAATCTGTAGCTGACGCTTCCCTGGCAGGTGTACTATTCGCTCGGACGATTGTAAGCGGTTCCACCGATCCGAACAGTTTCGAGCGCTCCTCCGAGGACACATCCATGAGTTTGCCTTTCATCCCAAGTGGTGCACCCGTCCGCGTCAGGTCAAAGCTGCGGGTGCTTGCCTCCACGCTTGCCGCCCTTCTGGCGACGTCGACCGCGCTGGCGCAGTTCAGCGCAAACGTCCAGGGAACCTTGACGGATCCCAGTGGAGCACTGGTTCCAAATGCGAGTGTCACGCTGACAAATCTCGACACCGGCATCACGTCTCACGCGACCTCGAACTCATCGGGACAGTACCACGTGAACAGCCTCTCCCCCGGCCGCTACAAGGTTCATGTGGAGGCTCAGGGCTTTCAATCCAAAGACGTCACGGCGCAGATCACCACGCAGCAGGAGGCGGGGATCGACGTGACGCTCGGGGTGGGAGGCACGTCGGAGACGGTGAGCGTGGAGGCGGAGACGGAAGGCGTCAATCCGCAGGAGACGCGCATCCAGGCGACCCTTGACACGCAGCAGGTTCGTGATCTTCCGCTCCAGAGCCGGGGGACCTTGAACCTCGTTAACACGGCGCCGGGCGTTAGCGGCTACTCCGAGGGTTTGAACAACTTCGCCGTGGAGCAAACACCGGGCGGCAGCGCCAACGGCCATTACTTCGGTGGCAATCTCTACGTCATCGACGGGGTGTCCATCACGTCGAACATCACGACCGGCACCGGCAACATCTCTCCCAACGCCGACTCGCTGCAGGAGATCACGCTCCAGACAAACACCTTTCACATGGACTTTCCCGGCGGATCGGGCGTGACCACAGAGCTGACCACCAAGGCCGGAGCTAACCAGTTTCACGGAACGGTGAACTACACCTTCACCGATCAGCACCTGAAGGCCTATTCCGAGTTCGTGCACAAGTACAGCAAGTTCAGCAACAAGGATGTATCGGCAACCTTTGGCGGACCCATCTTCAAGGACCGCACCTTCTTCTTCGGCTCAATCGAAAAGCAGAACAACAAGCTCGGCCGCACCGACCAGTTTGCCGTGGAAGACGCTGCCTTCACTGCGTATGCCAAGCAGAGCTTCCCCAATACGATTGGAACTTCGTTCCTGACGAAATATCCTGCCAGCAATGTCAACCGGAATGGCGTTCAACTCTATGCCACCCCAGACTTCTTGACCACGTGCGCCACGCCAACTGGAAACTGCACCACACCCTTCATCGACTCTGCTTCAAGCGCTACAAGTCCGTATGCCAACGGGCTCCAGTATTCGGCGCGCGGAGACCAGTACTTCCGTCAGGGTAAGGACCGGGTGTACGGGTACTACTACAATATCAAGCTGGATACCCAGGAGATCAATCCGAGGCAGGGATTCGGCCAGATCGATACGAATCGCAGCTGGTTCACCTCCATCAATTACACGCATATCTTCTCTCCGAAGCTGCTCAACCAGGGGCAGTTCGCCGCTTATAAGGTGGAGGGTGCTCTCCCCGGTTCCGATCCCACGATTCCGCTGATCCACATCAATAACCAGGAGTCGGTCACTGCCTTCGGTGGTGGATGGGGCCCTGGCAGCTTTATTCAGCACAACTACTCCTGGCGCGACGTTGTAAGTTACGTGAACGGGAAACATGACTTTAAGTTTGGGGCCATAGCTCAGCGCGGCGATGACAGCGCAAACTTCGGCCCTGTGCAGGCACGTCCCCAGTTCGGCTTCCAAAGTCTGACCGACTTCATCCAGGACAAGGTCTACGACGAGAGTGGTCTCTCCTTCGACCCTCTCACCGGAAAGTTCAAGCCGCTCCAGTTCGGCGACCAGGTGACGGAGCTTGGTTTCTTCGTTGAGGATCAATGGAAGGTCAGCTCGAACTTCTCCCTGACCCTTGGCATTCGCTACGACGACTTCGGAAACCCGAGCACCTACGGATATAACACCTATACCCAGTTCGCGAATGTCTTCCTTGCCGGCTCCGCGAAATCCCTTGCCTCCGGCAACGCTCTGGATGCACAGTTCGCGAATGCCTCCGTAAAGCAAACGTCAAACCTCTACCCGAAGAGCCAGGCCGCAAACTTCACACCCCGCGTCGCCTTCGCATGGCAGCCCTACGGCAATGGACGTACCAGCGTGCACGGAGGAATCGGCATGTACCGCGACGAGGTTACGCTGGGGCAGGTCGTCGACGGTCTCAGGGGCAATCCGCCGGGATGGGTCTTCCCCTATTTCTCTCCAACGCAGCCCATCCAGGCGAAGCTGTCTCTCGGCAACTCGCAGGTGGCCCCGTATGGCTACGTGTACCCGACGCTTCCGGCGACAGGTCTCGACTCCCGTGGCGGGCTTCCGGGAGCAGGCGCGGGTGTCACGGGGATCGACCCAAACGTTCGAATTCCGAAGACGCTCAACTACACCCTCGGGATAACGTCGGAACTCCCCGGTCACTTCGTGGTCGGGATCAACGGTGTCGGGTCCTCCGCATACGACCAGCTCAGCGGAACTGACTTCAATCGCAGCGCCGGGGATCTGATCCGGAACAAAGGCAAGCTAACGCGTCTGAACCCAAGTTTCTCGTCCATCAATTACGTGACGAATCTAACCTCGTCGAAGTACTACGCCGCCATCTTCACGCTGACGCAGCGGCTCCACAATCTGAACTATCAAACCTCCTACACCTGGTCGCGAGCCACGGACTATGGCACCTGCGCGACCCGGTTCGACTACAACGGAGGTCTCGACTGTCCGCAGGACCAGCACAACTTCCAGGCCAACTATGGCCCCAGCTCCTTTGACGTTCGCCACAACTTCAAGTTCTCAGGAAGCTACACGGTTCCAAGTCCGCACTTCCAAGCCCTTCTCGACCGCACTCTCGGCGGTTGGGAGATCGCCTCGATCGCGACCGCACAGAGCGGAACACCGTTCACCGCGGTGAACTTCAACAACTACGACGCCAGCTGTACCGGCATCAGCGTGACGTGCGGCGACTACAACGCGGACGGGTACAACAATGACCGGCCGAACGTCGTCGGGGGACAGACCGGCGGATTCACGCGCCGGCAGTACATCACGGGCGTCTTCCCCAAGGTCTCCTCGGTCTTCGGTGCGCCCACGCCGGGCACCGACGGAAATGAGGGGCGAAACACGTATCGCAACCCCGGGCTGCTTGCAATCGACGCTAGCGTCATCAAGAACAACCGCTTCCCCTTCTTTGGGAGCGAGTCCGGCAATCTGCAGGTGCGCGTTGATTTCTTCAACGTGTTGAACCGCGTGAATCTACGGAGCGTCGACTACAACGTCGGGTCGAATACCTTTGGGCGCTCGCAGGACACCTTCCAACCGCGCGTGATCCAGCTTGGAGCTCGCGTGCAGTTCTAGAGAAGCTGCTTCCTAAAACACCTAAGCTCCCCGTGGGGCTTAGGTGTTTTCTTTGCATGCAACGCCCATCGGGCGAGCATTCAGGCGCGTTGGGAGGGAGTGCCAGCCTGGCAAGCGTTTGCTCGACGATCTACACTCTAAGCGGAACATAGCCCGGAGAGGGGGTGGAGCGATGAAGTTCAAGAGTGCACACTGTTCCGCGGGCGTGTTGCTCCTTCTGGGAGCCGCGGCGGCGAGATCTCAGCAACCCTCCTTTCAAGCGCTCTCCAGCCACCGCTACGCTGACGCGCTTCAACTTGCGCAGAGTGAGATCGAGCGGCAGCCAAGCGCCCCAGCGCCATGGCTGGCCAAGGCTCTGGCACAGAACGGGCTAGGCCGCACGGAGGAGAGCTACAACAGCCTCGATCAAGCGTTGAAGCTCGATGGAAAGTACCTGCGGGCAGCGGAGGCGGGAGCCCAGATCGCATACAGCGCGCACGACCCGCGGGCCTCGCACTACCTCGCACTGGTCCTCGCCGGTGAGCCCCTAAACCCAACCGCCCACGCAATGTCCGGTGTGCTTGCGTTCGAGCAGAGCGACTGTGCATCGGCGTTGGAACACTTCGACAAGGCTGGCAGCATGATCGAGACCAACCCGCATGCCGAGTTGCAATACGCCGTGTGTCTCGGGAGGACAGGGAAGACATCCGCGGCAGCCACCCGTTTTGAGCAGCTGCACACGCTTAGCCCGGAGGACCGCGCCATCACCTACGACCTTGCCGCAGTCGAAGTCGACCAAGGGAAGTTTCGCGAAGCGGTGCAGCTGCTGGAGCAGTCGAGATCCAGGGTCCGTCCGCTCGACGGGGACACTATGGATCTGCTGGCGAAGGCGTACGCAGGCAACGGACAGATCGCGGAGGCGCTCGATACGTTCCGCGCGGCAATTGCTCTCAATCCGCATGACGAGCGGCAGTACAGCGATCTGGCGATGCTCAGCATGGACCACCAGTCGCCGGAGGTCGCCCTTGGCGTACTCGATGCGGGCATCCGGAACAACCCGAAGTCTGCGGCGCTTCACACGATGAGGGGCTCCATCTATGCGCAGATCGCCAAGAACGAAAGGGCTCAGGAGGACTTCGAGACCGCGGACCGCCTCTCTCCGACGCAGATGTCGGGAACGATCGGCATGGGTGTTTTGCTGCGGGACGATGGCAATCTCGATCGCGCGCAGACGTTGCTCGAAACCAAGCTCAAGTCGAACTCCGACGACCCTGTGCTCAATTACATGCTGGCTGACATCCTGATCCGGAAAGGTGCGGCACCCGGGCAGCCGGAGTTTACACGCGCGGAGCGACTCCTCATCTCGGCCACCGCCCGCAAGCCGGACTTCGCACAGGCGCATGCGGAATTCGGCAAGCTGCAGATGAAGGCAGGGAGGCTACCCGCGGCGATAGAACATCTGGAGCTTGCAACGAAGCTGGACCCGACGGACCGCACTGCGCTGAACCAGCTTGTCGCGGCCTACCGTCGTTCTGGAAGAATTGACGAGGCCGCCCGCGTCGCCACCCGGTTAGCGCAGGCGGTCGATACAGAGCGGTCGCAGGAGACGGAGAAGAACCGCATTCACCTCGTCCTCGATACGCCGCCGGGAAAGGCCCCGGTCTCGCCCTAGCGCCCCCACATGCAATCGACACGAAGAAGCTTTCTCGAACTCGGTCTCAGTGCGGTCTGCGCCAAAGCTCTGTCGCAGGGCGTTGCGACGCGAAGTCTCAAGGCACAGGCTCGCGGAGAGGCGTCCGGAATTCCGCTCGGCGCTCGCTTCACGGATATCGGCGTCGCTGCGGGCCTGACGCACCCGACGATCTACGGCGATCCCGATCGCAAAGACTACATCCTCGAGACGATCGGCTGTGGCTGCGCCTTCCTCGACTACGACAACGACGGTTGGCTCGATATCTTCGTGCTCTGCGGAACTCGGTTGGGCAACGTTCCCGCGGATGCGACCAACCGGCTCTACCGCAATAATCGCGATGGCACCTTTTCCGATGTCACCCGGGAGGCTGGCCTCTGGTCGACCGGTTGGACCTCCGGTGTCTGCATCGGCGACTACAACAACGACGGCCACGAAGACATCTTTCTCACCCAATGGGGAGAGAACAAGCTGTTCCGCAACAACGGGGATGGCACCTTTGCAGACGTAACCGAGGCTGCCGGCCTGAGGCACGGGGGTCCGGCCAGATGGGGTTCCGGATGCACCTTCACCGACTACAACCGCGACGGGCATCTCGATCTGTTCGTCAGCAACTATGTCGGCTTCGACTTTCAGCACGCTCCCAAGCCGGGAGCGGACACCAACTGTAACTTCAAAGGTGTGCCTGTCAACTGTGGCCCGCGCGGCCTTCCGTACGGGCAGCATCTGCTCTATCGAAATAACGGCGACGGCACCTTCACCGATGTCAGCCGGCAGAGCGGCATTGGCCGCCTTCGCGAGACCTACGGCATGACCGTGGTCGCGGCCGATCTGGACGACGATGGATGGCCGGATATCTACGTCGCCTGCGACTCGACGCCGAGCCTTCTGTTCATGAACAACCATGACGGCACCTTCCGGGAGGAGGCCGTTCAGCGTGGTGTGGCGTTGAGCGAAGACGGCATGGAACAGGCTGGAATGGGCGTGGGCGTTGGAGATTGCTTTCTGGAGGGACGCCTCGATCTCTTCAAGACGCACTTCGCCGACGATACGAATATTCTCTACCGCAACCTCGGGAAAGGAAACTTCGATGACGCGACGCTGGCGGCGGGGTTGGGAGTTGAGACTCGTTTCATAGGTTGGGGAGCGGGCATTGTGGACCTCACGAACAATGGTCTTCCGGATATCTTCTTCGTCACCGGCAATGTGTATCCGGAGATCGCGGCGAAGCTGGCCGCGTATCCGCTCAAGACTCCGCGCGTGCTCTTCAGAAATCTGGGCGCCGCGAGGTTTGAAGAGCTGATTGACGAGGCCGGACCCGGTGTTTCGACCCCGCACTGCAGCCGTGGATGCGCCTTTGGCGACTTCGACAACGACGGCGACGTCGACATTCTCATCATCAACCTGAACGAACCGCCTTCGCTGCTGCGCAACGACGTCACGGGTGGCGGCCACTGGGTGAAAATCAAGCTGATCGGCCGCAAGTCGAATCGGAGTGCGATCGGCGCCAAGGTGACCGTCACGTGCGCAGGTTCGACCCAGACGCAGGAGGTGATCAGTCAATCTAGCTTCTACTCCAATAACGACTCGCGTCTCCACTTCGGACTCGGAAAAGGAACGAAACCGGAGATCACCGTGCGTTGGCCGAGCGGCCAGGTGCAGCACATTTCCGGTGTTCCCGAAGGCAATCTCATCCTCATCGACGAGTCTGCAGGTTCCACTGTTCGACGTCTGAACGCGGGAGCTCTGGCCCTGCATCCTGCTCGCGAGAAGTGATTCAGGAACTCCCGGGCTCACGTGTCAGGTCCGCGCTGAATGCGGGATGCCAGGTAGTGCCGCCGTCCTTGGAATATGTCTCTTCAAAATGGTGGGAGTCAGCAAACGCGGCAGTCCCTATTTGCGAAGAGTCTTCATCCATGGTGGCCGTGCGGTTCTGGCCTCGGTCAAACGCGAGGATCACCGCTTTGGGGACTGGCTCGACCGTCTGCAGGCTCGATCCCCTCAAAACGTGGCTGTGGTGGGGATGGCGAACAAGATGGCACGCATGGCATGGGCGGTACTGACAAGAGATCAGAACTATTGTGCCGCAGCAAGCACGTAAGGAAAAGATGGAAATCGTTGCGCGATTCCCACTTTCCCTCACGACGACTACGACGATATCTAAGTTCCCACCAGGTTTGCACGTAAGTTGCTGATGACTGAACAGGTCAAACAGGCCCACCCTGAACCTTCATGCAAAACTGGCCCGCAGCTAAGGCCGTTGCTGTAATTAGGAGAGGGAGGGCGCGGAATTCATCATGGCTCGAAGCAGACCAATCGCTTCAGCAGAAGCCGAATACATTCGCAGACCACTTCGTCATCAACGATCTTGCTTGCAATCAGGCGGCGGACCATACATTCCGCATGGGTCTGCCCTCCTTGGGCGGGTTTAGGAGCGTGGGTTGGGCTGAACGGGGCAAAGGCCTGAACCTCCGTCGCCCTGCGGGGGAGAAAGGAACGGCTATATCGCCTCGGCCATGACTGGTGCGGCTTCGGTCTGCTCGGCTGCGGGTGGCTCGATGGCGGCAAGGATCAGGGCTGAGGTGCGCTGGATGACTTCAAGGCTCTCGGCCAGAAGTGGGGCGTTGCCGTGGTAGAGCTGGATGTAGTCGGCTGACGCGTGTCCGGTCTCGAGCCCAATGCTGGTTCCCACCACAAACGCGATGGCCTCGGCTTCGGTCTCGCGTACCGTCTTGGTGATGGCAGTCCTGCGCTCGGCCTTGTGCAACATCTCGTGTGCGAGCTCGTGAACCAGGGTGCTGAACTCCTCGGCGGGTGCCTGTCCGGGAAGTACGGCTATACGTCCGCCGTAGCTCACGCCCAGCGCTGGCGCGATGGACTACTTGAACTCAAGCTCGATCCCCTGGGCGGCGATGAAGTCGATCAGGCGTTCCCGGTTCTCTCCGACGTTCCCCTTGACTCGCTCCCAGAACTCGGGAAGCTCTGCCCCTTCGGTCTGCGACACATCGAAGACGTCCGCCGAACGGAAGCCCACTAGAACGGGCTGGTTCTGCTTCCTAATGTCCTTCTCGGCCTCGCTGTCCTTCTTCCTCCGAATGCCAATCACCGGAGCGAGGATGCGAATACCCTTCTGCCCCTTCATCACCTTGCGGCCAAGCTGATTCCACGCGTAGAGACCAGCAACACGGGTTGCGTCTGGCATCTGCCGTGCGATCTCAAGGATGTTCCCGAAGCTGTAATGGTGGAAACGGCCCATTGCGGTGAGGTAGGCGGTGAGGCCTTCGGAGTGTCCGGCCTCAAGCTGCTCGATGAGGAGCTTGACGTTCTCGGCGATGACCTCTTTAGCGGTCTGCGTCTTGGTTGCGGTAGGGAGGATGTGACGTTGTCGGTGGTGGCGTTGCTGTCATTTGAGATCGCTCGACCAGGGCCCTATGCTGCTTGAGTGCGTCGGGAAAAGACTGCTGCTGAGTTCATGGTTCGGAGGAAAAGGTTGGAGACACTAGCGTGCCCAGCTGAGGGCGAGATACCGTTTTTCAACGACCACAGGAGATCGCAAACCAGCACGGTATGAACTACCAGGGGTGCTTGGAGTTCATCATCCACTAGGTAGCCTTCTCTTCCTCGATCTGGCGTGAGCGGAAGCGCGCCGTGGAGCCTGCCTCGGCCTGCACCTTGCTCATGCCGCGCTCGATGCCCACGGCCCTGGCCTTCCCGCACAACGAGACGACCTTCTCCAGCGGCGGAACACCTTCCCGCACGACACACGCGTGAGAACACAGCTCGGGAGAGCTCCGCTGCCATGCGGCGATGGGGAACTCCGGGATGTGGATGGCGGCGAAGGACAGGTTATCTCGAGGATTATCCCTTTGGTGGAGGTGCGAAATGATTGCGCCTAAGCCGCTCCCGTTTATTCTCCAAAAGAAGAAGATCCTTTCAAGGAAAACACCAGCGCGGCCCGGGGGGGATAGACGACGCATGACACTGGTGAGCACTCTTATCGGACGAGAAGGGGTCGTGATGTTCTCTGATAATCAGGAGACGCGAGGGGGTACTCCAAGACGACCGTGGATAAGATTTGTGTGTGGGACATTGAAGATATGCCATTTCGGATGGCTATTGCGGGATCCACAGACAATGCAACCTATCTGGACATGCTTGAACGTGTGCTAACTTCTGATCTTCTCCGCCTCAATGAATGCTCTCTGGAACTGATCGAGGATCAGCTCTCCAATACGCTTACGGCGTTCTATTCGAAGCACGTATGGCCTCAACCCAACGCGCCTATAATGGAATTCTTGATTGCAATACAGCCGTTACCTTCGGGGCTACCGCAGGTATTTCACGTTTCGGGAACCGCTGTTTTGCTTTCGTCTGTAACCGAGCACTACAAGTGCATAGGCGTTGGTAGCCACCTCGCAAATTACCTTTCGACCTATTCCTGGGGGGTGGCCAGACTCAGGTAGAACTGGCGATGGCAGCCGCATACGTAGGAAAACAAGGCAGTGAAAACATTGATGGTTGTGGTCCGCTCGAACGTATAGTTCTGCTAAATAAGAATGGAAAGTATGCAGAGCTTTAGAGTGACCACATAAGTAAAATAGAGGAGAATTTAGCGGGATTACGCCAAGTCTTGGAGTATGTCTTCATTGCGGCAGCAAATGTGACTCACGAAAAGGGACTAAAGAACGATCTAAGCTATATTCGGGACGAACTTAGGGACCGAGGACAAAGAACTCCAAGTTGTGGGCAGAAATTCAGGATGAGATCAGAATACGAGCAGAAAATCGAAGTAAATTTATGCCAAGAATGAAATCCTCACCCTACTAGGTGAGATCAGGCCGTCAACCTCTCATAGCTAAGGGGATCAGCGGTAATCATGTGCTGCAAAGTTTCAAGAAATAAGGTGTCAGAGTTGAGGCTCTCGCAAGCGGACTCCTCGATCCTGAGAACGAGATACAGCGAATCCGCTACTTCACGGCTCCCGTGAGCGGCAAGTTCGATCCGGGTGTTCCCGTCCGTCAGCAGCGCTACCCTCAAGCATTGCTAACCCTTCCGAGTGTGTCCATCCACGAGGGGAATTTCTTGATTAGACCCAAGATGATGCCATTGGTGAATCCGGCTCCGGGTGGTCCCACCCACGTCGAAATCTGGACCACCGAAGAGAAGGGTTCTGACGTAAATCTGGCAACGTACCTGGTGCACGATGCTTGGCGAGACCTGTTCGACGTTGCCATAGTGCCGTCTCAGGACACGGATCTAAATGAGCCTGCCCGCATCGTGCGCGATGAGATCAAGAAGTCGATCGGCGTTATCGTTCTCGACGGCAAAGCCCCTGGAAAGCTCTCCACGTTTGGGAGTTTCTTGCGACACATCTCCCCGGCAGACCTGGCTGCGTCCCAGTTTCCTGACGTTGTTCCATTTGGGCAGAGGGGTAAATCTGTAGAACGACCTTCAGAGTGGTTCTGAGCCTCAATTCTAATTAGTGGCCTCCGATGCAGAAGGTTAACAAACCCCAAGTTCCCGCAGACTTGATGCTGGTGAACAGAAGCGGGATGCACTAAATAAGGGCATCAGAGTCGGTCTACCCGTTTTGTCCCGTAGAGCGATCTATACCAAGGCGAGATTCGAGTACAGGTTTCCGTCATAACAGCTGACCGAATCAGACCGCAGCATACAGCAGGTTCCGATTCCACCTGACCTCACGGCTGCCCATCGACCCGCCTCGCTTCGGCCCGAAATTGGTCGGAACTCAACTCCTGCTGAGCGACGAGCAGCAAACCGCCTGACAGATTGCCCCTGGTGACACCAATGTTAATCTTGGGTTTACCCCCTGATCTGGCGCCAGTGGGCGCGCCCGTTCTCGCGCACGGAGGCTGCGGTCAGCTTGCGTGGTACGCGGTCCGAGGCTGAACTGCTGGCTGGGGAAGACGGCGTGGTCGGCCCTGTGCCCATAGGGCCGCAGACCAGTACGGAGCCGGATGAGACGCGGACGTTGATGCCCTATGGTGCCGCCAAGCTACGCGTTACGGCATTTCCGCAGCTGAAGGCGTAGTGGCCGCGGGTCGCAGATGGCAAGGAAACTTGTGGCCCTGTACTGTGGGGAGATGTTTCCGCAACACGCATGTTTGAAGGGGTGGCGGCGAACACCTGGGTGTGTGCTGGCTCTGCTTTTTAGCGGTGCCGGCGTGTCCATGGCAGCAGCCCAGACGCCGGCGCCGGCATTGCAGCCCCAGACCTCGCAAGGTGGATTGAAGGTCACGGAGCAGATCACGGTGCTTGGAGAGCCTGAGCCAGTGAAGTTGGGCGAGTCCGCACGCTCCGGTGAGGTGATTGAGGTTGCTCCGTTACGGCTTGACGTGCCCGAAGTCGCAGATATTCTGCGTACGGATAGCTCGGTCGACATAGAGCAGCGTGGGGGCGGTGGCACACAGGCGGACGTCAGCATTCGTGGGGCCTCGTTTGAGCAGACGCTGGTGTTGCTGAACGGCTTGCGTATCAACGATGTCGAGACCTCGCATTTCAATCTCGATTTGCCGGTGCCGCTGGAGGGCATAAGGGGGCTGGATGTGCTGCACGGCGCGGGTTCCACGCTGTACGGCTCGGATGCGATCGGCGGTGTGGTGAATGTGAGTACCTTTGTGCCGACAGACGACTCCATCCGCCTGCGGGCAGGCGTGCGCAGCTATGGCATCAACACGCAATCCGTGCTCGCCGGGGCAAGTGGGCGGTGATGGAGCAGTGCGCTTGCGGCGGGGCGGGAGTTTTCGACGGGCTTTATGGCTGACCGTGACTACCGCAGCGAAGAGGCCAGCCTGGAGCCTCGCGCGGATACGAAGCTGGGCGCCAGCGATCTGTTTGTGGCGGGCAGCGATCGCGCGTTTGGGGCAGACCGCTTCTACGGCAACTACACATCGTTTGAGCGCACCAAGAGCTGGTATGCGATGCTGCATCAGGGACTCGGCGCTAAGACGGAGGCGGCAGTAGCGTACCGGCGCCACACGGATCGGTTTGTGCTTTTTCGCGACAACCCCGGCATTTATACAAACCAGCACAAAGATGAAAGCTGGGAGGGGTTGCTGCAACGCAACGACAGCTTCGGCACACACCTGGAGCTGGCCAGCGGGCTGGAAGAGGATCTGGATGCGATCCAGAGCAACAACCTTGGCCATCATGCGCGCAATCGCGGCGCTGGTTATCTGCAGTTCACGTGGGCGCAGCCGAGGCGGCGCGGGTGTCCGTGGGCGGCCGCGAAGAGGTGCTGAGCGGCGGTAGATCGGTGTTCAGTCCATCGGTCTCGGCGAGCGTGCAACTGCCGCATGCGCTGAAGCTACGCGGGGCGGTGGGTATGGCTTTCGTCTGCCAACGTACACGGATCTTTACTATAGCGACCCAACGACGGTGGGAAACGCTCATCTCCAGCCTGAGTCGGCGTGGAGCTATGAGAGCGGCGCGGACTGGACGCCTAACGCGGCGCTGCAGCTTTCGGTGACGGGCTTTGTGTCGCCGCAGCACAACAGCATCGATTACACGCGGATGGGCCCGACGGATCTGTATCATGCCACGAATCTTGCCAACTTCCGCTATGCGGGTGTGGAGACTGCGGCCGACTGGCACGTTAGCCGCAATGATCTGGTGCGTGGAAGCTATACGTTTGTGTCGGGGGCGCAGAGCGCGCTAGGCAATCTCGAATCGGCGTATGTGTTCAACTTCCCCGTACACAACGCCAGTGTGGAGTGGCTGGCGTGGTTGCATGCCTTGGGGCTCCAAGCGCGCACGAGGATCGGGGTAACGCGCCGGTTCGATCGAGATGCTTATGCCGTGGCAGACGTTGCTGTGGCGCGATCGGTTGGCCGAATCCAGCCTTATGTGAATGTGACAAACCTCGCCAATACCGGTTATGAGGAGATACAGGGCGTGCGCATGCAGGGGCGCGCCTTTGTTGGCGGAGTCGCCCTGCAACTGTCGCGGCCCAAAGCTGCCGGTACGAGCTTGCGCCACTAGCGTGCTTTTCAGAGGCGTTGCGGCCTCGGGCTCTGTTGCACTAACGCGTGGGCTGGAGCTGGGGAGTCGTTAGGATGAAGTTCATGTTCAAGCGCCGCCGTTCCCAGTCGCGATCATACTGGTCTGTGTTCGTTGGTACTGCAAGTACGGGATCTCTTATCGGGACCTGACGGAGATGATGCAGGAACGGGGCTTGGAGGTGGACCCCTCCACGATCATGCGCTGGGTTCATCGCTACGCACCTGAACTCGAAGCGCGTACGAGCGTACCAGGGCTATGGCTCAAGGTCCTGGCGAGTAGACGAAACCTACGTCAAGGTGGGCGCCACTTGGGAGTACCTGTTCCGTGCTGTCGACAAGCACGGCGTGCTGATCGACTTCATGCTTTCGGGCCGCAGAAACACTCGCTGCACATCGCTTTCTAGCGAAAGCATTGACAACCATGCGGAACCGGCCGCCTTCCTCAATCACGACGGATAAGCTCCGCTCCTATCCTGAAGCGATCGAGCGTCTCAGGCGCGATGGCCAGTTGTCGACCAGCACACGACACCTTACATCGAATTACCTGAACAACATCATTGAAGCAGATCATGGTGGGCTCAAGAAGGTCATCCGGCCAACACGAGGTTTCCAGACAATAAAAGACTGCTGCGGCCACGATCAAGGGTTTGGAGATCATGCGTATGATCCGGCGTGGGCACTGTCTCACCTGCAAGCCGGGCGTGCGTAATGAGATTCGCTTCGTGAACCGGATCTTCGAAGTCGCCGCCTAACTGTCAAGAGCGATATGGGTACGCTGCACCTCGGCCAGTTAATGCAACAGAGCACTCGCTCCAAACCACGGAGCGGTACCCCGGCTCCGAGCAGGACCTGTCGATTGCAGTGAACGATAAGCTTGGTCTTTGATTGAGTAAGGAAACCTGGACGTTGACCTCTGTCCTATTCCCCGGAAGAGGCCGGTTTAGATCCAGTTCAGCAGCCGACTGTTCCTTTGCCCAGCTAGCCACTCTGCCTTCTCATTTTGATGCGCTGCCAGATCGACGTAACGAGGCCTCAGCGTTGGAATACTTCTGTCCTGGACGGGCGAGAAGACGTGCCGAAAATGCATGTTCTCTGATGAGCCTTGCGAAAATCTGTCCACTCCTTAAATCCAGGACCGTTCCCCGAGCGAGCCGCTTTTGACCAACACGGGTGTCAATCATCTGCTTAGGGTCTAAAGGCATGAAGATTTCTGTACCTTCAGATCCTCAACCTCCTCTAAGGTCGTAGCTTTGCTTACTATGAAAGTTCAACCGAATGACAGAATTGTCGGTCGACGGCCATGTGACGCCGTCAGGAGCTACCAAGATCGTCCATTGATTATCGAGAAGGTGCTTGGCTATCCTCCTTAGAAGGTGACGCTGCCCCCAAAGCCATAAACTCCTTCCGTAGACCATCCACGATCCCCCCGAATCTGCTTGGTCTTCGAAAACTCAGCTTCTCAGCTTTTATTGAATGGACGACCTATTGAAAGTTCACATCTAGGAGCTTGTTGAAATAGCTTTTGGCCGGGATGCGATTGTTAGTAGAAGACGTGATTGGGGCGGTGGTGTGTTGTGCCGGGGCGCTGAGGTCCTCTCAGGAGAGGGGTTTTTGGACAGTCAAC
>JAABVA010003043.1_pt1 | contig 16221 bp, 16 predicted proteins | sample 5560331 | NCBI WGS metagenome assembly JAABVA01 (sample SAMN12812661, study PRJNA571458) | rock metagenome | isolation source: Antarctica rocks | place: Antarctica: Victoria Land, Mt New Zealand sud | collected 2016-01-07 | reverse complement strand
CCGTGGACTTCGGGGGTCCCGGGGCACCCGGAGTGGGCGGGCTGCGGCGTCTGGCCCGGCGGTTCGAGGGGCTGCGGGCGCGGCTCGACGTCATCGCGGTGGATCCGCGGGGTGTCGGAGGGTCGGCGCCCGTGCGCTGCGGGCCCTTCGACGGGCGCCGGTGGCGCCCGCGGGCACGCCCCCGGGCGCGGACTTCTGGACGGGCGCGACGGAGGCGGGGCGGGCGTGCCTCGCGGGGACGGGCGAGCTCCTGTCCCACCTCTCGACGGCGAACTCCGCGCGCGATCTCGACCTGGTCCGCCAAGGACTCGGTGACGCCGGGCTCAGCGTCTACGGCTACTCCTACGGCACCTACCTCGGCGCCACCTACGCGAACCTCTTCCCCGGCCGCCTGCGGGCGCTCGTCGTTGACGGTGCCCTCGACCTCGTTGCCAACGCCGCCGGCGCGCCGGGGTCCGCCGAGCGGCCCGTCGACGTGCGCGCGGGTGTCGCCGCCGGCCGGGAGGACGCGCTGGCCGGGGTCCTCGACGCCTGCGCCGCGGCCGGGCCCGCCCGATGTGCGTTCGCGGGCTCCGCGGAGCCGAGGGCCCGGTTCACCGACGTGGCCGCGGCGGCGTCGCGGGCGGGGACGTCCGCGGCGCTGGCCGAGCGGATCTCCGACGCCCTGGAGACCGCCGACCGGCTCCCCGGGCTGGCCCGCTCGCTCGCGGCGCTCGCCGCGGCCGCGCCGCCCTCGGGTGGCGCCGTCCCGGCCAGCACCGACACGAGCGTGCCGACGCACTCGACGGCCTTCCTCGCCGTGCAGTGCACCGACAGCGTCACGCCGGGCGCGGCGCCGATGGACGTCGCCCTGCGGGCGGAGCAGGCGGCGCACCCGGTGCGGCTCCTCCGCGGTGCTCTCCACCGCGGCGTGCGTCAACTGGCCCGCCGTCGACCCGGACCGCTACCTCGGCCCGTGGGACGCCCCGCTGCGAGCCCGGGTCCTCGTCGTCAACTCCCGCTTCGACCCGCAGACGCCGCTGACCGGCGCCCGGGCGGCCGCGGCACAGCTCTCGGCGTCGCGCCTGCTGGTGGTCGACGGGGTCGGGCACACCACGCTGGACGCCCCGAGCCGTTGTGCCCAGGACGCGGCGGCGGCCTACCTGCTCGACCCGACGCGCCTGCCCGCCGAGGGGGCCGTCTGCCCGGCTGACGCCGTCCCGTTCGGGTAGCTGGTGCCGCGCGGCCGGCCGCCGTCCTCCGGGGACGCCGGCCCACCGCGTCAGCCCTCGTCGTCGGACAGGACGATCTCGGGCATGAACCCGTGCTGGTAGAGCCGTTTCTCGCGGATCATGGGGGAGAAGATCGCGGCCATGAACAGCGACGAGAAGAGCACGAACAGCGGCAGCGCGACGCGCAGCCACGCCGGGCCGGGGAGCAGGGCGAGCAGGGCCGCGGGGACGCACTGCACCGTGGTGCGGCCGAGCAGGCGCACGAACCACGAGCGGGCGGTGAGGTCGTGCAGCACCCACGGCGCGAACCCGGTGGGCAGCCGCGCGCCGAACGCGTAGCCCAGCCAGCGCAGGACTCCGGGTCGGGCGTTCGGCACGCCCGGAACGCTAACCGCCACGGACCGGACGCGCCGCGCGATCATGCAGTCGCAGGACACGAGCGGCGAGGCGGGCGAGATGGATCGGCTCGTGCCCCCCGCCGCCCTGGAGCTGACGGATCTGGGTGCGGCAGGAGTACCCGTCGGCCAGCACCGTGGTGTCGGCGGCCGCCGCCCGCACGGCGGGCATGAGGCCCCGCTCGGCGCAGGCGTGCGACACCTCGTAGTGCCCGTCCTCGAAGCCGAAGTTCCCGGCGAGGCCGCAGCAGCCCTCGTCGAGCACCTGTGCGTCGATCCCGAGCGCGGACATCACGGCGCGGTCGGCGTCGAACCCGGACTCGGCGTACTGGTGGCAATGGATCTGTACGATGGCCTTCAGCTCCCCCAGCTCCCCCAGCGCGCCGGCCGCGCCGGCCGCGCCGGCCGCGCCGGCCGCGTCCGCCGCCAGCTGCTCGGTGTGCTCGGCGAGCACCTCGGCGAAGGTACGGACCGACGCCGACGCGGCGCGGGCCAGCGGGTGCCCGGTCCCGAGGACCCGGACAGCGTCCCCGCGCAACGTCGCGGTGCACGACGGCTCGAGTCCGACCACCGGCACACCGTCGGAGAGCCACGGCCGGATCGTCTCGAGGCTCCGCTCCAGCACCCGGCGCGCGGTCCCGAGCTGTCCCGTGGTGACCCACGTGAGGCCGCAGCAGACCTCGGCGTCGGGGAGCTCGACGCGGTAGCCGAGGTGCTCGAGCACCGCGATCGCGTCGAGGGCGATCTCGGGGTCGAACGCACCCGTGAACGAGTCGGGCCACAGCAGCAGGCGGGGACGCCCGGTGCCGGGATGGGCCCTCCGACGTGCGAGGCGGCGCAACGGGACGGGTGCGAGGGAGGGGATGTCGCGCTGCGGGGCGATCCCGCCCAGCCGCTTCGCGATCGCCGCGAGCGCGGGGCGGCGGGCGAGGGCGTTCGCCAGCCGCGGGAGGCCGGGGACGGCGCCGGCCGCCCGCAGCCACAGCGGTAGGAATCCCATCGACCAGTGCGAGCGCGGACGGTGCCGGGCCCGCCCCGCGTAGTGGCGGGAGAGGAACTCGGTCTTGTAGGTCGCCATGTCGACGCCGACGGGGCAGTCGCGCTGGCAGCCCTTGCAGCTCAGGCACAGGTCGAGGGCGTCGCGGACCTCCTCGGAGCGCCACCCGTCGGGTATCAGCTGCCCCGACGCCATCTCGAACAGCAGCCGGGCCCGTCCGCGCGTCGAGTGCGTCTCCTCCCCGGTGACCCGGTAGCTCGGGCACATGACGCCCCCGCGGTCGGTGATGCACTTCGCGACCCCGATGCAGCGGCGCATCGCCCCGTCGAACCCGTCGCGGTCGTCGGGGTAGGCGAGCTCGGTTCCGGTCCCCCCGCCGGGCCCGGGAGGCAGGGTGGGGACGCCCAGGAAGACCCGCAGGTCGTCGTCGACGCGGCGGGGCTCGACGACGCGGTGCGGGTTCATCCGACCCTCGGGGTCGAAGGCCCGCCGGAAGTCGCCGAAGGCGGAGAGCATCCGCGGCGAGTACATGCGCGAGAGCAGCTCCGCGCGCGCCTGACCGTCGCCGTGCTCACCGGACAGCGACCCGCCGTGGGCGACGGCGAGGTCGGCGGCGTCGGTGAGGAACGAGCGGAAGTTCGCGACGCCGGGTGCGGTGAGCAGGTCGAAGTCGATGCGCACGTGCAGGCAGCCGTCACCGAAGTGGCCGTAGTAGGCCCCGCGGCGCCCGTGCTGCGCGAGCAGCGTGTCGAACTCCCGCAGGTAGGAGCCGAACTTCTCCGGCCGCACGGCGGCGTCCTCCCAGCCGGGCCAGGCCTCGACGCCGCCGGGCCCGCGGGTGACGATCCCCGACCCGTCCTCGCGGATCTTCCACAGTGCGCGCATCCGGGCGGGGTCGGAGACGACGGCGTGATCGACCGTCGCCCACGCCATCTCCCGCGCGATGGCCTCGGCCTTCGCGGTCGCCTCGGCGCGGTCGGCGCCCCCGGTCTCGACGTAGAGCCAGCCGTTCCCGCCGGGGAGCCTGCGGTGCGTGGTCTCGTCGGGGCGCGCCGAGCGCAGCGCCCCGATGACGCCGGTGTCCATCCCCTCGATGGTGAGAGGGGCGTGCTCGCGGATGGGCACCACGTGGTCGGCGGCGGCGTAGGCGTCGGCGAACCCGAGCACGGCGAGCGCGCGCGCCGGCGGCGACTCGACGAGGTCGACGGTCGCCTCGAGCAGCGTCGCGCACGTGCCCTCGGTCCCGACGAGGGCGCGGGCGAGGTCGAAGCCGTGCTCTCCGAGGAGCTGGTCGAGGTTGTAGCCGCTCACCCGGCGGGTCAGCTCCGCGGTGCCAGAAGGGTCGAACTCGGCGCGCACGAACGGCTCGACGCGGTCGCGCAGCGCGCGCAGGTCGCGGTACACGCGGCCCTCCGAGCCCGGACGGCGGCACGCCTCGTCCAGATCGGGAGTGGGCCCCACCGCCATGCGCGTGCCGTCGGCGAGCAGGACCTCGAGCGACCGGACGTTGTCAACGGTCTTGCCCCACGCCACGGAGTGGGAGCCGCAGGCGTTGTTGCCGATCATCCCGCCGAGCGTGCAGCGGTTGTGGGTCGACGGATCGGGGCCGAACGTGAGCCCGTGGGGGCGCGCGGCGTCGCGCAGGTCGTCGAGGATCGTGCCCGGCTGGACGCGGGCGGTGCGAGCGTCGGGGTCGATGTCCAGGACGCGGTGCATGTGGCGGTGGAAGTCGACGACGACAGCCTCGTTCACCGACTGCCCGCAGATGCTCGTCCGCGCCCCCAGCGGCAGCAGCGGGACGCCGTGGGCCTTCGCCGTGGCCACCGTGGCCTCGACGTCGTCGGCGTCGAGGGCCTGGACGACGCCGAGCGGGACGTGGCGGTAGTTCGACGAGTCGGCCGACCACATGGCCCGGCTCGCGGTGTCGAAGCGGACGGCGCCGCGCACCACGGCCGCGAGCTCCTGCGCGAGCAACGAGGTCGAGGTGTCCGGGACCTTCTCGACGGCGGTCATGGGTGCATCCTCGCGCGTCGCGCCCGTGCCCGCCCCGGTCAGGAGGAGGCCGTCGGGACCCCGAGCGGCACCATCCGCAGCGCCCCGGGGGCGTCGACGGGCACCACCGGAGCGCGCGGCGCGACCGGGTCGAGCCGGGAGTACGCCGAACCCTGCGACGGGCGTGGATCGGGCTCGCCCTGGTTCGGCCAGAACGCCATCGCCCGCTCGGCCTGCGCGGTGATCGTCAACGACGGGTTCACGCCGAGGTTCGCCGACAGCGCCGACCCGTCGACCACGTGCAGGCCGTCGTAGCCGTAGAGCCGCTGGTAGGGGTCGATCACGCCCTCGTCGGGCGACGAGCCGATGGCGCAGCCGCCGATGAAGTGCGCGGTCATCGGCATGTTCACCGCCTCGCCCCAGGTGCCGCCGGCGTCCCCGTCGATGAGTTCGGCCATCCGGCGGGTGGTGGCGTTGGCGGCGGGAATCCACGTCGGGTTCGGCGTGCCGTGGCCCGGCCGGGACGCGAGCCGGCCGAAGCGGCGCTGGACCGTGATCGAGTTGTCCAGCGACTGCATGACCAGCGCGATCACCGTCCGCTCCGACCAGCGGCGCTTGTCCAGCGACCGCAGAGCCTTCCCGGGGTGCCGCATGGCCTGGCCGAGAAGCTTGACGACGCGGGGGACGCGCCCGCCACCGTCGGTCATCAGGGTGGTCAGCAGGCCCATGGCGTTGCTGCCGTAGCCGTAGCGGCACGGCTCGATGTGGGTGTCGGCGTCGGGGTGCCACGACGAGGTGATCGCGACGCCCCGCGTGAAGTCGCGCGGCCCGCCCCGCGCCGAGGCCCGCCGCGACATCGCGCCCACGAGCGCCTCGGAGTTGGTCCGCGTCAGCTCGCCGAGCCGGGTCGAGATTCGCGGCAGCACGCCCGTGTCGCGCAGGCGGTGCAGCAGCGACTGCGTGCCCCAGGTGCCGGCGGAGAACACGACCTGGTCGGCGGTGTAGGCCACGCGGTCCCGACGCCGCCGGGTCCCCCGCGTCTCGACGACGTAGCCCCCCGACGCGCGCGGCCGCACCGTCGTCACCGTCGTCTCCGGCTGCACCACGGCGCCCGCGCCCTCGGCGAGGGCCAGGTAGTTGCGGTCGAGGGTGTTCTTCGCGCCGTGGCGGCAGCCGGTCATGCACTCGCCGCACTCGATGCAGCCCGTGCGCTCCGGGCCGACGCCGCCGAAGAACGGATCGGGGATCGTCACGCCCGGCTCCTTCACCCCCTCGCGCCCGAAGAACACCCCGACCTGCGTGGGGGTCACGGTGTCGCCCCGCCCGTACTCCTGGGCGACGGTGCGCATGACCACGTCGGACGGCGTCACGGTGGGCTGGGTGACGACGCCCAACATCCGCGTCGCCTGGTCGTAGAACGGGTCGAGCTCCTCGTGCCAATCGGTGATCGACGCCCACTGGGGGTCGCGGTAGAAGGAGTCGGACGTGGGGCGGTAGAGGGTGTTGGCGTAGTTCAACGACCCGCCGCCGACCCCGGCGCCCGCGAGCACCACGACGTCGCGGAGCACGTGGATCCGCTGGATGCCGTAGCAGCCCAGCGCCGGCGCCCACAGGAAGTTCCGCACGTCCCACGAGGTCGCGGGCAGCGTCTCCGGCGTGAAGCGGCGCCCCGCCTCGAGGACGCCGACGCGGTAGCCCTTCTCGGTCAGCCGCAGTGCGGTGACGCTGCCGCCGAACCCCGACCCGACGACGACCACGTCGTAGTGCTCGCCCTGGCGCTGCATCCGAGAACGTTAACCCGTCGGTAGCTTGACGAACAGTCACGGGTACATCGCGTCAGGGAGTGAGCACCACCTTCCCGACGGCCCCGTTCTCCACGGCCTCGTGGGCGGCGACGACGTCATCGAGGCCGTAGTGCGTGACGGGGAGCGCGGACAGCGCCCCGGCGGCCACGGCGTCGGACGTCCACGCGACCGCGGCGGCCAGCTGTTCGGCGGGGACGCCGTAGAGCAGGACGTACTGGATCGCGGTGTTGGCCATCATGAACCGGCGGGTTGGGACGACCGGGTCGTGGGGCTCGTTGGCGTACACGGCGATGACGGTGCCGGCACCGGCGACCGCGAGGTCCATCTCCAGATTCGCCCCGAGGGCGACCTCGACGATGCGGTCGACGCGCTCCGCGAAGCCCTGCACCCGGTCGATCGCCCCGTCCTCCCGGTAGTTCACGACGAGGTCGGCGCCCGCCGCGCCCGCCATCTCCCCCTTCTCGTCGGAGCTGACGGTGGTGACGACCCGGGCCCCCGCGTGCTTGGCCAGCTCGATCGCGAAGTGCCCCACCGCGCCGGCCCCGCCCGCGACGAGGACCGTCCGCCCACGGAGCGCCGACGGGTCGCCGCCGAGGCAGTGGGCAGCGGTGACGGCCGGGACGCCGAGGCAGGCGCCGAGCTCGTCGGACGCGGTGTCGGCGAGCGGCACGGCCCGGTCGGCGGGCAGCACCGCGTACTCGGCGGCAGTGGCGTACCGGTTGCCGAAGGCGGCCAGCATGAGCCAGACCCGCTGTCCCGGCTCGAGTCCCGTGACGCCGTCGCCGACCGCGTCGACGACCCCGACGCCGTCCTGGTGGGGCACCTGGAAGTCGATCGAGGGGCCAGCTCCGCTCCGCGTCGTGTCCTCGCCCGGGTCGGCGCCGGTGAGACCCGCCCGGGTCTTCCAGTCGGTGGGGTTGATCGCCGAGAGCGAGATCCGCACGCGGACCTGGCCGGCACCGGGGTCCGGGGCGTCGATCTCCTCGACGGTGATCACGTCCGCGGCGTCGCCGGTCCGGCGGTAGAGAGCAGCCTTCATGTCCGCGTTCCCGCGGTCCCGTGCCCGGGCCCGTGGCCGTCAGGGGTCTTCGGCGCCGGGAGCACCGGGTCGCCCGCGCGCAGCGGTGCCTGCTCGTAGCGGCCCTCGTGGGCCACCACGGGCCGGGTGTCGCCCGCCAGCTCCGGATGGGCCTCCTCGAGCTTCTGCCGCTGTGACCACTGCTTGCGCATCCCCCTGATGTAGTCGCGGTCGCCGTTGTAGAGACCACGCCACGTCTGCGGCATCTGCTCGCGCGAGAGCCCCGGGTCGGCCCGCCCGTGCAGGGCTGGCCGGGACGGGACCTTGCGGGTCTCGCCCCCGCACTCCGGGCAGGCCGGTGCGTCCGCGTCCCGGCCCATCAGCCGCTCGAAGCGCAGGCCGCACTCGCACCGGTAGTCGAAGATCGGCACGCCGTCTACCAGTTCTCGATCGAGCGGGAGAAGATCCCGGCGATGTCGTCCTCGGTGGGCGTCTTCGGGCACGTGGCGAGCAGGCGCTGCTGCTTCATCGTGCCCTCGACGAGGTCGGGGATGTCGCCCTCGTCGAACCCGACGGCCCCGATCCCGTTGGGGATCCCGATGTCGCGCATCAGCTCGGTGACCACGTGGGGCAGCTGCTCGGAGGCGTCGTTCTGCTTCTCGGCGTCCGGCCCAAGCATCCGGGCCGCGGCCATGTGGCGGTCGGCGTTGGCCTCGAAGCTGAACCGGAACGCCTCCGGAGCGGTCAGCGACACCGACATCCCATGCGGCACCATCGCTTCGTCCGAGGGGTAGCCCGCCGGGTGGAACTCCTTCACCTGCCCGGCGATGGGGTAGGCGTTGGCGTGGGGGATGTGCACCCCGGAGTTGCCGAAGCCCATGCCGGCGAAGGTCGCCGCCATCATCATGTCCATCCGCGCGTCGACGTCGTCGGCGCCGCGGTGCACCGCCGTGCGGAACGAGCGGGCGAGCAGGCCCATCGACTTCTCGCACCACAGGTCCGAGACCGGGTTGGATCCGCAGTAGGTCACCCGCTGCTCGGGGGCCTTGCGGTCGAAGCTCGTGTACCAGCGCGCCGTGTAGGACTCCAAGGCGTGACACACGATGTCCATCCCGGACGCCGCGGTTACCTCCGAGGGCAGCGTCATCGTGAGGAGCGGGTCGACGACGGCGAGGGTCGGGCGCAGCCGCCAGTGGCTGATCCCCGTCTTCACGCGCAGGGAGAGCACGTCGAGCACGCACATCGCGGTGGACTCCGAGCCGGTGCCCGCCGTGGTCGGCACGGCGATGAGGGGCTTGAGCGCCCCCGGCGGGACCTGCGCCTTGCCGACCGGGGCGTTGATGTAGTCCATGAGCTCGCCCGGGAAGGTCGTCAGCAGGTTGACGGCCTTGGCGGTGTCGATGCTCGAGCCCCCACCGACCGCGACGAACCCGTCCCACGGGCCCTGCTGCTCGGCGTAGCCGATCGCCTTGTTCATCGAGTCGTCGGTCGGCTCGACGTGGACACCGTCGAAGATCTCGACGGTCATGTCGTAGCGGCGGATGTTGTCCGCGATCCGGTCGGGGAGTCCGGTCTGCGCCATCCCGGGGTCGGTGAGCAGGAGGATCCGCTTCGCGCCGTACTGCGAGAGGTCGAAGCCGATCTCGTCGCAGGCGCCCGCGCCGAACTTGAGCGGCGGAGCGCCCCAGGTGAAGACCGACTCCTCGGAGGGGACGGGAGGCACCGTCATGGTCGTCGCTCCGATCAGGTGTAGTGGCCGATCAGGTGTAATGACCGCCGGACGACACGGTCTTCAGCTCGTGAATCTGGTCGGCGTCGTGTCCGAACACCACCGTCGCGTCCGTGCGCTCGGCCACGTTGCGGATCTTCTCCACCGAGGAGAAGAACTGCTCGAGGTTGTTGACGATCGCGGCCGGCACCGCGGGCGGGCCGTAGCTCTCGCCCATGTACACCGCGTCCGAGGTGAAGATCATCGTGCCGGTGTCGGGCAGGTCGACCTGCATCGACATCGTGCCGGGGGTGTGGCCGGGGGTCTCGAGCAGCGTCACACCGGGGAGGAACTCGGTGTCGCCGGAGACGGTCTGCCAGTCCAGCCCCTCGTAGTCGGTCTTGAGGTGCGCGCCGGTGAACAGGCCGTCGAACCCGAAGGCGAACTCCTTCTCCTTCTCGCTGCAGATCAGCTTCGCGCTGGTCTCGGAGAACATGTCGGCGTTGCCGCAGTGGTCGAAGTGCAGGTGGGAGAGGACCACGTAGTCGATCTTGTCGGTGCCGATGCCCAGCTGCTTGAGGCGGGAGTCGAGGAACTCCTCGTCGGAGACCTGATCGTAGGGGAAGAAGTCCTGCAGCCCCGTCGGGCCCCAGCGGTCCTCCCAGTCCCGGGGACAGCTGGTGTCCCAGAGCAGGGTTCCGTCGGGGGTCTCGACCAGGACGCAGTGCGTCGGCACGGTCGCCCACTCGGTCGGCTGGTCCTTCATCTGGCGCGGCCGGATGGACCGTCCCGGCTTCAGCAGCAGCCACGTCAGATCGGCGCTCATGGCGCCGCAGTCGAGGATGCTTACCTTGATGTCACCGCTCGCCATGACGGATCTCCTCGCGTTCCGGGCACGCTCCGCCGACACGGAGCATCGCGACCGTTGCATGTGACCCACGTCATGGTCAACGGACGATCTCCTCGAGGGCCTCTCGCAGCCCGGCGAACGCCATCGCCAGCGACGCCGGGGTGTGGTGGGCGTTGAGGCCGCTGGTGTTCGGCAGCACCCACACGCCGGTCCCAGTCCCCTCGACCGGCTCGGGCTGGGGCCCCGCCACCGCCCGAGGGTGAGCGAACGCCGTCCGGTACGCCCCGATACCGACGACGGCGAGCCAGTCGGGTCGATGGTGTCGGACCGTCGCGCGCAGCGCCTCGCCCCCCGCGACCAGCTCCTCGTCGGTTAGCTCGTCGGCGCGGGCGCTCGCCCGCGGGGCGACGTTGGTCAGGCCCAGGCCGAGGGGACGCAGCAGGTGCTGCTCGGCGGGGACGAAGCGCCGCGGGGTGAAGCCCGCGGCGTGCAGGGCGGGCCAGAAGCGGTTCCCGGGGCGGGCGAAGTGGTGCCCCGTGGCCGCGGACACCAGACCGGGGTTGATCCCCGAGAAGAGCACGCGCAGCGGGGGATCGTCCGGCGACGGCAGGACGTCGGGCAGCAACCGGTTCCGAGCGGCCTCCAGCTCGGCGGGGGAGGGCCCGCGGGCTCGTCCGGCCATGTCGGCCATGGTGGCCGGTCCCCAGGTGGCCGGCAGCCCCCCATCGGTCCACAGGCACGCCGCGCGCCGGCGACCGGGACCCGGCCCTTGTCGTCGGACCGGGTGTGGACGGCGAACTCGGGAACGGTGGCTGGGCGGCGGCGGCGGACGTGACGATGCGATCGGAGGAGCTCGCCGCGTCGGGCAGGAGGGTGGCCGCGGTCGGGGATGGAGTGCGGGCCCCGGCCCGGGAACTCGCCGACGCCGTGCGGACAGCGGCCGGCGCGATGCCCGGCCCCCGGTCGGCGCGGGCCGCGGCGGAGCTCGCCGCGCGGTGGGCGCCGGTGGCGTCGGCGTGGGCCGACGACCTGCGCCGGTTCGGTGAGGCGCTCGAGGCCGCCGCCGCCGACCTCGCCGCGACCGACCGCGCCCTCGCGATCGCCACCCCGGAGGGGCCGTGACGACCGAGGGTGTGCTGGCCACGACGGCGGCGACCTTGTCGCAGGCCGTCGCCGACCTCGGGGCGGCCGGCGAGGTGCTGGCCAGCGATGCGGCGGGGCAGGCCTGGCGCGGGCCGGCCGCATCGGCCGCCGCCGCCCGCCGCGCGGCGCTGCGGCAGGACGGGCGCGCCCTCGAGGAGGACGTGCGCCGGGTCGTCGCCGCGCTCGAGGAGGCGGCCTGGCAGGTGGCGCGTCTCGAGGAGGCGACCCGGCAGGTGGCGCGCCTCGAGGTCCCGGCCGCCCTCGTCCCGGCGTCGGGACCCGTCGGGCCCACCGCGGCCGTGGTGACGGCGGCCGTCCTGGACGCTGCGCTGCGCGCGGTCGACGAGCGGCTGGCCGCGCGGCTCGACGCGGCGGGAGCCGTAGGCCGGGCGGGAGACGCGGCGGACGGCGGAACCGAGACGGCTGGGGCTGCGGTGCTCCCGCCCCCCGGACCCCCGGCGCTGGACCCGAACACCGTCGCCGCGTGGTGGTCCGGCCTCGACGAGCCGACCCGGGCCTCGCTGCGGACGGACCGCCCCGACCTGGTCGGTGGGCTGGACGGCATTCCCGCCCGCGACCGCGACGCGGCCAACCGCGCCCGTCTCGCCATTGCCCGGGAGGCGACGGAGGCCGAACGCGGGGCGCTGCTCGCCTCGGTCGCGGGTGCCGCGGGGACACCCGTCGGGCTCGCGGCCCTCGGGGTGCGGCTCACCGAGGTCGGTCGGCGGCTCGACCGCCTCATCGCGGTCTCCGACGCCGCGGCCCGACCCGGTCGGGCGCTACTGGCCCTCGACACCTCCGGTGGGGGCGTTCGGGCGGCGGTCGCCCAGGGGGACGTCGACACCGCCCGCAACGTCGGGGTCTTCACCCCGGGCTTCACCGCCGACGTCCGCGACCTCGACGGCCGCCTCGCCGACCTGGGACGGGTGAGGGCACTCGCCGGTCCGGACACCGCGATGGTCGCCTGGTACGACTACGACGCCCCGCAGTGGTCGGGCCTGGCCGACCCGAACGCCTCGGTCGCCGCGCCGGGCCCGGCGCGGGACGGGGCCGTCCGGCTGTCCCGGTTCTTCGGCGGCCTCGACGCGGTGAGGGACGACGACGCGCACGTCACCGCGATCGGGCACTCCTACGGCTCGCTGACCACGGCACTCGCGGTCGAGCAGAGCCCCGGGGTGGACGACGCGGTCTACCTGGGGTCGCCGGGCCTCGGCGGGACACCGAGGGGCGCGCGGGCGTGGGTCGGCGAGGCCGCGGGCGACCCGGTTGCCGACGCGGGCTGGTTCGGCCCCGACCCGAACCGCGTGCCGGGCGTCGTCGGCCTCTCCACGCGGGAGGCCGTGCTGCCCGACGGGACAGTCCTGGACGGCTCCACGGGCCACGACGAGTACCTGAGGGCCGGGTCGACCTCGGAGCACAACGTGGCCGCCGTGGTGGGCGGTCGACCCGCCGATGCCCTGCTCGACCGCGGTGTCGGCGTCGGGGACCGGCTGCGTGGACTGCTCGGCGGGTGAGACGCCGGCGCAGTTCCCCGCCCGAGCGCGCTCCGGGCGCGACCGGGGGTGGGGCGCAGAGGCCTACTCCTTCCCGCCAGACGCGGGCCGGTCGCTCGCGACGGTGCCGTTGGGACTCGGCGACACGGCGTCGGTGGCGCTGTGCGGGGGGATGGCGGCACCGGGCGCTGCGGGGTCGCCCTGGGGCCCGCTGGCACCGCCCGCTGCCGGCGGGTGCGTGGTGGCGCCCGGCGTGGCGGCGGCCGGCGGCTTCGGCCGCGGGGCCGGGGGCGGCGGCGGGGGCAGCTCGGGGGCCTTGCGGGTGGCGACGACGGCGATGCCGACGCCGACGAGACCGAGGACGATCCACAGGCCCCAGCGGCGTCGCTTGGTCTCCACGGGCTCGATCCGGTCCGCGAGCTCCCTGCGCACCGTCGTCAGGTTGTCCTCGAGGGTCTCGCGCACCGTGTCGCCGAGGTCGCGCAGCTCGTTCGTCGAGGTCGGCACGGCGGACTGCGCGAGACGCTTGCGGGCGTCCTTCGCGTAGACCTTGGCCTGCTTGCGGGCGTCCTTCGCGTACGCCCTGGCCTGCTTGCGTGCCTCATCGGCGGCCTCGTTGGCCCGCTTGCGGCTCTGGGCGCGCGCCTCCTTGGCGCGATCCCTGGCCTCGGCGCGAGCGGACGCGGCACGCTTGACGGCCTCGCCGCGGGCCTCGACGACGCGCGCCCGCGCCTCGTCGGCGGCCTGTCGGATCTCGGCGCGGGCGTCGGAACGCTTCTTCACCCCGCGCTTGCGGGCCTTCTCGGTGTCCTTGCGGGCCTGGGCCGCCGCCTTCTCCGCGTGCTTCTGCGCCTTCTTACGCCGGCGACGCCCCTCGTCACGAAGCTCGTCCAGGTCCCGCCTGGCTCCGATCAGCGTCTTGTTGCTCAACTCGTCACCCCATCCTCCGGTTGCGGCGAGTGTGCCGCGAGTGCTTCTGCCCCAGGTGCCCGACCCGCCGGTGCGTCACACCCGCGGTCGGGACGGTGGCACCATGGTCGCCGTGACGAACCCCGACTCCGGATCGCCCACGGCGACGCTGCACACGTCCCTCGGCGACATCACCGTCAACCTGTTCCCGAACCAGGCCCCGAAGACGGTGTCGAACTTCGCGGGGCTGGCCACCGGCGAGGGGCAGTACAGCGAGCCGAACGCGCAGGGGGGCACCAGCGGCCCGTTCTACGACGGCACGATCTTCCATCGGGTCATCGCGGGCTTCATGCTCCAGACCGGCGACCCGACCGGCACCGGGCGCGGTGGCCCGGGCTACAAGTTCGGCGACGAGTTCCACCCCGACCTGCGATTCGACCGTCCCTACCTGCTCGCCATGGCCAACGCCGGGCCGGGAACCAACGGGTCGCAGTTCTTCATCACCGTCGCGCCGACCACCTGGCTCAACCGCAAGCACACGATCTTCGGTGAGGTGGCCGACCAGGCCTCCCGCGACGTCGTCGACGCCATCGCCGCCACCCCGACCGGCCCGGCCGACCGCCCCGTCTCCGACATCATCATCGAGCGCGTCACCGTTGCGGGCTGACGTTGACCTCCCCGGCCGGGCCCTCGGCGGCGGTGTGCGTGCGCCATGCCGACCGCGCGACGGGCCTGGCGTGCTCGCGGTGCGGCCGACCGGCCTGCGTGGAGTGCCTGCGCGACGCCTCCGTGGGCATGCAGTGCGTCGACTGCGTGGCCGAGGGACGGCGCACCGTCCGGGCGCCGCGCACGGCCGCCGGTGTCCCCCTCGGTGCCGCCGGGGGCCGCCCACTCGTCGTACCGGCCCTCATCGCCGTGAACGTCGCGGCGTACGCGCTGACCGCGGCCGACTCCGGCACCCTGCTCGACAACGCGACCGGCGGGGTCTTCTCCTCGGCGTCCCTCGTGCCCTACTTCGTGGCCGGCGGGCAGTGGTGGCGCCTGATCACCAGCGGTTTCCTGCACTTCGGGCCCGTGCACCTGCTGTTCAACATGGTCGCCCTGTGGTTCATCGGCCGGGGCGTGGAGACCGCCCTCGGGCGGCTGCGGTTCGCCGCGGTCTACGGCGTGTCGCTGCTCGGCGGCTCGGCCGCGGTGATGCTCGCCGGCGACCCGCGCGGGTCCGTCGCGGGCGCCTCCGGCGCGGTCTTCGGGCTCATGGGCGCGCTGGCGCTCCTGCTGCGGCGGATGCGGCTCCCCCCGGGGCCAGCGCTGACCGTGATCGGCATCAACGTCGTGCTCTCGTTCGCGATCCCCAACATCTCGATCCTCGCCCACCTCGGGGGGCTGGTGGTCGGGGCATTGGTCACGCTCGGCCTGGTCTACGGGCCCGGGCGGTCACGGCCGGCGGTCGGGGTCGGGCTCGTCGTCCTCATCGTCGTCGTCCTCGTCGCCGTCATCTCGGTCCGCGACCTCGCTCTCGGGCCCGTGACCTGCCAGACGCTGACGCTCTGCCGTCTCGGCTGACGCCGTGGACACTCCGCTGCCCGCCCCGGTCCCGGTCCGTCCGGCCCGTGCCCGATGGTCCTGCAGGACAGCGGCGACGTCGGCCGGGTCCTCCCCGAGCTCGAGGCGCCCGAGGACGAGCAGCGTCTCGGAGCCGTCGGCGTCGCGGGCGTCGACCTCGACGTAGGTGGCCGGGAGCCCGAGCCGACGCATCCGCACCACCCGCACCGCGTCGACTCGGGTCCACGGCCACCGGCGTACGCCGCGTACGCCACGCAGCTCCAGACCGTCGGGGCGGGCCGCGAGGCGCGGCCGCGCGAGACCCCCGACGGCGGTCGCGACGGCGAGCGCGACCGCCGCCAGCCCGACGAGCAGACGACCGGGTGGATCAGTGGACCCCACGGCCCAGGCCGCGAGACCGGTCGCGGCCACGACGCCGAGTGCGACCGCCGGACGGGGCGCCGACCACGTGCTGGTCAGTTCATCCACAGCGGTTGTCCACAGTGGGGACGAATGACAACGGTGTTGTTCAGCGCCACTTCATGGTCATGAGCAGCGAGACCACGATGAGACCGAATCCGATGAGGAAGTTGTAGCCGCCCAGCTCGGCCATGACCGGGATCGACTCCGCGGCCAGGTAGTTCACGACGAGCCATGCGAGTCCGACCAGCCCGATCCCGAGCATGATCGCCACGTACGCCGGATGCGAAGGACCCGCCGCCTTCGCCGCGGAACGGCGCGGCGGCGGCGTGTAGGCGGGCTTGCGGCGGACCTTGGACTTCGGCACGGCGTGACTCCAACCGGGGGATGGACGGCGGGGTCCACGGTAGCCCAGCGGCACCCGGGCCCGTCCGCTGTTCACGCCCGTCGCCGCGCACCCCCGTATCGTGGGCCGGGTGCGGGTCCTCGTCGTCGACAACTACGACAGCTTCGTCTACAACCTCGTCCAGTACCTCGCCCAGCTCGGCGCGGAACCGGTGGTGCGCCGCAACGACCATCCGGAGGTGCTCGACCTGGTCGGCGAGGTGGACGGGGTCCTGGTGAGCCCCGGGCCGGGCACGCCCGACGGCGCCGGATCGTCCCTCGACGTCCTGGCGCGGTGCGCCTCCGACGCCCGTCCCGCGCTGGGCGTGTGCCTCGGGCACCAGGCGCTCG
>JAABVA010003042.1_pt1 | contig 16223 bp, 16 predicted proteins | sample 5560331 | NCBI WGS metagenome assembly JAABVA01 (sample SAMN12812661, study PRJNA571458) | rock metagenome | isolation source: Antarctica rocks | place: Antarctica: Victoria Land, Mt New Zealand sud | collected 2016-01-07 | reverse complement strand
CCGTTCCCGGCCGGCTTGTCCGCTCCGGACGCCGGCGACGCCTGCGACTCCCCGCCGGCTGGCCCTGGGCCCCAGCGATCACCACCGCCCTCCGCGCGATCCAGGCCATCCCCCTCCGCTACTGACCTTCCACCCGTCCCGACGACCAGGACCCGGAGAAGCCGGCAGACCGGCCGGGCCCGCACGGGACGAAACAGAAACACCCCAGCCGCGCCCTCAGACCCCGCGATCAGCCCTCAACACCACAAACCGCGGTGGATCCGGGCTTAGTCCCTGCCCGGACACCTCACTGCCCGCACCGGCCTGCGGCAGGACAACCGGGTGGCCTGACCGGCCGCGGGTGGACGGTGTGTCCACTCGCGGAACGGCACCCACCCTCCTACCGTTCAGTCGAACAGAACTTCGATTCGACCGGGGGTAGTGGGCATGGACGCATCGGGTACCGCGGTCCGGGCGCGGGCGGCCACGGCGGGGGCGGTGCGCCCAGTCCGCCGGGCGGGGGTGGCCCGGCAGGCCGCCCTGGCACGCCGCGCGTACGCCGTGACGGTGCTGCGGGGACTGGCCCGCACCCAGCACGGCCGACCGGTCGCGCAGGTCCGGCGGCTGGTGAAAGACGCCCTCACCCCCCTCGGGGTGCGGCTCACCCCCGACCAGTGCCAGCAGCTCGCCGCCGACCTCACCGCCGGCCGGACCGTCACCCTGCCCTGACCTGTGGACGGTCGTCTGGTCAGAATCGGACCCAACGGCGGGAGGCTGGTGACCAGTCACAGGACGTCGACCAGGTGGGGGAGTGGCCGTTGTGGTGAGCGGGGTGGTGCGGTGGTTCGACCCCGACCGGAGACTGGGGCTGCTCGGCCGGGACAGCGGCGGGGATGTCCTTGTGCACGGCTCCGCCCTGCCACCCGGGATGCTCCTCGTCAAAGGCGCCCGGGTGGAGTTCACGGTGGACGACCACCCCCGCGGCCCGCGCGCTGCCGGGGTGACCGTGCTGGAGTACCCGGCCCCCCGGGCGCGGAGGACCCCGCATGAGATGGTCACCCTCCTCGAAGACCTCATCCGCGTCCTGGACCGCACGTCGGACGGCTACCGCCACCACCGCCGCCCGTCCCCCGCCGAGACCGCGACCCTCACCACCGTCCTCCGGGCCCTCGCCGACGACCTCGATAGTTGACCTCAGCGGTCGGCGGGGCGGACCCATCGGGGAGTGGTGCCTTTCGGACGTGAGGACAGCCGCGGATCCGGCGTGTTTGGGAGGCTGGGCGGGTGGACATCGAGGACCAGTTGCCGCTGCGGACGCCCCAGCCGACTGCTTCGAGGGGCCTCGCCGCTGCGGGGCGGGCGGCTGGGCGCAGTGGCGGCGGGGTCTGGTCGACGGTTCCCGCCGGGGCCGGGTCGGGCTTGCGCCGCGGCGGCGGTGGAGCAGCCGGCTGCTGCACCACCTCGGGGAACTCACCTCGCACTCCTGGGCCGGGCTGGTCGTGGCCGCGGCCGTGGTGGTCTGGCTGGGGTGGGCGCGGTGGTGGGTTTCCCCGGCTGGTGGGTCGCCGCCCTGGAGATCACCAGCTCCGCGGTGACCCTGGTCATGGTGTTCGCGCTCCAGCACACCCAGGCCCGTCAGGAGTCCGCGATCCAACGCAAGCTCGATGAGCTCCTCCGGGCGCTGCCCACCGCGGACAACCGGCTGATCGCCGTCGAGCAGGGCCCCGACGCGGAATTGGAAGCCCTCATCGACCGCGACCTCACCGACCGCGACCGGGCCCTGCGCCGCGGGGACCGGTAGCCGCTGGCGCGGCCACGGCCTCGGCGTGCCCGCCCAGACATCGGGAGGTCGTCCGCAGGCGCACTCTGAGGTGTCAGCAAGCCGGGGCCGGCTGCGCCACGGTCGTCACCCCGAGCGTCGAACACACTCGATGTGTAACCACGACCTGGGGTCGGTGTCCGCTCACCCTCGACCTTCGGATATGCGTGCAGCTGTTCATTTTTCGGCTGACCCGGAGCCGGTCGCCGTACAGTCCGGTGATGGATGTGACCGACCTGATCCTCCACGACCATCACGACCAGCGCCGGCTGTTCTCCTACCTCGATGACATCGACGGGTCGGAGGTGGCAGCACTCGAAGCGATCCGGTCGCGGCTGAGCACGCTGCTCGAGGTCCACGGCGCCGCTGAGGAGGCCCTGTTCTACCCGGAGCTGTTGAAGCTGGGGATCGGCGCGGGCGGCCAGAACCGCACCGCCGACGAGGTGAGCGACGTGATCAAGGACCACAACGAGATCCGCGACGCCATCGGCGAGGTCGCCCAGCACCCCGTGGGCAGCGACGGCTGGCGGGCGGCGGTCGCGAAGACCCGGGAAGCCAACGGCGACCACATGGCCGAGGAGGAACGCGACGACCTCGCCGACTTCCGCCGGTCCAGCGATCTCCGGCTGCGTCACACCATCGCGGTCGCGTTCGCCGCGTTCGAGGCCTCCCACGCCGGCGGTGTCGAGGTCCATGACACCGATTCCGGGCAGTACGTCACCGCCCACAGCTGACCCCGCCGGCCCGGCCCGACCGGACGCTCCTCGCTGGATCGGACGGATCGGACGCCCCGAAGTCGTCGCGGCCGCTCGACGTTCACGCGCGGGTAGTGGAGCGTCAGTCCGAGATGTGAGCGTAACGCATCCAATTCAGCGGGCGACCTTCGGTCCGAGGTCCGGTCTTCCAAAGCCCAGGTGTCACCCCGGCCTTGGGTGCTTCGGCCTTAGGTGCCTCGGCCTTGGGTGCTCCGCTACTCGTCCCGGGGAACTACCGGGGGCCATCGGCCTCGGGAGGCAGCGCCGCTACACCCCGCGATGATTAGGCGCTTGACGACCGACCGCGCATCCGCTACCTTGCGGTGGTGAAGCGTTTCACCACCAGCGTCGGGTACGGGGGATGAGGCCCGCCGTGTTCTTCCGGCCCGCCGAGGGGTGGGTGGGGGATGTGATCCCGTTCGAGCAGGACGGGACCTTCTGGCTCTTTTACCTACATGAGCACCGCGCCGCTCCAAAGCCCGGTACGTCGTGGGGCCTGGTCACCACCCGTGACCTGGTGAACTTCGAGGACCGCGGGGTGGCCTTGGCCCATGGCGGTGAGGACGACGCCGACTTCCACGCCTACACCGGCAGCGTCGTCCTCGACGACTCCGGGGTGCATCACCTGTTCTACACGGGGCAGAACCCGCGGCACCTCGGGGTGGACGGGCTCCCTGTGCAACTGGTGATGCACGCCACGAGCACCGATGCGATGAGGACCTGGGTCAAGCACCCGGACCTGGCGTTCGGCGCGCCGAGTGGCTACGAGCCGTGTGACTGGCGGGACCCGTTCGTCTTCCGCGACGAGCCCAGTGGGCAGTGGCGGATGCTGCTGGCGGCGCGGCACGCGTCGGGGCCGGCCCGACGCCGCGGGGTGATCGCCCAGTGCGTGTCGGTCGACCTCACGGTGTGGGAGGCGGCGGAGCCCTTCTGGGATCCCCGCCGGTACGTGACCCACGAGTGCCCCGACGTCTTCGCCTGGGGTGACTGGTGGTATCTGGTGTACTCGGAGTTCTCCGAGTGCTTCACCACCCGCTACCGGATGGCGAGAAGCCCGGACGGCCCGTGGACCGTACCGGTCCGCGACACGATCGACGGCCGCGCCTTCTACGCGTCGAAGACGGCGCAGCGCGACGGCCGCCGCTTCTTCTTCGGGTGGATCGCGAGCAGGGAGGGCGCCCGCGACGGCGGCGACTGGCAGTGGGCCGGGACCATGTCCGCCCTCGAAGCGCACCAAAACACCGACGGGACCCTGGCGTTCTCCTTCCCCGATGAGCTGGTGGACAGCTTCAGGGAAGAGGTGCCGGTGACGACCGGGCTGACGCTGCCCGCTGCGCTGGGCGCACCCGATGGCTACGCGGCTGTCGTGTCCCGAGAGGTCCTGCCAGCTCAGTTCTACGCCCGGGCGGTGCTGCAGATCGAGGCGGGCACCACCGAGGCGGGTCTGCTGGTGCGCGCGAGTGCTGACGGGGACGAGTCCTACGTGCTGCGCCTGGAACCCCAACGTGGACGTCTGGTGTTCGACCGCTGGCCGCGGACTGGGACCGGTCCCATGCAGTGGCAGATCTCCGGCGACGTCCCGTTCGAGGTGGCACTGGAACGGCCCTGCTCCCTGCCCCCGGGCGAGCACACCCTTGAAGTCGTCGTCGACGGTGATCTGTGCGTCGCGGTGGTCGACCGGCAGGTGGCACTGAGTACGCGCCTCTACGGCCGGCCCGCCGGGCGGATCGGCGTCTTCGTGGGGGAGGGCTGCGCAACCGTTCACGAACTGCGGGTACGTCAACGTACCGACCAGTAGGTCTGGCTCGCCGTCAATCAAAGGAGATGCACGCGAATGGGAATCCACCTCCGAACGTCCGCTGTCCTGGTGGCCGCCGCGCTGGCCCTCGCCGGCTGCTCCGGTACCGCCAGCAGCACGAAGCAGGCCGGTAGCACCGCCGCCAGCGGGAAGGCCTCCGACGTCGCCCCGACGGACAAGATCGTTCCCCGGCAGATCTCCTGGCTGCTGTCCCGTCCCGCCGGCGGCAGCGTCATCACCGTGATGAAGTCCATCGCTGCCGACTACGCGAAGACCCATCCCGGGTTCTCGCTGAACTTCATCACCACCCCGGACCGGCCGTCCTACATCCAGAAGTACGAGACCCTGGCCGCGGCGAACAAGCTCCCGGAGCTGTTCGACACCGACGCCACACCGTTCGCGCAGAAGCTCGCGAAGCAGGGCCGGATGGTGAACGTGGACACGTTGCTGAAGAGTCTGGGCGTGTACAGCAGCTACCGGCCGAACGCGCTGAACTACCAGCGGTTCGACGACGGGTCCCTGTACATGGTGCCGATGCAGTTCGAGCTGGAGTTTCTCTGGTACAACAAGGCGCTGCTCCGCAAGGCCGGGGTGTCCCTACCGTCGTCTCTGGATCAGATCCCCGCGATGTGCACCGCGCTACGCAAAGCCGGGATCACTCCGATCGCGATCGACGGTCAAGACCAGTGGCCCTTGGAGCGGTACGTCGCCTACCAGCCGTTCCGGACCGCTGGACCGGACTACGTGAAGAAGCTGAAGACCGGTGCCGCGAAGTTCGCCGACCCCCCCGGGCAGAAGGCGGTCACCTGGATGAGCCGGCTCGGGGCGGCGAAGTGCTTCCCGAGCGGGTTTTCCTCCCAGGGGTACTCCGACGCTCAGGCCCTGTTCACCTCCGGGAAGGCCGCGATGTACAACATCGGGACCTGGGAGCTGGCGAGCCTGGCGACGGACAAGCTGGACGCGTCGGTCCGCAAAGACGTCGACTACGTCACCCTCCCGACCGTCGCGAAGTCGGCGACTGCGCCGAATGAGTACGTGGCGACCTCCGGGATCGGGATGGCGGTGAACGAGAAGACGTTCGACCCACTCGTCAAGGACTTCCTCAAGTTCGCCCTGACCAGGTATCCGGCGCAGTACGCGGCCACTGGCTCACTGTCGCCGACGACGAACGTGAAGACCGTCATCCCCGCGAACGCCACCCCGCTGTACGCGAAGGCCCTGAACCAGGCGAAGGATGTCGGGCCCGCGATCGCGATGCCGTGGGACACCCAACTCGACCCCACCTCCAACACGCGGCTGCAGCAGGAACTGGTCCTGCTCACTCAGGGCAACATCCAGCCCAAGGAGTTCACGACGACGATGGACCAGACCATCGCCCAGAATGCGTCCAAGTCCTAGAGTTGTTGCGAGCGGGCGGGGGGCACCGCCCCCCGCCCGGGGAAAGGTCTACCCATGCTGCCCAGCCGATCGCGCATCTCGGTGCTCGTGTTCTTGGTGCCGCCGCTGCTGCTGTACGGGGCCGCCGTGCTGTTCCCGATCCTGCAGTCACTGTTCCTCAGCTTCTTCTCCTGGGACGGTATCAGCGCCCGGCAGTTCGTGGGCCTCGCGAACTACCGTCACATGCTGGGCGGGGACGACGTGTTCTGGCATGCCTTCACGAACACGATCGGCTACGTCGCGATCTGCCTCGTCCTCCAGCTCGGCGGGGGCCTGGCCGTCGCGACCCTGTTGACCTCGATCCGCCGTGGCCGCGAGCTCATCAAGGTGCTCTACCTGCTCCCGGCGGTCATCTCCACCGTGGCCATCGCGTTCCTCTTCCAGCGGATCTACTCCCTGGAGCCGGTGGGGCTGCTCAACCAGGTCCTCGGCTGGGCCGGCCTGGCAGGTGTCGAGCGACCGTGGACGTCGGACGTGCACACCGTCCTGGCAGCGGTCTCGGTGCCCGAGGGATGGCGGTTCAGCGGGCTGTACATGATCATCTTGTACGCGGCGCTGCTGGCGGTGCCGCGAGAACTGGAGGAGGCCGCCCGCTTGGACGGCGCGTCGGCATGGACGGTGTTCACCAAGATCCGCTTCCCCTACATCCGTCCGGTGTGGATCACGACGACGATCATGGCGACCACCTTCGCCTTCCGCGGGTTCGACATCCCCTACCTGATGACCAACGGCGGGCCCGGCCAGTCCTCGGAGCTGTTGACCACGTACATGTACAAGACGGCGTTCACGAGCACCGACTACGGCTACGCGAGTGCGATCTCGGTGTTCATCGTCGTCGAGTGCCTCGCGGCCGTCGGGCTGATCGTGGCGCTGCTGCGACGGCGGGCAGACGCGTGAGCACCCGGACCGCACCCGCGACGGCGCCCGCCTTGAACACCCGCCCGTCGCTGGTCCCGAGTCCCCGCCGGCGCAGGCCGAGTGCCTTCCGGCGGCTGTCCACCGCCCTGATCACGGTGATCGTGGTCGTTCAGGTGTACCCCCTGCTGTGGCTGCTGCTGACCAGTGTCCGCAACGAACACGACTTCGCCGCCGGGAACCCGTTCGCGCTGCCCACGTCGATCACCTTCGACAACTACCGGCGGGCGTTCGCCGCTGGCCACCTCGGGAAGAACATCCTCAACAGCCTCGTCGTCACGATGGGTGCGAACCTGCTGATCGTCGTCCTCGGCATGATGGGCGCCTACGCTTTGCAGGCACTCGGGTTCCGCCACAGCAGGTACGTCCGGGCGCTGTTCCTGTTGGGGATCATCGTGCCCGTCCAGATCGCCCTCGTCCCGCTGTTCGTCGACTACTCGAAGGTCAATTTTCTCGACACCTACCAGTCGATGATCATCCCCCTCGCCGGCTTCGCCCTCCCGATGTCCATCTACCTGTTCTCGTCGTTCTACCAGTACATTCCCCTTGAGACCTACGAGGCGGCGTCCCTCGACGGTGCCGGCCCGTACCGCATCTTCGGTCTGATCACCCTCCCGCTGTCGGCCAACACCATGGTCACGGTGTTCATGGTCAACGGCATCTTCATCTGGAACGACTTCATCTTCGGCAACACTTTCATCTTGTCGGAGGGGCTGAAGACGATCCCGCTGGGGCTGCAGAACTACATCGGGGCCATGGGCAAGGTCGACTGGACGGCGACCTTCGCCGCGGTCTGTGTCACCATCACCCCGCTGCTGCTTGTGTTCCTCGTCCTCAACAAGGCGATGATCAACGGGCTGGAGAGCGGCACCAAGAAGAGCTGAGGCACACCGGCCACTGCTCTACCGCAACCGGGAGGGTGACATGGCGCTCGAGGCCCCAGACGAGCCCGTGGCGGGTCGCGTGCGGCGCACGGGAACCCGCAGGACCACCCAGCCGGTGACGCTGCGGCAGGTCGCCGAAGCCGCCGGGGTCTCGGTGGCGACGGTGTCGTTGGTCAACAACAACAAGGAGGGCGCCCGGATCGGCGCCGACGCCCGCCGCCGCGTCCGGGCCGCCATCGACGAACTGGGGTACCGGCCCAACGCCCTCGCGAAGACCCTCGCCAGTGGCAGCTCCCGGTTCGTCGGTCTGGTCGCGGACGCGATCGCGACGACACCGTTCGCCGGTCAGATCATCCACGGTGCCCAGGACGAAGCCTGGAAGCGCGGGTTCGTGCTGCTGGTCGCGAACACGGAGGGCAACCACCTCGCGGAGCAGGAGGCCATCTCCATGATGCTCGAGTACAAGGTGCGCGGCATCCTCTACTCGACCTGGTTCCACCGGGCGACGGAGGTCCCCGCCGCCCTCACCGAGACCGAGCACGTCCTCGTCAACTGCTTCGCGTCGGACTCCTCAGCTCGGGCGGTGGTCCCCGACGAGGTGCAGGGCGGGCGGACCGCGACCGAGCTGCTCCTCACCCGCGGCCACCGGCGGATCGTGTTCATCAACGCCACCACCCCCTCGCCGGCCAGAGACGGGCGGCTGCGGGGCTACCGGGAGGCGCTGAAGGCCGCCGGGGTCCGGTTCGACTCCGGCCTCGTCTTCGACGCGCTGCCCGACCAGGAAGGGGGGTACAACGCTGTCCCCGACGTTCTCGCGCGCCGGCCGACCGCGGTTTTCTGCTACAACGACCGCGTTGCGATGGGCCTCTACGACGGACTACGCCAACGGGGGCTGTCCATTCCCGAGGACATCGCCGTCGTCGGGTTCGACAACCAGGAGGTGATCGCCGCGCACCTGCGGCCACCGCTGTCCACGGTGGCGCTGCCCCACTACGACCTCGGCGCCGCCGGCGTCCGGCTGCTCCTCGATGGTCACGGGTCCGTTGACAACACCGTCACGAAGATCGGGTGCCCGCCGGTGGACCGCGCGTCGGCCGGCGCGAACACCACCGCCCCGGGGCGCGCCGATGCGGCTCCTGCCGTCTCCGACGCCGACGGGATCACGTGAGCGGCAGCGACTACCGGCCGGGCTACCACTTCACCCCGCACCGCAACTGGATGAACGACCCGAACGGCCTGGTGTTCCACAAGGGTCGGTACCACCTGTTTTTCCAGTACAATCCGGAGGGCGACTGGTGGGCCAACATGTCGTGGGGACACGCGTCGAGCCCGGACCTGGTGCACTGGCAGGAGCACCCCGTCGCCATCCCCCGGACTGACACCGAGGAGATTTTCTCCGGGTCCGTTGTCGTTGACCACGAGAACACCGCGGGCTTCGCGGCGGGGACCGACCCCCCTCTGGTGGCCGTCTACACCAGTGTGTACCGCGACGGCAGACAGGCCCAGTCCCTGGCCTTCAGCACCGACGACGGCGCCACCTGGATGAAGTATCCCGGCAATCCCGTCCTCGACAGGTCGTCCACCTCCTTCCGCGATCCTAGAGTCTTCTGGTACCGGGAACCGGGAGGGTCCGGCTACTGGGTGCTGGTGGCGGTCGAAGCAGCGGCCCGCCAGGTCGTGTTCTACCGGTCTGCGAACCTCAAGGTCTGGACCCATCTCAGCGTGTTCGGCGGGCACCCCACCGACACCCCAGCGACCGGCGGGCAGCAGTTCTGGGAGTGCCCCGACCTGTTCCCACTCCCCGTCGACGGCGACCCGACACACCTCACCTGGGTGCTGCTGATCAGCGTCAACCCGGATCCCGACACCGGCGGGTCCGCCACCTGCTACATCCTGGGCCACTTCGATGGCGCGTCATTCACGCCGATACCGGATGCGACGTTGATGCGGTTGGACTGGGGCGCCGACCTGTACGCAACGGGGAGCTTCGACAACGCGCCGGACCGGCGCCGCATCATCATCGGCTGGATGAGCAATTGGACGTACGCCGCTGACGTGCCCACCTCGCCGTGGCGGGGAACCATGTCCTTGCCCCGCGAACTTGCCCTCCGCACCGTCGACGGGAAGCAGACACTGGTGCAGCAACCGCCGGTGGAGCTCCGAGCACTCGACCACGCGCCGGGCCGAACCCGCAGCGCGCCGTTCACCATCGATGGCACCCGCGAGTTCGTCGGTGGGCGCCAGTACCGGGTCGACGTCACCTTCGAGGCGGTCAACGCCCCACACTTCGGTCTGGACCTGCTCGTCGGTGACGGCTGGGTGACTCGGCTCCGCTACGACCTGTCCCGTGAGCTGCTCAGCCTGGACAGGTCGACATCAGGACACACCGCTTTCCATCCCTCGTTCGCGTCCGTCGACAGCGCTCCCATCACGCTGACGGGTGGAAGGCTGCGCCTGCAGGTGTTCGTCGATCGGACCTCGGTCGAGGTGTTCGCCCAAGGAGGGGCGGTGTGTCTCACCGACCAGGTGTTCCCCGGACCCGCGACCACCCGGTTCCGGGTCGGGTCTTTCGGCGGGGCGACGCGCATCAGGTCACTCGAGTTCGTGCCCCTCCACGCACCGGCCAGCCCGCATCCCTGACCGCGGTGACTCGGTCAGCACCACCGGCCGGGGCGACCGGCCAGGTCGCGCACACCGCCGGTCCGGCTGACGCGGCGCAGGCGAGGTCACTCACGAGCCGTCAGCGGGCTGCGCGTGTGGCTTCGTTCGGCGGGACGCGCGGATCTCGCGCATGGTCTTGACCAGATCAGCAATCCAGAGTAACTTTTGATGAAGCGTTTCACCAAGAGCGGAGCTGCTCGTGTCGTGGTTGGTGTTCTGCGGAGTCCGACGGCTGGGTGCGCGAGGTCAGCCCGGGCGGGCACAACGGTGCCTCGAGAAGTCGCCGGCCGGTCGGCGCGACGCTGGTCGTGGTTGGCCGATCGGAGTGGTCAGACCGGCGCACAAACCGGAACCTCGTGCCCTGACCTGATTGGCGGTTCTGTCACGACCTGCGCGTTCGCTCGTGGCTGTCTCAACGGCTGCGGACTCTCGGGGCCGAGCGCCCGACGACCCGGCTATCGATGACGTGACCGGCCGCCACCGGAGAACCCCGCAGTCTGCGACGAGTCTCTGCGCGAAGCCCGATGTCCCGGCCGTCCACTCCCCACCTTCGATCAGCCCGGGTCCTGCTCACCGACGATCAGCCCCGCGTGCGGTCGCCGTTTCCGCTCCGTCCGACAGCTTCCAGCAGCACTGGGAAACGCCCATATGGCGCCGCGAACTGACTTCCCCGACCGAAAGGAACGGCGACATGACCAGTCCATCCCGGCGTACCGTGCTCAAGGCCACTGGCGCTCTCACGTTGGCGGGCATGATGGCCCGCACGCCGGCCGCGTCTGCAGCAGGCCCGTCGCTGCGAGCGGTCTACCACCTGACACCGCCAGCCGGTTGGCTCAGCGATCCGCAACGGCCCGTCTTCACCGGTTCGGACTATCAGTTCTACTACCTGCACAGTGACCAGGACAACGGGCCGGGTGGCTGGGAGCGCGCCAGCACCGGCGACAATGTCGCGTACACCGACCACGGGTTCGCGATAGCTCCGACGACCAACTTCCCTGTGTGGACCGGCTCCGCCGTCGTCGACACCGACAACACCGCAGGTTTCGGCGCCGGCGCGGTTGTGGTGCTCGCGACCCAGCCGACAGGCGGCGACCGCTACCAGCAGGAGCAGTATCTCTACTACTCCACCGACGGTGGTGCCACGTTCAGCGCCTACGGCGCTCCCGTCATCACCAACCCCGACCACAACGACTGGTTCCGGGACCCCAAGATCGGGTGGGACCCCGATCGTCGTGAGTGGGTCGCGGTCATCGGCAGACAACAGGCGATGTGGTTCTACACCTCACCCGACCTGACCACCTGGACGTACCGGTCGATCTTCAGTTACACCAGTCCCAACATCGGCGGCTTCGAATGTCCGGACATCTTCAAGATGACCGCCGATGACGGTACCAGCCACTGGGTCCTCGGCGCGAGCACCCAGGGCGATTACAGCGGTCAACCGGACACGTACGGGTACTGGGTCGGGACCTGGGACGGTACGACCTACCAGCCCGACGGCCGAGACCCGCAGTGGCTCGACTGGGGCTGGGACTGGTATGCGGCTGTCACCTGGCCCAACGCGGCGAACCCGACGACCAGCCGCTACGCCATCGCCTGGATGAACAACTGGCACTACGCCGGGCAAAGTGTGCCGACCGATGCCAGCGACGGGTACAACGGACAGATGTCCGTCGTCCGCGAGCTACAGCTCAGCAAGCAGTCAGGCGGCTGGTTCACGCTGTTGTCCCAGCCGGTCCACGAGCTGGACAATCATGTACAGCGCTACGTGCCGCTCAGCGACGTCACGACTCACACCGGAGTTGACCTGCCGTACAGCGGTTCCGCCTACGAACTCGAGCTTGACATCAACTGGGACCAGCTCAACAACGTCGGCTTGTCCATCGGGAAGTCTCCGGACGGCGCCCGGCACACCAACATCGGGGTCTACCAAGGATCGGTCTACCTCGACCGCGGACCATCTGACCGGTCCGACTACAGCTTCGGTGGCTACCGGCAGAGCAACGCGCCCATCGACCCCGCCGCCCGCTCGGTTCACCTGAAAGTCTTCGTTGACCGGCAGAGTGTCGAAGTGTTCGTCAACGGCGGCTACACCATTCTGTCCAATCTCGTCTTCTTCGAAAGCGGCGACACCGGCCTGTCGGTGTACGCCGACGGGGGCACCGCCAGGTTCTCCAACATCAGCATCAAGGAGTTTGGGTAGGAGCCCGCCGGACAGTCGACACACCGTGGGCGGTTAGGAGCTGCCGAACGATCGGTGTATCCCGGAGGCGCTGGGGGGCTGTGCCGGGACGATGGATGGGTGCGGGGGCGGGCTGATCCGCCGCATGCCGCGGACGCTCACCGCCCGCGCCGGCCGCGGTGCCCGCTGGGGCTGGGAGGAGCTGAGCGTGGACTGTCCGAGCGGCGCGGTCGCGGCCGCTCAGGAGGGCGCAGCGAGGACGGTCTCGTCGAGGCGGCGGCGGAAGTCGGTGAGCGTGTCGAAAACCTGCCCGGCACCGGCTTCACGGAGCTCGGCCTTGGAGAAGCCACCGGTGCGGACCGCGATCGAGGGCACGTCGATCTTCCCGGCTGCGATCATCCACACCGGCAGCGTGATCTCGAAACGGTGGAACGCCCGGAACCACGCGAGGGCGTGCTGGTAGTGGTGTCAACGAGGGTGCCGTCCATGTCGAAGACCGCGGTGTCCACCACTCGATCGTTCCGCCCACCCCGTCCCAGCGCAGCCCGACACCCCCGGGGCGGCGAAACCGGGGTCGGCGTGTCGCTTGGAGAGTGGTGGGTGCGGTAAAAGTTCAGGAGCCAACGCTGCGGGCGCCGAACAGCAGCACCTCACGTTCGAGGTCGTCGTAGACGTCGCCGCTGGCGGTGAACCAGTCGAAGAGGTTGTCGGCGTTGTCGACGTTGACCGTGAACACGACCTCCGACGCTTCCTGGTCGAGGATCAGCTGGAACAGGTAGGTCCCGGCTCCCCCGGCCAGGGAGAAGTTCGGCTGCCAGTGGGTGACCTTGCGGACCTTGATGGCCAAGCGGCCGATGTCACTGGCACCCGGATCGGACTCGGTGGCGGTCATGTCGCCCCCTTCCATCGTGGCGATCCGCGGCAACCGGCGTAGCGTCGGCCGGTCACCTGAGCAGCTGCGGCGCTGCCACAGCGCCGGGAGTTGGTTTAGCGGGTGGAGTGGGCGGCCGGGGTGTCGAGGGGGCCGCCGGTGCCGGTGGCGGTGGTGGTGGCTTCGTGGAGGCCGGCGAGGTTGGGCACCGCGGGGTGGGTGTGGCCGAGGGGGCCGGCGGTCATCGCGGTGAGGAGGTTGTCGGTGACTGTCCGGGCGAAGGTGACCGACGCTGCGGTGGTCCCGGACCTGTGGTCGACGCCGCGGACGGCTTTGTTCCAGCCCATGGTGCCCACGCTGAACACCCCGGCGCCGGAGGGGACGGTGTAGTAGACGGTGTCGGCGTAGGTGGGTCTGGTGGCGGTGGTGACCGGGGAGTGCGCGACCACCCGCAGGGTGGGTGGGGTCCCGGGGATGGGGTAGGCGCGGTTGATCTCCGAGCCGATCAGCCCCGGGTAGGTGCTGCCGGCGCGGGCGCCGGTCCCGCGGAACAGGAAGAACCCGGGGTCGGTCACGACGAGGGCACCGGATGCGGGGAACGCCTCATACAGGCTGCCGACGAGGCTGTTCTCCGGGTCCGGGTCGGGTGCTCCCCGCCAGCGGGTGGTGGTCGTAGGGCCGTGCACCGGGTCAGCGGCCGCGGACTTGTAGCAGATCAGGGTCCGCGGGTCCCCCCCGGCGTGGTCGGCGAGGCGGGTCCGCCAGTACACGGCGTTCGCGCCGAGGAACGCCACGTTGGTCCCGCGGTCGCGGGCCCGGGTCGCGGTGGCGCGCATCCGGGTGGTCCAGTACTCGTCGTGGCCGAGGGACACCACCCCCGCGGCGCCGTCCAGCACGCCGGGGTCCCGGTCGAGGTGGTGGCCGGTCAGGTACGCCAAGGGCAGCCCGAGCCGTTCCGCGCGGCCGATGATCGCGGCCTCGTACTGCAGGACGATCCGGGCGCCGTTCTCGTCGTAGGGCCGGTCGTAGCTGACCCGCGACGCCCGGGTGCCGAAGGTCCCGTCGGGGCCGTTGTAGAGGGAGTACCCGCCCCACTGGTTGTACGCCTGATAGGTGCTGACCGCGTTCACCAGGACCAGCCGCCCCGCGACCGTGGGAGAGGTCACCGTGATCGGGACGTAGGCGCAGGAACCGTTGCTGCCGGTCAGCCGCAGCAGATACGTCCCCGGTGGCCACCCCGCGGTGGGCACCGTCGTCGACGGCGCCCAGACGCAGCGGACCGTGCGGTGCCCGTCGAGCACCGGGCGCGGCTGGCGCCGCCCGGGTAGCCGCCCGGAGGACCACACGGCGCGGGCACCGACACCGCCGTACCAGCCCAGGCGGAACGCGTGCACCGTGAACCACCCGACCGTCGCGGTCACGAACACGGTGAACGGCTCCCCCGGGGAGACACTGCTGCGGCTGGCGTACCCGGCCAGCTCCGCCGCTCCCGCGGTCCGGGCCGGCGGGAAGTCCCAGCCCGCGGTCCCTGCCCGGTCGTTCTCCGACCGCACCCACCCCCGACCGGACCACTCCCCACCCGGCGACCCCGCCCGACCGGGAAACGACGAACCCGCCGACCGGGCCGACCGGGCTGGCGGTGCAGCCGGAGCAGCACCCGACCGCGTCGACCCGGACGCGGCCCGCGGGGCGCCAGCAGCAGGAGGCGGACCCGACGTGCACCCCCCGGCGGCACCCGCCACCGCCGAGACCGCGGCGAGCCCCACCACCCGGCGGGTCACCACCAACCCCACCCCCCACTGCTCGGACGGTCAGCCCGAAAGCCGCCATCCCCACCGCCCCCGCGATCACCGACCGCCGCCAACGTCAACCAGCAGCGTCCCACCCACCCCGGCCAATACCCCGCCGACCCGACCAGACCAGCAGCAGCAGCAGTTCCGGTTCCGATGCCCACCGCCGACACGACCAACCCGACTCGGCCGCGGATCCGGGACTATTTGGTGGGGGTGGTGGGTCGTTCGACGAGGCAGCCGAGGCGGGTCAGGGCTTCGGTGTTCCGCCGGGCGAGGACCGCGTCGGCGATCGGGTTGTGCACCCACTTTCCCGGCCCGGCGACCGGGGTCTCGACCATCCTCACCCGGGTGTCGGGGCCGTCTGAGGTGAGGGACAGCTCGATCCGGGCGTCCCCGAGGCGCCCGCCGTGGGCGAGGAGCACCAGCCGCCGTCCCGGGTCGATCTGTTCAACCTGGGTGTTGTCCGCCATCAGCAGCGGCCACGTTCCGCTCGCGTGGAACAGCCGGGACCCGACCGCGGGCCAGTCGCCCTCGACTGCGCGGACGTGGGACGCGCCGACCACCCACCCGGCGTAGGCCCAACCGTCGGCGAGGACCGCGTGCACCGCCGCCGGCGTCGCCCGGATCGTCGCCGTCACCGTCGCCACCACAACCTGCCCCTCCACCACCCAGGCCGGGCTGCGGGGGCAACCGACCACCACGGCCATCATCAACCGTCCCCGTACCCGCCCGGCCAGGTCCGGTCGGACAGCCAACTCCCGCCAGGCAGCGCGGCGCGGCGCGGCGCGGCCGCCGGTCAGCTGTCTGCGGTGTCCGCTCGGTGGTCGGCGTCCTCGACGTCCTTGGAAGCGTCGCGGTGCAGGTCGGGGTTGCCGGCCATCTCGGCGAGCTTCTGCTCGGACTGGGCTTGCAGCTTGTCCCCGCCGGCCTGGACCTTCTCGTCGTGGTCGTCTGTCTCTGGTGTGCTCATGGACCCATCCTCCTGCTGTCGATTGGCACCGGAGGAATGCCGGCGGCTGAACACGCCTGTCGGCTCGGCCCAGCCATCAACCTGCCGACGCCTGGCTCGGTTTTGACGTGGTGCCCGGGGACAGGAGCGGGGCATCCCACACCGACACCAGACATGGGT
>JAABVA010003041.1_pt1 | contig 16229 bp, 20 predicted proteins | sample 5560331 | NCBI WGS metagenome assembly JAABVA01 (sample SAMN12812661, study PRJNA571458) | rock metagenome | isolation source: Antarctica rocks | place: Antarctica: Victoria Land, Mt New Zealand sud | collected 2016-01-07 | reverse complement strand
CTGAGTCAAACCTTCATATTTTCCGATTATTTTTGAAGCGTTGAAGTCGCCTGAGCCGGCTCTACAATTGCTGTCATAGAAAGTACCGGGCTCGAGCACGTCTAGTAGAAGTTCGGGGCAGGTGACGGATTGACCGGGGGGCAGGTGACGGATCGACGTGCCAAGGCGATCGCCGCCGGGATCGTTGGGAGCGTCACCTGCCCAGGTGACGGTCGGGAATAAGAGGTAGGTCAAATCTGAATATTTTTCCGATATTTCTGAAGCATTGAATTCAGCTCATTCAGAGCTACAACTATGTCTTCCAAAGTATGTGGGGTAGTCAGCGCGCAGAAATCAATCCGGGCGGGGGAAGATGGTGACCGTCGAAAGATCGAGCCGCCAAAACCTTCGATATCCCCGATCGCATTTGCCGGGTCAAACCTGCATATTTTCCGATGATTTTTGAACCGTTGAGCTCGCCTTGCTCGACTCTACAATTGCCGTCACAGAAAGCTCTTCATCAGAGAACGGCTTTGCGATATTCGAGGTGGGTGGCCGATTGACCGGGCGGGGGGTGGCCCCGCTAGCCGCCGCCGGCCTAGCGGCGGGCCGATTTCTCTGGACCACCCCCCCCCGTGGCCCAGAGATGCGTGTCGGGAATAAGAGGTACTCTTAGAATTCTGTTGCTTTCCATACTCTAATGTTTCATTTCCCCACAGAAAAAGTGGCGGGGGCCCCTTATTCGCCTGCAGCGGCCTGCGCGTACCTCCGCAATGAGGTTATGACTCGAGCATTAAGCCATGCCGGTCATGAATCCTACACAACCTCTCCACAACTACACGTGGCAAGACCACAAAGCGCAAAGCTATTACCGTTTTCTCAACCCAGTAGATTCACATTGTGGCGCCGCGCTCACGCGAGACCATCTCGAGTGAACGAGGCGGCTAAACAACAGTACCTCCTTCTCATCCACCAGTTCAAGACAGTAAAGTACTCATTTTCCGAAGATTCGACGGCGTATGTGAAGATTCACCGAATCTAGGGAATGAAGCATGTTTAGGGGTCTCAATTTCCCTCATATCAAAACGAGCTCTTGCTTTATGCCCTGTTTCCGACCCTCACCTTCCATGATACCGTCAACGTAACACTCACCGACCAACGCACCTCTCATAGCGCTTGCAACGGACTCGCTCCCTATTTCCCGAATTAAGAAAGGAGTTATCGTATCGTCGATGACAAACACTTTATCGTCAGGCGCCAGCCCTGCAGGCCTCAGACCAATGTACCCCGTCTTAGTTCTGAATAACTGTCGCCCTCTGTATTCCATCAGGATCTTGACTAAAGCATCACTTTCCTCGAAAAGTGCAGACATCGCTGCAGCTTCGACGTCGGGAGGCATTTGTAGGTCAACCGTTGTACGGAAAAAGAACATGTACGCCTCGAAAAGGTCAGGATACTCCTCAGGGATTCGGCCTTTGCCGGCAAAAGGTGTTGCCAGAGGCATGCCGCAGAGAAGCGTTCGCCAGAAGCTGATTTCAAGATCTCGTTGAGCTTCACCGAGATCGAAAGTCGTTGCCCACTCTTTCGAAGTATCCAGCCACGTAATCATATCTGCTCGGCTTTGCTTTGATTGTACCCAATCATGAGAACGGCATATCTCAGGCATAGGCTCTCGCGCTTCCTGAACCTCGGCAATGTATATGCCTGTTATTTATTGTCATCTCGTTGGAGCGCTCAAAGCGAGCATCAGAGGCGATCGAATTAGCGTACTGGTCCCTGTATCCAAGGATAGTGGATTTTCTTCGGTGAGAGAAATCGGGGACCCACGATGGTAATTCATCCAGAGTCCTCGGATAGCCAATACCAGCGAGATGTAACAGCTCAAATGACCGGTCTCCCCTGAAGAGGTAGCTTGTTACACTTGTATACAATTCCTGCGCCGACATTCCGTAGCCTGGGTCTAAAGCCGGGTCGGCGGCATCACCTGCCAAACCCAACATTGAGAAGATCTTGTCGTGTGGAATTTTTGCGGAAAACTCGTTTGCAAACATGAGGCATTGTTGAAGCTTGGAAACAGAATTATTTTCAGGATGGCTTTTGAGAGCAAAAGTTGCTTGGAGGTTTAGGCATCCTTCCAGCTGTAAATATCCGTTTGTGTCAACACTAGAGAGGTAAGACGATCCGATAGGTAGAAGCAAGGCCATTGCGTAGGCGAGCTTCTCCCACTTCAGTCTCAGTCCCGCATCTCAAAATGACATTCTGAGCGACAACACACTCCTGAATGCACCAACTTCTTTGGAACCAGGGTCGAAGCAGCAGATTTTTGAGTGCAGACCAACCCACTGACGGATATCTTGTCAAGTGCATTTCCACCAGCGTTTGCATATTCATGTCCAGGTGTTTGTCTAACTGATGCAAGAGACCGGTTCTCCTCATGAGGTTTAGACTGCTGAGGGACATTTCCAATCTTTCAAGAAAATGCATTGCTATGTCACTGTCTTCAGAAGGCTCCCCAATGAATGCAATAACGTGCTGTGCAGTTGCGAAGATGTTGCGCATCAGGCGAATCTGATGAGTCTGCTCAGCTTTATCGAATTGGTCAATGCACAAAGCATCAATTCAATACAAATGTTGCTCGCCTTCAGATCGAAGACCCTGTAGAACGGAGTGCAGAGAGGGCGTCATAGGAATATAATTTCCTTGTGAGACCCAGAATTTCTGATCTAGAGGATCCGTACCCCAGCAATATGAGATGGCTTTGTATTGGACCTTAGGGTCATCAAGTGAGACATGGACGATATCACCCCGTAAAATCACCGAATTCCGAGCCGGTAGGAGTCTCACAAGGCGAACCTCCTTCTTGGATCTTAGAGTCTGTCGTTGGAACAGCTTCGTTTCGCCAGGAAATGTTGAATTAGAAAGATGAATATCGTTCTCTAGATCATCCCTGGCCTCATATTGCTCAGAATGAGCCCATTCCTGCCCTTTCGTGAAGAAGCGTTTTGAGAAGAGTTTGCGTAAGTGACTAGACATTTTCTTCATGCAATGCTGCGAGAATATACCTGTGAGTCAGCCAAGGGAGTATGTAGCAGTATTCCAGAGTCAAGATTGCAGTGCAATTGCCCTTTGCAGATCTGTCGACATTTTCAACATCATGCCAAATCTCGAAGCTGTTTCCTCTTCTTGCACGCAGCAGACAGGTATATGTCATGTGATAAGAATGTACTGCTTGAATTGACTACCGAGGAGATGAAGGACCTGCCCCGTACTTATAGACGTAGAAAATTCACCTTGTCTGCCTTTCAGTCAGCCTATGATGTAGATCTCCAATCAGCCTGACAGATTTGAATGAGCAAAGTTTGTAGAGGTGCGCAGGCGCTGTAGGCGTCTAAGGCTTCCGCTGTGGCTGTGCCAAAGGACTTAATGGTATGGTACGTAAGACGAGGGGGTCGCCATTTCCGATGGAAACTGCTTTGCACTACGTCTTTTTAATTAGGTATCGTTGATTGCGAAACCTGTGCCGTTTTTTAGAATTTGCCGAGAGCCTCACCAAATTTAGTGGCGAATCTTCTAAAAGTGCAAAATAAGAAACAGATTTGTAAAATCAACCTCACTGCCCTTTCGATGCTTCATATGTAGTATATTCAATGCTTCGTATGTGACGTATTCAGTGCTTCATATGTGACCTACTCAGTGCTTCATATGTGACGTATTCAGTGCTTCATATATGGTTTATCGAAAGCTAATGAGAAAGTCAATAAAGAAGTCAATGGGGAAGTCAATGGGAAAGCCAATGAGGAAGCCAATGGGGAAGTCAATGGGGAAGTCAATGAGATGTAAAAGACTCTTTATCGTTATTTCAAGCTCTTCTTCATAACAATAATTGATGTAGTTCTTTCTTCTATGCGAAACAGATAAGACGAAGGACTTGATGAAGCTTTGCGATGAAGAAGCAAACAAAGGTGTAAATAGAGAAAGCAATGAAGAAGCTAATGAAATAGAAAGTCATGTAGGAAGCATTGTTTGAAGCACTGTTTGACGCTTGTTATGCGCTCGATCGAAGCGTGTTTTGAAGCATGCAGCGACTTTGGTAGAAAGTCATGAAGGGAGCCATGAAGGGAGCCATGAAGAAAGCCATGAAGAAAGTCATGTAGAGTGTTTGATAGAAAGCTCGATAGGGAGTTTGGCAGAAAGTTTGGTAGGGAGTTTGGTAGAGAGTTTGGTAGGGCGTTTGGTAGGAAATTTGGTAGGGAGTTTGGTAGGGAGTTTGGTAGAGAGTTTGATAGAGAGTTTGGTAGGAAGTTTGGTAGGGCGTTTGGTAGAGCGTTTGGTAGGGAATTCGATAGAGCGTTTGGTAGAGCGTTTGATAGAGAGTTTGGTAGAAAGTTTGGTAGAGAGTTTGATATCGAGTCATGAAGAGTGCTTTCTATCGAACTAATTAGCATGTGCTATGAAGCATGTACAAAGCATACAGTGTGTATGAATAAATAGATAAATCGATAAACAGAGATGAACAAAGATTCAAAACACGCGTTGAATTAGAATCAAAGAATTCATGAATGAGATGATTATGAGCACAGTGAGTACAGGTGCGTTGAGACATGAAAAACGATCGTAAAAAGAGATAAAGATTGATATATACGCGTACAATGAGAATAACGACAGAAGCAGATAGGTAATGAAAGTACACAGATATGTACAAGTAAACAGGAAAGAAAATTTCAATTGTCGATCAGGTAATTTTCAATCATCTGATGAAACGCTTGACATACAACGACTTCAATACTCTGTGAGAGTAATTGAAGCGAAGGAATGATACTTAGTTGAAGCGAATAGAAACGACTTGCATGAGTCGACGCAGCGAAAAACATAGTGCGAGGTCGAAAAGTTTTGATGTTGAGTCACCTGATGCAACTCTTGACAATCAATGATCAGAATACATTCTTGCTTCAGTACTATTTCTTTGCTCGTCAGTTATACGACTCACTCAGCTAAATCTATAATGATAGAAGCTTAATCTTTATGAATACGAAAACTAGTGTTTAAAGTATTGAGCCTGACTTATCGAGTCAATCAGAAGAAGGCAGTAATTCCTTTTCTATTTTCAACCTTCGTTCGATGTATTTACTTCTATCTATCTTCGTGTATTGCAATTCAGCATTCAGACTTTCTACAACAAGATTTATCTTTACATTCAGATGCTGCACACTCTCATGAGATCTTTGCATCTCGTTCACGAACTCGCGCTCGTTTTGCGAATCTATTAGTATCAATTTCGCTCAAAGGTTTTCTCTTTTTCGACCGTCATCGACAAAATCGTGAAACGAGAAAAGTCGGTATTAGCTGGTTTTTGTCAACTTTTCCTGAGTTAGCTGTTAATCTCATGTGCCAGCTAACGGTTGAAATTAGCTGACTCTGTCGAGGAATAGAATACAGATGCGATATAGAAAGCAAACAACGAACACGTGCAATGATCGTGCTAGTAGAAAGATACTGTAAAACGTGTATGTCTCTGTCTCTATCTACAAGCCGCAATGGCATCTATATGTACACTCGGGAAACGTTCCCCAACTCTTCTATCATTGGCTCAGACCTCGGCCTCTTCCCTCTTACTAACTACCTCGTGGGAATGGTGCGAGCAGCCTCACGACAACCCTCTCAGTTATTAGCTGACTATTAGCTGATTTTTAGCTGATTTAGCTGTGCACTCAGCTAATATCGATATTATCTCTTTTGTTGACTTCTTCAACATTTGCGCATTTTGCTTATTAACTATCAAATATTGAATTAATGACTAGATAGTTATTGCGCCCGTATAATAGATTAATTAATAATTAATTTGACTATCTAAATAATAGCTATTTACACAGTTTAATATATGCGCTGGGAAAGTCAATGAGAAAGTCAATGAGAAAGTTAATGAGAAAGTTAATGGGTAAACTAATGGGGTAGAGAGTCATGTAGAATGTTCGATAGAGAGTCATGTAGAGTGTACGATAGAGTCATATTTGATGCTCGATAGAGAACAAATTTGATTCTTGATTGCGAAGCAATTCGAAGCTTGGTAGAAAGTTATGAAGAAAGCCATGAAGAAAGTCATGTAGAAAGTCATGTAGAAAGTCATTGAGAAAGTCATGTAGAGAGTCATGTAGAAAGCATTGTTTGAAGCACTGTTTGACTCATGTTATGCGTTCAATCGACGCGTATTTTGAAGCATGTAGAATGTTTGGTAGAGCGTTTGATAGAAAGCTCAGTAGAAAGCTCAGTCGATAGCTCAGTAGAAAGGTCAGTAGAAAGCTCGATCGAAAGCTCACTAGAAAGCTCACTAGAAAGATCAGTCGACAGGTCAGTAGAAAGCTCAGTAGAAAGCTCAGTAGAAAGCTCGATCGATAGCTCAGTAGAAAGCTCACTAGAAAGCTCGGTCAATAGCTCAGTAGAAAGCTCAGTAGAAAGTATTGTTTGAAGCACTGTTTGACGTGTGTTATGCGTTCGTTCAACGCGTATTTTGAAGCATGTAGGGAATTTGGTAGAGCGTTTGATCGAAAGTTTGATATCGAGTCATGAAGAGTGCGTTCTATTGAGCTAATTAGCATTATTTCGTACAAATAGAAAGTAGAAACTACGAAAGAAAGAAGTGAGAAGAAGTAAAAACCCTGAATCTCCTGAATTTCCTAGCGTCGGCCTTCGACTAAAAGCGAAGATTACTAATCACGAAGGTAACAGTACTGTTTTCAAGTCATGTAGAAAGCATTGTTTGAAGCACTGTTTGACTCGTGTTATACGTTCATAATTTGAAGCATGTAGAGCGTTTGATAGAGCGTTTGATAGGAAATTTGATAGGGAATTCGGTAGGGAATTCGGTAGGAAATTTGGTAGGGAATTTGAGTGAGCGAGTAGGTGAGCGAGTAGGTGGGTGAGTAGATGAGCGAGTAGGTGAGCGAGTAGATGAGCGAGTAGATGAGCGAGTAGATGAGCGAGTAGATGAGCGAGTAGGTGAGCGAGTAGATGAGCGAGTAGATGAGCGAGTAAATGAGCGAGTAGAGTGATGAGCATGTAGAGTGATGAGTAGAATGATGAGCATATAGAATGACGAGTAGAATGATGAGCATGTAAAATGACGAGTAGAATGATGAGCATGTAAATAAATGAGCATGTAGATAAATATTTTAGCTGAATTAGCTGAATTAGCTGAGTTAGTTGAATTTAGCTGAAATTTAGCTGATTAGTCAGTTGTTAGCTGATTATTAGCTGAATCAAGCCGACTTTTTTAGATTCTGCCATCGAGCAAAAAGTTAGCTGCTGAACATTTTGTCGATGATGTAAAATTCTTACTCTTTGTCTTACTGCAGAGCTTACAGTAAGAACGTTTGACAAGCTTGATATAGTAATGCTTCGAAGAATCAGCTTTGTTTGATGTATTCACACTGATTTGACACTTTTTATAACATTCATTTTCGATCGAATTTTGCATTAATGCTACTGCTAACTGCAGTACAAAGTCTCTATGCGTAATTCTCTTACTCATATCACGTAGTGTAAATAGCTTGAAGATATTCAAAACTACTACATTAAGTAGAAACTTGAACAATGATCATGAAAATTTTCTATTTCATCGTTTAAGCGAGTAGTAGAAACGCTGTTGATCATTTTCATTTGAATCTCTCATATGATCATTATATTTCTTGACAATCAATGATATTGATAAAACTTCTTCTTCAGATCAATTGTAGTAGAGTATTGAATGAGTAACAATAAAAGAAAGATAAATTTGAGTGATACAGTTATTGTGTCTTGTAAGCATGATGAAATTAAAAGATATTTCTCAATGCTTTCTATGATGAAGAAAATGAAGATCTTTAAGCTCATCTTCATTATGTAACGTGATCATGTATTGAAGAATGTTGTTATCTTGTCAGACTAAGCAAAGAATCTCGCTGTCAACGCTCATATGAGCTTTTAAGTCTCAGTTCTTGACTTTAGTGCAGACGAAGCGAAAAGATAGTAGTTATATTGAATATTCGCTTTCAGACTTAACAGTATTGCATGCATTAAATTCTTTGCTCTTCAAAGCTTTGAATAACTTCACACTGCTGAAGAAGTTGTCTGTAAAGATCATGTACTCATAAGATTGAGATAAATCTTGACAGAGTTGTAAAATCACTTGTGATGATGATGACAGTGTATCATTGTCTTTCGCACGTTCATTATAACTCAATTACTTCGCTGTTAGTAGTTCAGATATGAGAATTTTCTATGAAGATATTAGTAATTAAACATTGAATTTTCAATAGTGAGAATGAGCTTAAAGAAAACAGAATATCTTCAGTCAAAACTTTAGAAGCTAAACTCATCATCTGCTCAAAACAGTAATTTCATCTAATCATCACACAACAGAATTCTTCTTCAAGATCTTCTCAAGATAGTTCTCTTGAAAGCTTCTCAGATATCTCAAGAATCATCTCAGAATCAATTTAATGATTGTAGATTGTAGATTGTAATTCATACGCTCTTGTGACATCGATTTTAAATTCGACTCATGAGAGAAACTATGCTATGTGTATTGAATGAACAAAACTCTCTGAGGGAGAAAATCGCTTGTCGACTACATGATGACTTCACGTCGTCGAAACAGTGAGTTTTGAGACTATGTATCAAATAATGAACCTATAGCTTCTATTCAGCGCGTGACGCTCAAGTAAACTTTTACGAGTGTCTGTGCTGTTTGTTGTAACGCATCGTTCTTGCTCTGCTCTTCATAGACAATATTCTATACAACGATGTTTCGATTTTCGATTCTCAATCACGAAGACGAAAGACAATTTCTTTGCACTCGTGATGCTCGTGATTGTAATGATGAAAACTGTGTTCTCTTGCTCAATGATTGTCATTCATTGAGCAAAGAAATATGTGATGAAAGAGAGATGTACATGATGAGAAGATAGAGTGTGATTGTACTGAATAATTCTATTCTGCTCTTGACTTGTGTCACGTAGACGTTGAATAGATTGTTGATATAGACGTGTGATCGCAGTCGTTCGATGCTTAGCTCTGATCGATAGTAGAGAATGCGTTCTGATTGTTCTTCTGCACTCTCAATTTTTCACGTAGATAGATGTATGACTTGACATCAAGTAAAGAAGATGAGCTTAAGTTTCTTCAATATATCAGCATGATCGACGAGTCACTACTTCTTTGAGCACATGTAGTCACGAACTCAAGACTCATCATCTGAATCAATTATTCTATCTGATATCTTTTCATCAATTACTCGACAGCACTGTTGATGTGATGAAGACGTTTCAGTATATCGACGCAGTTGACGAGTCATTAATTCTTCGATCACTTGTAGTCACAATCTCAGACTCATCATCTGAATCGACTTTTCTACTAGTAGTATCTTTTCATCTCTTACTGACTTCGACATGTCATTAATCTTCTTCATAGATCAGTTGTGACTGTTAGAAAGAGTGTTGTTGCGTAGATGAAAACTCTGCATGACAGCTTTCATGATCACGCAACGTTCTAACATCATTCAAACTGCGTCGAATTGAGATCTCTTGACTCTTCTGACTTCTATTCAAACGCAGAATAGAATCAAAAGATTCATAATCGACATCATGTATAAATGAACCTCGTCGTTGATCATCAATTTGATGATCAAAAATGAAGCTTTCAACAAATTTGTATATGAAAAACATGAGATAAAACATATCTTCAAGATGAACAGAAAGTTTAACATGTAGTTCTGTTCACATAAACTGTAGATCTTGAAGCTCTGATCAATGATCTTGATACTGAGTTGCATGAAGTGTTTGCTTCAATTTTGAAAAAGTATCAATTGCTCATTCATTGAAACATTTCTATCAGTCTTTTAATATTGATGAATACTAACTTGTATATTTATAGTCAACGACTCAAGCTTTTTTCAGAAATCAGAATTTGAAGAGTCAAGAATTTTATCTGAATCAAAGATTTTTCAGTATTGTAGAATTTGCTCAAATCATTGACAACTTATTGCATTCTGAATTTCAATAAAGAGAGATCTGACACTGTGTATATTTCAATAATCTTTGTATTTCGAGCAATGATATACACTCATATAAAGAAGAATGTTTATGAAGATTTCAATCTCATATTTATTGATGAAATATCAGCGATGAGAATTCTTCAAATTTTGAGTATTTTTCTTCTCTTCATACTGTAGCTTAATAGCGTTACTGTTGATGTGTTCAGCAATAATGTGATGATGCTGTAATGTGATAAAAAGATCGAATAGTTTGAGAGAAGAAGTGATGTTCTTGAGAACACAGAAGACAGACAGTCGAAATGAAATTAAAATTGACTTGTATTTTGAATCAATTGAAAGTATTTCTTTTAACAATTCATCAATTGAGTGCTTCATCTTCTTGTTAATCTTCTTTTGTAGTGTAACAGATATGATATTGAGCTCTTCTGCAACGTTAAACTCGCAATCTCATGAAGACATTTTGAATAAAACTGTAGAAAAGCTTCAAGACTATTTATCAATGAGATAGATAGATAAACAAACAAACAAAACAATGTTCAGTGCTTACTAACTAGTTGAACATTCTTACTAGTGATGAAGATCATATGCTATATTTAGAGTGAGTTGTATAACTGACAAGCAAAGAAATATAGATTCACTTACTCTCTTTCTTGTCATGAAATTCATCGAATTAACGTAAGTTCAAGCTTGACTTGACATAGCTAATCTGCATCTCAAAACACTTAATCATCTGCAAATTTGATGATCTGTACTTATTTTTGTGACTGTTCTTATAGCTAGAAATGATTGATTTAGCAAGAGAGTCTGCTGAGAAGCATGATAGACTTCGAAGCATTCTTTCTGATGCAGCGAAATCTGACAATGATTGCATTTCATATATGTACGATCAATTCTAGTCGACGAAGCTGATCGATTAACAGCATTATCATCAAATTGTCTCACTCTCGTTGTTTTACTATTTCTGCGAAACATATCTTGTTCTTTCACATGCTTGCATCAAGTATTTGAACGACTTTGTAACTGTCATGATGTCAGATCATTAACTCAATTTAGAACATAGATCGTCGATGTTTTAAATAATCTCGATTCATTGAATCTGTTTTGCAGTTCAATGAATCAAGTCATCAATCTAGTCATCATCATCTTAATTTAGTCTCAGCAATTTTGTTTCAATCGTTTCAATCATGTGCGCGAATCTTTGCAATCTTAAGTCATAGAACTACTGTCTAGTCTTGATTCTGCTCAATTCATGTATATAGAAGTCGAATTCTCGTTCTTTTCTTTTGCTCTTTGTCTTTCATCTTATACATTATCTGATGTATTGTTTTGTATCTAGATTCTATCAAAGTAATAATAATATCAGTCTTTTATCACTCACAAGAAGCAACTTAGTTCACGAATCATTCACAAGAAGCAATTCAGTCTACAGATCACTCACAAGAAGCAATTCAGTTTACAAATCACTCACAAGAAGCAATTCAGCACTCAGTTCGTTCGCAAGAAGCAATTTAGTCTCTCATTCACTTGAAAGAAGCAACTCGATTTTCAGTTCACTTGCAAGAAGCAATCTAGTCTTTCATTTGCTTGAAAGAAGCAACTCAGTTTTCAGTTCGCTCACAAGAAGCAATTCAGTTTTCAATTCGCTTGCAAGAAGCAACTCAGTTTTTCATCTGCTCACAAGAAGCAATATAACTCTTCGTTCGCTCACAAGAAGTCAACTAATACTCAGCTCATTCACAAGAAACAAATCTTGTTCAGTCTTGTCTTTCATTTGAAACAAGAAGCTTTTAATTGTATTCTTCAAGTCATTCAAAAAGAATACTCATCAAAAATCAAGTGTCAAAATTCTTCTCTCTTTAAAACTTCTGTTGTTCTTCAAGCAGATCAATTCAATCAATCTTTTATACAACTTGACATAATTGAGTTGAAAGCTCGAAGCTTTGATCATGCTGCTCATGTTAAAGACATTGAAGTGTTTAACATCACTTTAAAGAAAATCAATGTCTTCTTGAATCTTGAATCAATCTCATCTTTTAATTTAAACTCTGATGAGTCAAAATTGCGTCACACGACTTTGACTGTTCATTCAAAGAACAGTTCAACTCTTGCTCAGTTCTCATCTTGCTCTCAAGACAGTATGTATGATAAGAATTATTGTCTGAATCTTCATCAAATGAAAAAGAAATTTCATTTGACTGCATTCACGACACAAGAAGATCTTGAAGTCTATTAACAAAGTAAGAACGTCGATTCAGTCACAATTTTATCATTCAGATATTTTGAGTTTTTAAATGTTTTCTTCAAGAAGAACGTCAATATCTTGTCTTTGCATTAAGTTCATGATCATGTCATACATCTTAAAGAAGATGCTTAATTCTCAGTCTTCGCTTTGTACAACATAAGTCGTGATAAAATTCTAGAACTTCGTCGTTATCTGAATGAGAATCTGAGCAAAGATTTCATTCAAGTCAGTCGCTCTCAGACAATCATTTCTGTTCTTTTCATTAAGAAACTTAAAGAAGAACTTTGCTTCTGTGTAAACTATTGAGATCTGAACGTTATTACAGTCAAGAATTGATATTCTCTGTCTCTGATCTCAGAAACGCTGAATCATTTAAGTCAAGTTAAAATCTTTATCAAGCTGAATATCATTTCTGCGTTCAATCGACTTCGAATCAAAGAAGAAGATGAAGTTCTCATCGTCTTTTGCACTCGATTTGAATTATTCAAGTATCTAGTCATGCTCTTCAATTTATGTAATGAGTCTGTCTCGTTTCAGAAGAATATCAACAATATTCTTTGCAAACATTTAAATAAGTTCTGTACAGCTTATCTGAATAACATCTTGATTTATTTTGACAATGAACTCAAGCATGAGATTCATGTCAAGCTCATTCTGCGAAAGCTGCAAGAAGCAGATCTTCAGATGAATATAATCAAATGCAAGTTTCACGTCACTCAAGTCTTGTATTTAGAATTGATAATCATCATTGAAGAAATTAAGATGAATTTTTTAAGATAAACATCATTGTCAATTGATTCATCTTGATCAACATTAAAGATGTTCAAAGTTTTCTAGATTTCGCGAACTTCTATAGAAGATTCATCTATGACTATAGTAGAATAACTACTTCGTTCATTCATTTCATCAGAAAAGATGTACTCTTTATCTGATTTCAGAAATGTCAAATTGCATTCAACATTCTTAAGAAAGTCTTCACTTTCAAGATTATTCTTCATCACTATAATTCAGATCACAAGATTGTGATAGAAATCGATGCTTCAAACTATGTGTTCAAAGACATTCTCTTTCAGTATGATGAGAATGAGATTCTTCATTCAGTCACTTACTTTTCGAAGAAGCATAACTCAGTCGAGTGTAACTACGAGATCTACGATAAAGAACTCATGATCATTGTTTGCGCTTTCAAGAAATGATGATCAGAGCTTGAAGACTTTATCTACTTTGTTGAGATGATCACGAATCATAAAAATCTTAAGTATTTCATGTCAATTAAGCAGTTGAGTCATCATCAAGCTCGTTGAAATGAGTTTCTGTCTAAATTCAACTATTGCATCGCTTATCATCTTGACAAGATCGATGATAAGTCAAATGCTTTAACACGTCACTCAGAAGATCTTTTTAAAGAGAGAAATACATTCGATTCTTGACATCAATATCAACATCAGACAATTCTGAAAACTCATGTTTTAGACTTTAATATTGTTGAGAATCTCGTTCTTGACATCTTCAACATCAAAGTCATGAAGCTTCAGTCACAAATCATTGCTCTAAATTCAGTTCAGTTACATCTGTTCTCAATTATCTCAGCATCTTCGCAAATTTTAACTTTCATGAATCTAGAAATCGAAGAATTCGACGTTGAAAACATCAAGTCTCAGCTAAATCAAAACACTTTGAATCTTGATGAAGATTCTGCTGACACTCTCACTCATACATTGTGAAAGCAAGTCGAAATCAATGACAAATTTGCAGCTCAGATAATTAAAGTGCTTTGCAATGAAGCATGACATCACAACAAGATCTTTCTAGTTGAGTGTGAAGAACACGAGAATCATCTGTACTTTCAAGAAAGAAAGTACGTGCTCAACTCAGATAAACTACGTCTTTGTATTATTCAGCTCACTCATGATAATGTCATCAATGATCACTCAGAAAGAGCAAAAAGCTATGAACTGATCAGTTGAATCTATTGATGATCAAACATTTATAAGTATGTTCAACACTTCATATGAAACTGTCACATGTACACACGTTTCAAGCTCTTTAAACAATGAACTTAAGAATGATTGTGTTTTCTTTCAGTTCTTGAACGTCATTGACGTGATATTTTCATGAATTATATAAATTCTTTATCGCTCAGTATCTTCATGAGTATCACATATAAATATGTTCTAGTCTTCATTGATCATCTTATCAAAATGAAACATTTAGTTCTCATCACTTCTATGAAAGTTGAAAAAGTTATCAACTGTTTCTATGCTCATGTTTGAAAACATCATGATTTACTCAAGTTCTTCATGTCTGATTGAGATACACAATTCATCTTCGATGTCTGAAAGCATATGTGTAAAATGCTGAAGATAGATGCTAAGTTATTAATGATGTATCACTCTGAAATCAATGATCAAATCGAGAGAGTCAATGCTGTCATGAAGCATTATCTTCAAGTCTTCATCAACTACATGCAGAATGACTGAACTAAGTGACTTTCTGAAGTTGAATTCATCGTCAATAACACATCATCATCAATCACTTTAGCATCATTCTTCTTGATTAATTTGAGTCAGAACTCATGTTTAAACTTCAAGTCTTCTGAGTCTCTGCTTGAAAATCTTATGTCTCAAGCTTGAAACAAGTTAATCAATGTCAAAGAGTTCATTGAGAAGATGAAGAAATTAACTGAGCATCTACATGATGAGATGCTTATAGCTCAGATCATTTACGAATTCAATGTCAATTTCTTTCGTCGTTCTTGTTTTAAATACTTCGTCGAAGATGAAGTCTGACTGAATGCTTGCAATCTCAGCATTGCTCATTTCACTGTCAAGTTAAATGATCATAACATTGATTTCTTCAAGATCAAGCATGTCTTTGAGAATAATTCTCTGATCATCGAGTTAAATCTTTCAGCATTCATGAAGATTCATTCAATCTTTCATGTCACTTTTTTGAATCATATTGCAAGTGATCTTCTTTCGAGTCAACGTCAAAAATCTTGAAAACTCGTTGTCATCAAGAATGACAAAAGATTCTGATATGTAAACAGCATACTAAACTTCAAGCATGATAAATGCTATAACTCATTTCTGCTCAAGTATTACATTGATTGAAAAGATCACTTTTCTACTTGAAAGTCTTTTCATCTTCTGAATAATTGTGAGCAAGCATTCAATGAATGTCATCTCGTCAATTCTGTCGTCGAAGAATCACATGTACTGTTGTGTGTGATGTCTCAATGTCAATGTCAAGAACTTTAAGTTCAATCTTCATCATTTTGATTCAGTCTCAATCTGACTCAGATCTTGTTTAAATTTGACTCAGACATCTTGTTTAAATCTGATTCAGATGTGACTCAGATGTATTCTAGTTTCATTTATGCATCATTACATTAAATTGCATTTTGTCTTTTTCTTGCTCAGATCTGACTCAGATCTTATTTAGATCTGACTCAGATATCTCGTTTAAATCTGACTCAGATGTGACTCAGATGTGTTTCAATTCTCTGTGCATCATCATGTTAAAATGCGTCTCATCTCATTTCATTCTTCAGATATCTTGCTCAAATTTGACTCAGATGTGACTCAGATCTATTCTAGTTTTATTTGTGCATCATCACATTAAAATGCATCTTGTCTCATCTCATCTTACAGAAATCTTGCTCAGATTTGACTCAAATGTGACTCAGATTTATTTCAGTTTCATCTGTGCTTCATCACATTAAAATGCGTTTACATCAATTCTTGTCTTGTTTCAATCTTTGTCTTTGATTCTTTTTCATTTCATCTTGTTTCTTTTCATCATCTTGCAGAAGCTCAGTCTTGAAGAGAGAAGCTACTGTCATGATGTCAGATCATCAATTCGATTTAGAACATAGATCATTGTTAGGGGCCAGCATAGAGCGAGTCATATGGGTGTAATGTAACGAGTATATAAATGCTAAGGAAGGAAAGTATCTAGAAGGGAAGGGCCGGCTATCTA
>JAABVA010003040.1_pt1 | contig 16233 bp, 14 predicted proteins | sample 5560331 | NCBI WGS metagenome assembly JAABVA01 (sample SAMN12812661, study PRJNA571458) | rock metagenome | isolation source: Antarctica rocks | place: Antarctica: Victoria Land, Mt New Zealand sud | collected 2016-01-07 | reverse complement strand
ATCTGAATTATAGTGACGAAGAATAATCTTGAAAGTGAAGACTTTCTTAAGAATGTTGAATGCAATCTGACATTTCTGAAATCAGACAAAGAGTACATCTTTTCTGATGAGACAAATGAGCGAGATAGCTATTCTACTATAGTCATAGATGAATCTTCTATAGAAGTTCGCGAAATCTAAAAAACTTTGAACATCTTTAACGTTGATCAGAATGAGTCAGTTGACAATGATGTCTATCTTAGAAGAATTCATCTTTATCTCTTCAATGATGATTATCAATTCTAGATACAAGACTTGAATGATGTGAAACTTGCATTTGATTATATTCATCTGAAGATCTGCTTCTTGCAGCTTTTGCAGAATGAGCTTGACATGAATCTTGTGCTTGAGTTCATTGTCGAAATAGATTAAGATGTCATTCAGATAAGCTGTATAAAACTTATCTAAATGTTCATGAAGAGTATTGTTGATGTACTTCTGAAATGAGACAGACTCATTACATAGATTGAAGAGCATGACTAAATACTTGAATAATTCAAATCGAGTGCAAAAGACGATGAGAGCTTCATCTTCTTCTTTGATTCAAAGTCAATTGAACGCAGAAATGATATTCAGCTTGATAAAGATTTTAGCTCAACTTAGACAATTCAGCGTTTCTGAAATTAGAGACAGAGAATATCGATTCTTGATTGTGATAGCATTCAGATCTCAATAGTTCATGCAGAAGCAAAGTTCTTCTTCGAGTTTCTTGATGAAGAGAACAAAGATGATCATCTGAGAGTGACTGACTTGAATGAAATCTTTGCTCAGATTCTCATTCAGATAACGACGAAGTTCTAGAATTTCATCACGACTCATGTTGTACAAAGCAAAGACTGAGAATTGAGCATCTTCTTTAAGATGTATGACATGATCATGAGCTTAATGCAAAGACAAGATATCGACGTTCTTCTTGAAAAAGATGTCTAGAAACTCAAAATATCTGAATGATAGAATTGTGACTGAATCGACGTTCTTACTTTGTCAATAAACTTCAAGATTTTCTTGTGTCGTGAATGCAGTCAAATGAAATTTCTTTTTCATTTGATGAAGATTCAGACAATGATTCTTATCATACATACTGTCTTAAGAACGAGATAAAAACTGAGCAAGAATTGAACTGTTCTTTGAATGAACAGTCAAAGTCGTGTGACGCGATTTTGACTCGTCAGAGTCTGAACTAGAAGATGAGATTGACTCAAGATTCAAGAAAACATCGATTTTCTTTAGAATGATGCTAAACACTTCAATGTCTTTGACATGAGCAGCATGATCAAAGCTTCGAACTCTCAATTCAACTATGTCAAGTTGAATAAAAGATTGATCAAATTGATCTGCTTGAGAAACAACAGAAGTTCTAAAGAGAAAAGAATTTCAACACTTGATTTTTGATTAGTATTCTTTTTGAATGACTTGAAAAATACAACTAGAAGCTTCTTGTTTCAGATAAGAGACAAGACTGAATGAGATTTGTTTCTTGTGAATGAGCTGAGTATTAGTTGACTTCTCGTGAACGAACGAGAGATTATATTGCTTCTTGTGAGCAGATGAAAAACTGAGTTGCTTCTTGCAAGTGAATTGAGAACTGAATTGCTTCTTGTGAGTGAACTGAAAACTGAGTTACTTCTTTTGAATGAATGAGAAACTAGATTGCTTCTTGCAAGTGAACTGAGTGCTGAATTGCTTCTTGTGAGCGATCTGTAGACTGAATTGCTTCTTGTGAGTGATTCGTGAACTGAGTTGCTTCTTATGAGCGAACTGAAAACTGAGTTGCTTCTTTCGAGTGAATTGAGAGCAAGACTGAAGAAAAGCTACTTTGTTAACTTCAAGCGAGAAATTTTCTTCTTGTTGATTAAAATCATAGATCTTGACAAGAAATTAACAACAATGATTAAGACAGAAGAAGAAAGACAAGATGAGAATATTATGTTCAAAATTGACATCAATGACGTGATGATGAAGTCATGACAGACTCATGACGATGAGATATTGACTTAATTCAGTGACATAGAAGAATAGTCTTTCAATGTGTTCATTGAGAATCATTGTGATTTCAACAACATAAGTAATGTCATTGATTAAAGCGACTTGATCATCAAATTCTTGAAGTCTGCAAGAGTGAGTTAATTGATGCAAGAAAAAATGATGTTGTTGCGCGAAGAATTTATTCATAAAGACATAAGCAAAGACTTCACTATCAATCAGAGCAAGAGCGAAAACTCTAGATTAAGCTTGATGTAGAATACAAAATATTATCATGTGATTATCTTTGAATGTTGAATTGAATTCAAAGAGTTTCAAGACAGATTTAGCAGAAAACTTTCTATATGATTGAAGTGAGAGTGAAAAGATTGAGACTAGTAAACAAGATGATATGTATACAGATTTCTGAGCGTGACTTAGCTCAGAAACTAAACTTTTCTTGCAGACAGCAAAACTTCTTCATCTATACTGATGACATCACTGTTGTAGACATTCATGATACACAGAGTGAAGAGCTTCTTGTTTGAACATTCTTTAATGATTTTGCTCAAATGTTGCAACTTGCAGTAGTAGCACAGCTTTCACTTGTTGCAGATTTTCTTGACTTCAGAAACAATCAGAGTCTTATCTTGAACAATGATAATGACGAAGCTCAGATTCATTGACTCATCGAGAAATGAGAAAGAAAGAAACGAAGATACTGTCAAAACAACAGTCACAAAGATGATGATCTTTGAACTCAAAGAGTTACTAGTCAATGAAGAGACATTCTTGACTTTGACGAATGAAACTGTTAGAGATCTGTCTAGAGCGAGTCAGATAGAAGTGTCATTTAACTAGAAGATAAATGCTAAGAAAGAAAGATAGCTACAGAAAAGAAGCTGACTACATATGTGTGTTTCTCAGCCGACGCTAGGCTCAATAGAGACTAGTCAAGATGACGAAGCGAGAATAGGTCTGACAAGACTAGAAGACTGAGTCTGACAGAGCTAGAATCGTGACAGAAACAATGATGAAGACGAAGCGAGATTGACGATGCTTAAGCTGCTGAAGCTCTTCATCAATGTCAAAGAATGCTTGAACTCATTGATGAAAGATGAATGATCAAGTTTCATCGAGATTTTGTCAGAAGAAGATGATGACTTAAGTGAAATAATTGACATTGCGCTTCAGACAGTCAATCAATGAGAAATCTTTCATCAAAGAACATTCTTTCTTTTGATAAAAGAGATTGTAGTAGTTGACAAAGCTATTCGTGTCTTGCTTCAGAATTTCGCGAAGATATAAATGAGCATCTTCTGTCTTGAAAGAATTGTTGCAGCAATGATGCAATTTGTGTCATCAATCTGCGAAGATGAAAATGATACAAAGATCATTGACTCAATATTGACTCATTAGATTGTGAGTCTTCTTATCTATGATGAGTCGTGACTCGACATAGATGATCTTGACTCGATGAGAGAAGTAATGATCATCGTTCACGTTCATGCGCTGTATCAGACTCTGCTCTCATGCATTCAATTGATCTTTGTCTCTCTTATACTCAGAAATGTTGAGAAGCTTCTTGAATCTAGAAGCGATGAAGGCAGCGACAGAGTTTGCAGAGAGATGAACGATGAAGAGAGATTGATTGTTCAAGATTTGTGCAACGATCTGAGATATTATCACAAGAAACTGAGAATTCAATTCTATATAGACTGAAGAACTGAAAACGATGAACGAGAACAAGATGATAACATCATGTTATCAAACTTGATTTTGAAGCTCTTGCATTGCACGAAAGATCTTGACTGAATTTTCAATCACACTTTGAGCAAACTGTTCAACAGCATGCTCATCATCAATCGAGAGATGATGAGATGATTTCATTTGAGCGAAAGAATAACTAGACGAGATTTCAACATATAAAAACGTTGCAGAAAGTGTAAATCTTTCGTAATGTCAAAGACTAAACTGAACTAAAGATTCTATCAATATAAAGAATTGATTATTATATTACTTGAACTAGATACAGAACAATACATCAGATAATTTACAAGACGAAAGATAAACAGTGAAAGAAAAGAACGAGAATTCGACTTTTATATACATGAATTCAGCAGAATCAAGACTAGACAGTAGTTCTATTGACTTAAGATTGCAGAAGTTCGCGCACACGACTGAGATGATTGAAACAGAATTGCTGAAACTAGATTAAGATAATGATGACTAGATTGATGACTTGATTCATTAAACTGCAAAACAGATTCAATGAATCAAGATTATTTAAGATATCGACAATTTATGTTTTAAATCGAGTTGATGATCTGACATCATGACACAGAACAATGTTTTCACACTCTTTTTGAACGAACTCGCGCTATACTGACTAGCGTCAAATTGTCGATACAACTATGAGATGAAGCAATAATGACTGTCATCTATCTGAAAAACAGAAGTTCTATCACTGCGTTGAACAATATAACTCTCTATGAGATTTGACATGATAAGAAGTCTGATCTTAGCTATCTACATACATTTGAATGCATAGTCTATCATCATGTGAAGAAAGCTCATCAAAAGCTCAATGACAAGAGCTTAAAATATCAGTTCTTGAGCTACGAGAAAGTCAATCAGTTTCACTTGTAAAACGAAAAGAATGTACTAATATCTAGTCACGTTCAATGAAACAAAATAGTCATTGAAGTTGAGAGATATGATGAAGATCTTTCGATACTAAGCTTCAATGATCAAATCAATGATGCATCTTTCTTGATAAAAATCACTGAAAATGCGAAGATCGCGAAAATTGTCGACGATCATCAAACAAGAACATCAGTCGCTTCACAGAAAGCTAAAAGCAGATCACTAGAACTAAAATCAAGCGAGTCAGATAGCTCAAGTGATTCTGATGCTTCTGATGCTTCTGATGCTTCGAGCGAACATCTCAAACGAGTCATCACTGAATCAGTTGATTACAGAGCACTAAATGATCTCTAAGTCAGAGATCATAATCAAGACTTTGTTAATAAAGCAAATCAAATTCAAATTGAATTGAATACTTCACAAACAGTGAAACATGCTAAAGCTAGTCTCGATTGAGAACAATGAAAGCTCGCATTTAGAAGTGAGCTCAATGCTCACATCAAAAATGACATCTTTATTCTGAGAACATCTTCATTGAATTAATGAATACTGTTGACGCGCTGAGTAACTATCATTAAGCGAGAACTCAAAGAAAAGATGATCAAATACAAAGCTAGATGAGTGTGTAAAAGATTTCGTCAGAAGCAGAGAATTAACTATGATGAGATCTTTGCTTCGATGATCAGAGTCACGATCATCAAAATGCTTCTAGCATTGACAGTTAAATATGATTACAAAGTTGAATAAATGAACGTCATCATCACTTTTCTAGAAGCACATCTAAAGAAAGAGATCTAAGTGCAGCAATCTTCAAAGTTTAAGCAAAAAGAATCAAATGAAATATTTTTGACCTGTTGTTTAAACAAGATTCTATATGGACTAAAACAAATATCTCAAAAATGATATGCAATTCTGAAAGTTTATCTTATCTTCATTAACTATCAAAGAGAAGAAATTGATTATTCAATGTTCATTCATAATAATAACATCATTATTGCTATCTATGTGAATGATTTACTCATTCTAGAATCGAACATATTCGATATTGAAGCACTGAAGCTGCAATTTGCAGAGCGCTTTCAAATGAAAGATCTTGACTCAATCAAGTGATATTTAGAAATGCACATAACTCGTGATAAAGCTGAATGAACTCTTTGAATCAATCAAAGTATTTATATCAAGCGAGTCATCAAGCTTCTGAGCATGAGCGACTGCAGCTCAACTAAAACATTGATGCATCACAGATGTCAGCTCAAAAAGAACGTCTACACAAACAATGTTTTACTTCCACTTTCTATAGGTATAGGTAAAAAGATGTTTAATAGGTATTTAAACAACACAAAAAGTGAATATTTAAAAATCTCAGGCGATAAAATAAGTTTTTCATTGTGAGCAGATAAATGAAAAGTCGATAACATAGCTTATTCTAAGCATTTGAATGACAATCTATATACATCTTTGAGTTGTGATATTATACAGATTCTGAAGTCTTGTAAGCACTTTCTGAATAGCTTCATTGATGATCACATGCTCATGAAGCAGTCGATTTAGTTGATACTATTTAAATATAAACTTCTCTCTGTTGCTACTTCTGTGTTCAATATCATGCTTCAATACTTTTCGAGTTAGTTTTTTAGTGTATCAATCGAAGCATAAGCGGCCTGATTTTAAATAAAACAAATCACAGAACTACTATTAACTTTTTCTCGTTACACATCTTTATCATGCCTCATAAGAAAAGATTTACAAAGGGAACAGCTAAAACGAAAGTCTCAGCAAGTCAGATTGTCAGCAAATTCCTTCAACAATTAGATCTGCAGCAACGATTCTGAGCGAGTTCTCGAGAAACTCTTTACTTTCTAAAGGAAAATCTTTGAATCTCATGTCAAATACAGTGCATTATATAGTCAAAGATGCAGAGAAGAAAGCTGAAGATAACAATTGAAAGCTTCTTGATCAACGCAATTTCGAAGACGTCTTGCAATCAGATAGATCTTGCATTCAAACGACAGCGTTGTCTCTGTCTAAGCGTCTAATTCGCTCAGAAAACAAAGTCTCGAGATCATAGTCATAGATCAAAGTCACTCACGCTCTTCTCATCAATCGTAACGCTTCGACGTTGCTCAAGATAGACGATATCGTTGACTTCAGAGCATCAACAAGAGATAGAGAAGTTGCGAAGACAGTTTATATAAAGATTCAGCTTGATTGAAGACTATCGACAAGCGAAAATGACTAGTCGACTTGACTCGATCAATGTCGATCGCTAGAGAACAAGAAGATTAAGCAGGAAAAAGAGAATAAATAGGTCGTTTTCTCTTCTGTTTTTCTCATCATCTCTTTCTGTTTCTTCATTTCTTAGAATTCAGTCAGAAACGCGCTTTTGCATCTGCTATTCACTTTGCTATTCACTTTGCTATTCACTTTGCTATTCGCTGCGCTATTCACCTTGCTATTCACTGCGCTATTCACTGCTGCTCACTGCTATTCACTATCGTCATCGCTATCAATGATCATCTCTACTCGTCGTCAGATTCGCGTCAACGTTGACATCATTATCGACAGAAGAAGAAGTTGTCATCGCTTTCTCTCTCTTCATCAGTCTTACTCTTGCTTCTCTGCATCATCATCATCACTTTCTTCAAATTCATCTGTTTCTTCGAGTCTTTCTTCTTCAAGTGTTTTCTTGAAAAAGATTGACTCAAAACAAATTGTTGAAACATCAACAACTTTCGTCATGTGACAGAGAATTAAAGACATTCATCAAGCAAATATGAAACATAAGCTGAAACAGAAGCTTTGATGACTGAAAGCTCAGAATATAGCGTGGAATCAATCAAGAAACAACTCATTGATAGAAAGCATCATCAATCAAATGTCAAATACTATTTTCTTAAGTGATCTTTACATTCAAATAATGATATTTTACTATTTCTTTATTGATATCACTCAACTGATTCTCATCTTTAAAAATGAATTTCAAGCTGTTAATATTTTTAAGCTGATCAATGATCATATATTAAATTTAATCAACAAACAAGATTTGTAATTATTATGAATCAATAAACTTTAAACTCATGATGATGACATCACTCAGCAGAATCTCAAGAGCATGATTTTCTTTCTACATTGTTTAAAAGTATATAATCAATATTTCATCAAGATGATTAATGATTGTAATTGTAATTGTAATTCATACATTCTTGTGACATCAATTTAGACTCGACTCATGAGAGAAACTATGCTATGTGTATTGAATGAACAAAACTCTCTGAGAAAGAAAATCGCTCGTTGACTACATGATGACTTCACGTCGTCGAAACAATAAAATTGACACTATGTTATCAGTAATGAATCTATAGCTTCTATTCAGCGTGTGATCTTGAGTAAACTCTTAATGAGAGTGTCTGTGCTGTTTGATTATGATGCATCATCTTTGCTCTGCTCTTCATTGACGATATTCTATACAAACGATGTTTTGATTCAATTCTTGATTCAAAGATGAAAAATGTTTTCTTTGCATTCGTGATGCTCATGATTGTAATGTTGAAAACTGTGTTCTCTTGCTCAATGATTGTCATTCATTGAGCAGAGAAATATGTGATGAAAGAGAGACGTGTATGATGAAAAGATAGAGTGCAATTGTATTAGATAATTCTATTCTGCTCTTGATTTAACTTGTGTCACGTAGACATTGAATAGATTGTTAGTATAAACGTGCGATCGCAATCATTTGATGCATGACTTTGATCAATAGTAAAGAATGCGTTCTGATCATTCTCATGAGTTCTCAATTTTTCACGTAAATAGATGTATGACTTGACGTCAAGTAAAGAAGATGAGTTCAAGCTTTCTCAGTATATCAGCGTGATTAACAAGTCACTACTTCTTCGAGCACTGTAGTCACGACTCTCAGACTCATTATCTGAGATGATTATTCTATCTGATATCTTTTCATCAATTACTTGATAACACTGTCGATGTGATGAAGATGTTTCAGTATATCAACGTAATCAATGAGTCATCACTTCTTCAATCACTTGTAATCACAACTCTCAGACTCTTCATCTGAGTTGTTTAATCACTAGTAGTATCTTTTCATCTCTTACTGACATCGACATGTCATTAATCTTCTTCGTAGATCAATTGTGACTGTTAGAAGAAGTGTTGTCACGTAGATGAAAATCTATTGAAAATATGTTGCATACATTGCATGCAACATACATAAGACACGATCTCTATGCTGATTTCTCTCTTAGGCTCGAGAGATCACTCAGAGAGTTTTTCTCGCAGCAAATTCACAGTTCAAGATGAACAAGATTTCTCGCTGCTCAGATTTTAACAGTTTACTTCTTAAGCATGAGTTGCAGACGTTTCGTCAGTGATATACATGCATATCACAGTTGATTTCTTCTTTAATCACATCGACATACGCTACTGTTCTTTCAAACTATACAGATGATGTCTTCAACTAGAGATTGACTTTATCATCAAGACATTCAAGAGTCAGAACTCAATGAAGAAATGAGATTCTCAAGATTGACAGTTGTCATCATTGTATATCATGCTTCGCAGACGCTCGCTTTGCTTGTAAAGTGTGCAACTCATTTATTTCGTGTTATTTGTAAAGATTTTTCTCATGCAAATCAATCGTGTCTTGTAGAAATGTTCATCTGTTACACTTTTAATCAGACAGCGTAGTTCGATCAATTCTCTATTAACTCGCTTGTATTTTTCTTCTTTTAACAAAGTCTTTTCATCAGCATATCATCTACATATAGAATGTCTGTGTTTGAACGTCTGTTAAACAATATTAATAAGACTCTCAAGTTTTCTTATGTTGAACTTAACGAGACTCGTGAGTTACTCATGTCGTAGTAACAGACACGCAGTCTTAACAAGATCTATACGTAGTTAGCACGTAGATTTAAAGAATGTTCGTGATTTAAGTTCTTTCTGCTAATCATTCTTAACAAGTCAAATGCAAGAGTGTTCTGTCTCAGTTCTTGTCATCATGAACGCAGCAACAAGATACTGAATCGAATGATTTTCATAAGCGATTTCCCTCGTAGTTTTGCGTTCTATTTGACTTTCTCATCTGCATGCAGATTGCTTATAACATATGCATTGAGATTATCAAGATCTGCGTGATTGCGAAAACTCTGCATGCAATCAATGCATAACGCTTCATCATTATGCAGCGTCTCGATGTCATTCAAACTTTTGATAATCTTTAGACTCTACTGTAGCTAGACAGTAGATTCGTAGTCAGCATCGCGTACAGATGAGTTTCATCACTGATCAAATGATTAATGATCAATTGAAACATTTTTTGCAAGTAAATTTAGCTTAATACATTAATTATTTGCAAAAGTTTTATCTGCATTACATCTTTGAGTTTTTGCAAATTTTTTACTTTTACTTTCATGAGATTTACATGATAAAAAAAGTCAATGACTTGAACAAGTGATATTAGCATGTGCAGAAAGCTTTGCATTTCTTGACATTTATTTTTGCGTTATTTTATGATCTTTTTTATATGAGAAATTCAAAAATTCAATCTCATTGTCTCTTTAATTACTCAATTTGCTCAAAATTGAAGCTATTCAGATCTCTTTGTTTATTAATGTTCTTAATGCATTTTCAGCTATGATTGACTCACTATCTGCAGTGATTCGCTTCAGAATCGTACGACTTCTACTACTTCATTGACAATCTCTCGTCATCATTAAAGAAGTTCACTGCTGTTCTAGAATGATGTATAGCATTCAAGAGAATATCTTCATGTATTCATCATTATTTAAATCTCAGTTTCGTCTCAAAGAAGCTTTTCACAAGATGTTTAAGACAGCTGAAAATGATTTCATAATCTATCTTGAAGATCAGTTATGAGTCATGCAGAAAGAGATGATTTGATACATATGAAAGAAGTGAGACATTAACGTGCATTAATTCATGATATCAAGAATTCTAAAGAAAAGACGCTAAAGTAATAAGAAATAACAGCATGTAGAAGTCAAACAAAATGATGAGCTTCGTTTGAATTGAATTGCAAACATGCTTCATTTGATGATTGAACAGCTCATGTTCATGAATGAGTTTTTATTCAACGAGATCACAGATTGACATCATCAAGTCTATGCTTTCGTTGATTAATCAGCTCGTTATCAAGTCTTCAAAACGAAAGAACATTGCTGAAGTGTTCTTTCAATTTATATGAAAGATGAATATTTATTCTGCATCAATATTTGTAGATTAATCACGTTGAGTTGAGTTGAATTTTTTTGAAAAAGTGTCAAGTCGAGTTAAGAAGTTGAATTCAAGCACTTGAGTCGAGTTGAGAAGCTTGACTCGATAACTCGACTCGAAAACTCAATTCAACTTGACAAGATATTAAATAGATGTAAATAGCTTAATCAAACAGTCTTCATGATTTTCTTCATGACTTTCTATCATGTTTTTCCGTCATGACTTTCTATCAAAGTCAAACGATCTTCATGTTTTTTCTTCATATTCTTCTTCATGTTCTTCTTCATGTTTCTTGTCATGACTCTCTTCATGTTCTTCTTCATTTTTCTCTTTATTTTTCCCTTCATGTTTCTCTTCATGTTCTTCTTCATGTTTCTCTTCATGTTTCTTTTTATGACTTTCTATCAAACGATCTTCATGTTTCTCTTTATGACTCTCTATTAAAAGATAATGCAAAAAGATAATGCAAAATTCAAAAATCGAAAATTTTTCTATATTTAACTCTCTTGACATCAAGCTCAAGTTCTTGACGAGTCGAGTCAAGTTGACTCAATTCTCAGTCGAGTTGAGTTGCATTAAGTTGAAAATATAAGCAACTTGACTTGAGTCGAGTTGAAAATGTGAGCAATTCAACTCGATCTTGATTCAAGTTCAAAATATCAACTTGAAACTTGACTCAATAATCAGTCTAAATATTTGCAAGAATTAATTCAATGATAAGACTTTCTTTCAATGACTAGCAGATGAACTGTTATTTTTATGCAGTTTCTTTTCAACTTCAAGAAGTATGATCATCATGAATAATGTAAATGTTCATTGCAATAGTTGAATTGAAGAGCTCATCATCTCACACGAATGTCAGATAAGTTATTTATCTCGTTGAGTTGATGATTTATCATTGATAATGTCAGATGCAATATTTGTCTTTCTACTCATCGAATTATAATCTCATAGAACTCATCTTCAGCATATTAAAGATCTGAGTTCGTAGACATTTTAACGAAACATGATCTCATTTTGAAGACATCTTTAATGACTTTCTTCATTACGCTGTTGAACGAAGCGAATGTGATAAATATTCAAGACAGCACTTCAAACATTCAAACTATGTTTTTGAGACAGATATCAAAGCTTTGAAATGAGAATTGAAGATAAAAAATCAGAAATTTGATTTCGAAATTTGACTTTATTTAATGACTCAGTTCTAATAAAGTTTTGATCTTACGTCAGATTGACTTGAAGAGCTTCAGATCTTTCTTAAAGGCATGAGTCATTTTATCTGACATTTCTACTTGTATAGCAGTTCAATAGATAGCAGACGTTGAGTCTGTCATATCTTTCAAATCATTTATAGATCATATCTGAGCATTCACTATGACTCTCATCTCTGCAAGCTTTTGTTTAATTGTTTGACGTGAAATCTTGTTTATTTTTCAGATAAAGAATTGATTAAATATCTTCTTCATCTCTTCTGACTCTTTGATGAAACTTGATCACTGAGCTGCGATTGCAAACTGAGATGATAGAGAAGAAGAAGAAGAAGAAGAAGAAGAAGAAGTAGATTGAGATGATGAAGATTGCTGTCACTGAATAAACTGCAAAGACTGTTGTCACGAAGAAGACTGTAGAGACTGTTGTCACAAGAGAGACTGTAAAGACTGTTATCACAAGAAAGACTGTGAAGATTGCTGTCATGATTGATAGAGCAACTGATAGAAAGAATAAATAAATGATTGTTGTCATGATGATCACTGCGAAAGAGAAGATTGCTGAGATGATGAATGAGATTCTGAAGCTTTCTGAAGCAAGTTTATTCGTTCTATCTGATCAGTCATTGTCTCACTCATTCGCATTTTCATTTGCTGTTCATTGAATCTCATAAATCTCGTCATAAAATCTTATTTTTTCACTCACTCTGCTTTAATGTTCAATCTTTTCTCATGCATATCTGATTGACAAAACAGTGAGATAACAGAGCTTTGTTTATCACTTCAAAAGTTATATAAAGAGATAGAAGATCATTCAATGCTGATGTTTGCTTCGACGTTAAATATCATCTTATTTCATAAAGACTGTTGAGTATGATTCATATTATAGTGCTTGTCTGCAAAATTCACGAAACAGAAGTCATTCTGATTTCTACAATGCTCATCATTGCACTGTTAATGATTCAGCAATGCTTTATCAAAATTATCAACATCAGCAAGTGTATCTGCTCTGATTCAAACTCAATTCAGAAGCTGATTGATGCAAGTGCATCTTTGACGAAATCTTTCATCAGCATCAGAATCTTCAGAAACAATCTCAGCAGATCTTTTACGAGTAAACTTTTCAATCTTCGCGTTGATCTCTATCTTGATTGTATAGTCAATAGCTTTCTTCTCAGTCAAAGCGAGCAAGATCTTATTTCATTCTAACTCATTAAAGTCATTAATAAACTGCTGCTTTTGAATGACTTTTGATTTATTAGCTTTGATGACAATCATTCAATTAGTGATAATTCAGCTCTTAACATCATCATCTTTGATCTTAATAGTTTCATCTAAAATCTTTTTGAAGCTTCAGATCTGAAACTTCAAAGTCAGCATCTGAGCAATGTGACTAAATCACTTAAGTCTTTAATTTACATGAAGATAAACTGATATAAACAGCATAGAATCATCAACTCAATCTTCAAAGTTCATAGCTTCAAGCTTAAAGATAAACAACTTCTCTAAATTCTTTCTAGTCTGATGATTCAGACAACGACAATATATAGTTTCTTGTTCATCATGCTCATTTATTTCTGTTTGTTATAAAGTCTCTTCATAAGCTCTATTGTCTCTCAATCTTTGAGCAACATCAGCTTAATTCTGTTGTTCTTTTTAAAGCTTTGCATGCGCAGCAACTTCTGCAGCTGAAAAAGTCATTGATCTTTCAGCTTTATTTTTAGAAATGTTGAGTTCATTCTCTTAATATTCAAAACGTAATGATGATGCAAGTGAATCAGATCATGAGCATCTTAGTGAAGAAGATTCAGATTGAGAAGATTCAGATCATTAAGAAAGTGAAGACAATCGAGATTCATTTACATTTGATGAAATAAGAGCTTCTTTACAATGATGATCGAGAGAAACAGCTAGATCAATGATCTTTGATGACTGTTCAGCTTAAGTTGTCGATTTTCTACGTCTTTTGAATGCTTTAAAGAGAATGAAAGAATTATCTAGAGATAGATTTTAACTTTAATGTTGAGACATTTTGAATAAAAATGATTACAAGAATGTCAACAAACAAAGAGATCTGAATAGCTTCAATTTTGAGCAAATTGAGCAATTGAAGAAGCGATGAGATTGAATTTTCGAATTTCTCATACAAAAGAAATCGTGAGATAATACAAAAATGAATGTCAAGAAATGCAGAGTTTTCTGCATATGCTAATACAATGCTGAAGATGAATTGATTAATTGAACATTGATAAAAAACATCTGCTATCACTTTTTAAACAAAATATCAAAGTTAAAAAATCAGAAAACAGTTTTATGATTTCAAACTTGAAGAAACAAGCACATGATTCTCAGTATGCAACAAGTTTAATGATGATGATTGCATTTATTTTAATTGTATATATCAACATATTTGTAGCAAATGTGATGAAATTTATGCTGTTATCAATTGCAAAACATTAAATTCAAACAGTTAATTTATCATTGAAAGAAAATGATGTTAAATTTTAATTTCACTGATATCAAAGTTTCAATTAACTGATTTTAAGTAAGAATTTTTTCTTGACAAATGAAGTTTCAAATATTCTTCAAGTCAATTTGATACAGCAAGTTTATTGTGATCAACTAATTGAGATTCATCATGTTTTTCATTACTTTATATTTTCACTACTGAAACTAGTATTAAAGAAGAATGATCGCTGATGTCAAATACATCATTTATCATATTTGAAAGAAAGATTAGTCAACTGCTTCATTTTTGAAAACTGAAGATTAATTAAATATTTCATCTTCGATTAAACAATTATTACTTTATGTAATAATAATAATAATAAATTCATACATTTTTGTGACATTGATTAAATTGACTTATAAGAAATTCTATGTTATTTGTATTGAGTGAACAAAACTCTCTGAGATAGAAAATCACTCACAGTTTATATAGACTGATCGCGTCAAGTCGAGTACTCGACTTGAAAAGTGTTGAATTGAATTGAAATTTTTTTGAAAAAGTGTCGAATTGAATTGAGAAGTTGAACTCAAGCACTCGAGTCGAGTTGAGAAGCTTGACTCAACAATTCGACTCGAAAACTCGATTTGACTCGACAAGATATTAAATAGATGTAAATAGCTTGATCAAACAGTTTACATGATTTTTTCTTCATGACTTTCTATCATGTTTTTCCGTCATGACTCTCTATCAAAGTCAAACGATCTTCATGTTTTCTCGTCATGTTTCTCGTCATGTTTCTCTTCATGTTCTTCTTTATGTTTCTCGTCATGACTTTCTATCAAATCTCTCTATCAAACACCCTTCATGATTTTTCGTCATGACTTTCTATCATGACTTCTCTTCATGACTTCTCTTCATAGCTCTTCTTCATGACTTTTCTATCATGACTTTTCTATCATGACTTTTCTTCATGACTCTCTATCATATAGTCTTCATGTTTCTCGTCATGACTTCTATCAAAAAGATAATGCAAAAGCAAAAAATCGAAAAAATTTCTATATTTAGCTCTCTTGATGCCAAGCTCGAGTTCTTGACAAGTCAAGTCGAGTTGATTCAATTCTCAGTCGAGTCGAGTTGCGTCAAGTTGAAAATATAAGCAATTTGACTTGAGTCGAGTTGAAAATGTGAGTAACTCGACTTCGAATCGAGTCGAATTCAAAATGTCAATTCGAAACTCAACTCAACAATCAGTCTAAGTTTATATGATTGCTTCATGCAGTTGAAACAATGAGTTTTGAAACTATGTATCAAATTTGTTCATGTTGATTGCATGTTAAAGAATGAATGTTCTAATCACTTTAAATTGCTTCAAGAGTTTTATTTTTATCATTATCTTTGTTACTGCTCTGAAACTCTTCATGATGATGATGATTATTTAATAGTTTAAAAAGTCAGCATCTTGTAACATTCTTGATTGCAGATGCAATCAGTTCAAGCAATGCATGAATATATGCTTCGTCGTCTAATGACTTTATATGCAATCACATTGTAAGTTATTGTCACGGTTTTAGCATGTGTTACTCGGAAAGTGTTGGGAAAAGAGGTGTTAGGTCACTTAGGTGGTGTTGGACAATATTATAGGTGATGATAGGCGTGAGGTTATCAGTGGTGTTATGGGGG
>JAABVA010003039.1_pt1 | contig 16236 bp, 16 predicted proteins | sample 5560331 | NCBI WGS metagenome assembly JAABVA01 (sample SAMN12812661, study PRJNA571458) | rock metagenome | isolation source: Antarctica rocks | place: Antarctica: Victoria Land, Mt New Zealand sud | collected 2016-01-07 | reverse complement strand
TGCCGGTAGTTGGAAGCAGCGTGAACTTCGTGATCTTCCACGACATGGGCAACGTCTTCCAGCATCCTTCGGACCTGTTCCCGAGCTTCGGGCGCTTTCACCAGCCGAACTCGGACACGTGCAAGAACGTCTCGGGGAAGTTTGGCAACTGCGACTTCAACTATTTTTCGCACGCGGTGGGTTTGGGAGCACGGTACAACACGCCGGTCGGGCCGATTCGTGCTGATTTCAGTTACAATCTTAATCCGCCGATCTACCCGGTGATTTATGACTTCAACAACAGCCTTCCGAATGTTGGGCAGGCGAGCCACTTCAATTTCTTCTTCAGCATTGGACAGAGCTTCTAGATGAGTGCAGAGCGTAGAAAGAAGGGGATCTGGATAGGGCTGGCGCTGGCTCCGCTGCTGCTGAGCGGAGGATGTGTGCTGGCGCAGGCCGCGTCTAGCCCGGCGGGCGATGCAGCGGCAGCTTCGGCCGCTGCGACGCCTTCTGCGGCGGGGTCGAAGCTTGCCGGGCAGGGCACGGTGCTCGACCGAATTGTGGCGGTGGTGGACGAGGATGTAGTGCTTGAAAGCGATGTGGACGAGGAGCAGAGGTTTGCGGCGTTTCAGCCGTTGACGGAGCCCGAGGGCACATTTACCCGGGTACGGGCGGTGGAGCGGCTGATCAATCGGGATTTGATTTTGCAGCAGCTGAAGATCCAGCCACAGGCTCCGGTGACGGACAAAGAGGTGGACGAGCAACTGCTGCAGCTGCGGAAGGACATTCCGGCGTGCAAGGTGGAGCACTGCGAGACGGACGCAGGATGGCAGCAGTTTTTGGCGAAGCACGGGTTTACGGTAGACGAGCTCTGGGGGCGATGGAAGCAGCGGATCGAGGTTCTGCGGTTTATTGAGCAGAGGTTTCGGCAGGGGATCCGGATTTCGCCGGAGGAGATCAAGAGCTATTACGAGCAGACGCTGCTGCCGCAGTACAACAGCCGGAAGGTGAAGGCGCCGAAGCTGGAGGCGGTTTCAGATCGCATTCAAGAGGTGCTGCTGCAGCAGCAGGTCGGCAACTTGCTGAGTGACTGGTTGAAGTCACTGCGGGCCCAGGGGACGGTACGGATTGTGGGGCAGGATGAGGCTTCGGCGCAATGACTGATGGGGTAAACGCAAATGAGACGCCCCGACGACGATCCGTGGCGCGCAAGATAGCGCGGGCAGCGGCGTGGGTGGCGGGATCTGTGCTGCTGCTGATTGTCCTGTTGCTTGCGGGCTTGTCGTGGTATTCGACCACACCTGACTTTGAACGGCGCGTGGGCAAGGAAGTGGTCACGGTGCTCGAGGACTCGACGGGGGGCCGCGTTGAGTTGGGCAAGATCAGCCTGAACCTTTGGCACCTGGCGATTGAGGTCGATGGCCTGGTGATCCACGGGCTGGAGGGACCGGGGGAGGCGCCGTACCTTGCGGCGGACAAGATCTTTATGCGGTTGAAGATCAACACGGTGATCTCGCACACGATCGGGACGGGCGCGCAATCGCATGTGGGGTTGAACTATTTGCGGGTGGAGCAGCCGCGGGTTCACCTGATCGTCGAGAAAGATGGAAAGACGAATCAGCCCGTTCCAAAGCATCCGAGCACGAGCACCGAGCCGCTGCAGAATACGCTGCTGGACTTCCAGGCGAAGCAGATCGAGCTGGCAAATGGGATTGTGCTGGTGAATGACCGGGCGATTCCGTTTGACGTGGCGGCGCGAGACCTGAACGCGCAGGTGCACTACCTCCCGACGACGGACCGGTATGGGTTGACGGTGGACCTGAACGACCTGCGAACCAGGATGGCGAAGCAGCCGGAGGCGCAGTCGAAGCTGCATGTCGAGGCCGAGATTGGAAGGGACATGGCGCAGCTGACGAAGCTCGACCTCCACACCGGAGCTGCCTCCGAGATTCTGGCGACCGCGGCTCTCGTGCATTTTGCGAAGCCTGAGTGGCAGGTTAGTCTTGAGGGCTCGATCGAGCTGAAGCAGATTGCGGTGCTGGGCGGCGTCGACGGTCTGAATGCGGGCGCTGTGGAGCTAAGTATCAAGGGGCACAACTGCTATACGGCTCCGGCGGAGGCACAGAAGCAGCCGCACTTCTGGCAGAAGAAGCACCCGGCGGATGCAGCGAAGCCGAGCACAAAGGTGCTGCCGCCTGACCCTGACTGTACGGCGGGCTACCTGGTGGTGGGGGATGTGAAGCTGCATCATGCGGGATATCGCGATCAGTATGTGCGGCTCCATGACATCAACGGCGGGGCGCAGCTTCATGTGACGCCGACGGAGCTGCTGTTTACGGCATTGACGGGATATCTGCCGGGGGGCGGGAGCGCGAAGGGTGATCTGAGGGTTTCAAACTGGCTGGGTGAGGTACCGGCGCAGACGGCTGCCAAGTCTCCGACGACGGTAGCGGCGGCGCAGACGGCGAATACGGCGGCGAAGGGCGTGAATGCGGCACCACCGGTGCAGACCTTGACGATTGCGCCAGTGGAGCGCGCCCATGCGGTGTTGAATGTGGTCGTGGACAGGATTGCGCTGCGAACGATCATGGGCATCGCGGCCCCGGAGCACTACGGGGATCTCGGGTTTGACACGATGGTGAGCGGGCCGGTGAAGGCGGAGTGGGGCGGGCCGGCGACAGAGATTGCCGACTCGGTGGACGTGGACGCGAATCTGCGGTTTGCGCCGACCGGCGTTCGACCAAGGGGTGTGGTGTCCAGCATTCCCCTGCGAGGGCAGGTGCTGGCGCACTATCGCGGAAAGACGGAGGTCGTGAACATCGAACGGCTGGTGGCGCAGACGCCGCAGTCGACCCTGGACGCGAGCGGTGTGCTGGGGGTGAACAAGGGCGATCCGCTGACGTCGCTGCGCGTGGACCTTTCGGTGCGTGATCTGGCGGAGTATGACCAGCTGCTGCGGACGCTGGGGGTTTCAGCCAATGGGAAGACAGGTGCAGCCGCGCTGCCGGTGGCGCTCCATGGATCGCTTGGCTTCAACGGAACGGCGAAGGGTGCGATCAGCAACCTTGATGTGAAAGGGCACCTGGAGGCGACCGACCTTGCGGTGCAGATGGGGCCGCAGGCGGACGTGCATATCGACTCAGTGATGGCGGACGCGGAGTATGCGCCGCGTACGGGGTTGGCGGTGGCGAGCTCGACCATCAAGCGCGGGACGGCGGTGCTGAATGTTGCGGGAGCAGCGCAACCGAGAAAGCAGGTATCGCGGCGCGGCGTGGTGACGTATGTGTGGGACGACGGAAGCACGGTGAATGCGAAGGTGCAGCTGAACGATGCGCAGCTGGTGGACGTGCTCGAAATCGCGGGGCAGAAGGACAAGTACCCGGTGACCGGGACGCTTTCGCTGAACGGCAACGCGGCCGGCACCATCAAGGCGCTGAGCGGGGGGGCGCAGATCTCGTTGGTGAACGGAGTGGCATATGGCGAGCGGTTCGAGTCGGTGACGGCGAACGCGACGGTAACCGGCAAGGATATTGAAGCAAGCCAGTTTGCGGTGAAGCTCCATGGGATGCAGATTGCCGGCAACGGCGGGTACGACATGGGCACGGAGCGCATTCATGCGCACGTGGAAGGGAACAGTTTGCTGCTGTCGAAGTTCGACACGGTGCAGGCGCAGAAGCTGCCGGTGGATGGGACGCTGAGTCTGAATGCGGACGCGAACGGGACCTTGACGGAGCCGGGGTTGAAGGCGAGGGCGCAGCTGACGGGGCTGGTGATGGATGGGCAGCCGCTGGGGCAGGTTGCGGCTGATGTCCACAGTGAAGGGAAGCTGGTGTATTACACGCTGAACTCGACGCTGACCGGGGCGACGATCGCGGGGTCGGGACAGACCTTGTTGGCAGGCAACTACGAGACGCAGGCGAAGCTGACGCTGACCGGGCTGGACATCGAGAAGCCGATGGCGATCTTTGCGCCGAGCTCTCCGAAGATCACGTCCGCGATCAACGGCGTGGTGACGGTGAGCGGGCCGTTGAAGACGCCGCAGGCGTTGAATGGGACAGTGGAGTTGAGCCCGGTGGATGTGACGACGCGGGGGTTCGAGCTGAAGGCGGATGGGCCGCTGCGAGTGACGCTGCGGAGCGGCGTGGCAACGCTCGAGGCGGTACATATTACAGGGCAAGACACGGATTTGCGGGCGAGCGGGACGGCGCAGGTGCTGGGCGTGACAGACCCGAAGGGTGGGCCGATCAATATTAAGGCGACAGGAAGCGTCGGGCTGGGGCTGCTGCACACGTTTGACAAGGATGTGATCTCGAACGGCAAGATCGAGTTTGAAGTAGCGGCCGGGGGCAAGCTGAAGAGTCCGGCGTTGACGGGCAACGTGCAGTTCGAGCATGCAAACCTGGCGCTGGACGGGATACCGAATGGGTTAAGCGATCTGAACGGAACGATGGTGTTCAACGAGGATCGCCTGATTGTGAAGACGCTGACCGCGATGACGGGCGGCGGCAAGCTGACCATGGGCGGATATTTAACGTACAACAATGGGCTTTTTGCGAGTCTGACGGCGAACGCGGATGCGGTGCGGGTGCGGTACAACGGCCTGAGCGGAACGGCGAATGCGAAGTTGATGTTGCAGGGAACGCCGCAGAACGCGCTGCTGAGCGGAAATCTGCTGTTGACACGGTTCGGGATTGGGCCGGATGTGGACTTCGCGGCGTTTGCCGGGTCGGGTGGTGTGAGTGCGCCTCCGGATCCGAATTCGGTGCTGAGCAAACTGCAGCTGGACGTCCGGGTGACGAGCTCGCCCCAGCTTGACTTTCAGAACTCGTACGCGAAGATTGCGGGCACGGTCGACCTGACGGTGCGGGGCACGGCGGCTGAGCCAAGTGTGCTGGGACGCATTCAGATTACGGACGGGAGCGCGACGTTTGCGGGAACGAAGTACCAGCTGCAGCGAGGCGACGTTTACTTCTCTAATCCTGTGCGGATCGATCCGATTATCGATCTGGATGCGATTGCGCGCGTGGAGAACTACGACATCACGGTGGGGCTGCACGGAACGGCGACGAGCCTTAAGCCAACTTACCGATCGGAGCCGCCGCTGAGCGAGGCGGACGTCTTCAACCTGCTGGCCCTCGGGCGGACGCAGGAGGAGGCGCAGCTTTACTCGGAGCAGCAGACGCAGGCAGGAACGGATCCGACGACGAGTGCGCTGCTCGGCGGAGCGTTAAATGCGACGGTCAGCAACCGGGTGTCGAAGCTCTTCGGTGGGGGCAGTGTGAAGATTGACCCGTCGTTTATCGGAACGCTCGGCAACTCGACGGCGCGGATTACTGTGCAGCAGCAGCTCTCGCGGCAGCTGGCGGTTACGTTTGCGACCAACGTGAACTCGTCGGCGCAGCAGCTGATTCAGGTGACGTATGCGCTGAATGAGACGCAGTCAATTGTGGCGACGCGCGATGAGACGGGCGTTTTCAGCGTTGTGTACAAGCTGCGGAAGCGGTATCGGTAGAACGAGCGCTCACGAAGCTTTTTGTCGAATCTGGTGTTTACGAGAGTGTAGAGTTCAGAGGATCGCTGATCTCAGGATGCAGGACCGTGTGATCTGGTGAGATCCGATCCGGAGAGGATGGTATGAGGATGACTATTTCGAAGGTGATGATGATGGCTGGTCTGCTGTTAGGCCTGGGGATGGGCCTGGAGGGCCGGGCACTGGCGCAAGGGGGTCCGAACGATAGCCAGATCCAGGCCGATGTGCAGAAGGCGCTCGATAACAAGCGGTTCAAGGATGTGAAGTCGTCGGTCAGCAATGGGATTGTGACGTTGACGGGTACGGTCGAGGTGTACAGCGAAAAGGAGGAGGCGGACAAGAAGTCTCACCATCGCAAGAACGTCAAGGCGTCGAGAACGAGATTGAAGTTGCCGGGCCGATGGTCGAGGATGCGACGCTGCGGAACAAGTTGGCGGAGAAGCTGGCGTACGATCGTGTCGGATATGGGACGACGGCGTTCAATGCGTTGACGATCGGTGTGCAGAACGGGGTCGTGACGCTTGGCGGCGTCGCCTACGGACCGACGGACAAGGACTCGGCGCTTAGCCTGGTGGCGAATTATCCGGGAGTGAAGGACGTGATCGACAATATCGAAGTGGCGCCCACGTCGCCGATGGACGACCGGATACGGCTGGCGACGGCTCGGGCGGTGTATGGTGCGCCACAGTTAAACAAGTATGCGATCGATCCGGCGAAGCCGATCCGGATTACGGTGGTGAGCGGGAATGTGACGCTCTCGGGTGTGGTCGACAACCAGATGGACAAGGATGTCGCGAACATCCGGGCCAATGGCGTTCCGGGGGTGTTCAAGGTGACGAACAATCTGCAGGTTGCCGGGTCATCGCGCGACCGTTAAGCAGATGCACGGTGACAAGGGCCGCACGGGATACCACCGCTGCGGCCTTTGTTCTTCTAGGATGAAGCTATGTCTGGATGGTGGAAGAGCACAGCGACGACGCTTGAGATGATCAAGTGGGAGCACTCGATCTTTGCACTGCCGTTTGCGTTGACGGGAGCCGTGCTGGCGGCGGGCGGATGGCCAACCGGACGAGCGGTTTTCTGGATTGTGGTGTGCATGGTGAGTGCGCGGTCGGCGGCGATGGCGTTCAATCGATGGGCCGATGCCGAGCTTGACGCGGCGAATCCACGCACTTCGATGCGAGCGATTCCTGCGGGAGCTTTGAGCCGCCGATTTGTCGGTGGGTTTGTTCTGATCTCCGCGCTGCTCTTTGTGCTGGCGTCCGCGATGCTGAACCGGCTGACGCTTTTGCTGGCGCCGCTTGCTCTGCTGATCGTGTTGTCGTACAGCTATATGAAGCGGATCACACGATGGTCGCACCTGGTGCTTGGGCTGGCGCTGGGGGTTGCGCCCTCGGCGGCGTGGATCGCGGTACGCGGCTCGCTTGACGCGAGGATCCTGGTGCTGACGGTCGCGGTGCTCTTGTGGGTGGGCGGATTTGACATGTTGTACGCGTGCCAGGATTTCGAGCATGACCGGCAGGTGGGGCTTAGAAGCGTGCCGCAGGCATTTGGCTTGCGGGGCGCGTTCTGGATGGCACGCGGGATGCATGCGGCAATGATCGGCATGCTGGTTTGGCTGACGGTGCTGTTCAGTCTAGGGACGGTGGCGTGGGTCGGGATCGGGATTGTTGCGGCGCTGCTGCTGTATGAACACTCGATTGTGTCGCCGGGTGATCTGAAGAGAATGAACGCGGCCTTCTTCACGTTGAATGGCGTTATCTCGGTGATTTTCTTTGTGTTTGTGGCGGCCGATGTACTTTGGCGGCGGTAAGGCAAAAAAGCCCGCCGACTGGCGGGCTTTTATTACGGGACAGCTGAATGTTAGCGATTGCGATCATCTTTCAGGTTGTCCAGCTTATCGCTGATGCTGTTCTTGACGTTCTGCGCCGTCGACGTGACACTGTTGCGGACGTCGTGGCCGGTGTTGCTGGCGTCATCATGGAGGGTAGTCGAGGTTGAGGTGCTTCGCGAACCGGCATTGTCGCCTACGTCAGATGCGGTGTCTTTGACGTTGCCCCAGGTTTCCTTTGCATTGCCCTTGACCTGGTCGGTTGCGCCCGAGTTTGCGAGCCGATCATTTCCAACGGCCTCGCCTACCTTTTCCTTAATCTTTCCTGCAACCTGGTCGAATTTTCCTGCTACGGTGTCGTCGTTCATGTCATTCTCCACGTTCATTTGCTCTGTGATTGTTGACTCATAAAGACTTCTCTTCGGCAGCTCGCTAGAGCGCGCGCCGACCTGAGAGAAGGTTGAAGATCAATACAATAATAGCGAGGACGAGGAGGATATGGATCCAACCGCCGAGGGTGTAGCTGCTCACGAGGCCTACGATCCAGAGGATGAATAGGACTATTGTGATGGTCCAAAGCATGCACGTTCTCCCTTGTGCCCGACCTTCGAACCAGCCGGGCGAGCGTAGGTTTCAGGCCCACGCAGTCTCCTTGTGGTAAGTTGCGGTGTGCTGAAACGAGGTTGTCTTTCCGAGTGGAATTATGTGATATGCAGGGTGTTGCGATGAGGATTGCGATTCAGGGCGAGATGGGCTCCAACAGCCACATGGCGGCTGTGGAAATGCTTGCGGACCAGTGGGGGCCGTTTGAGATCGTGGCCTGCCCTGCGTCATCGGAGGTGCTGCGGAAGGTCGTTGCCGGCGAGGTAGATGGGGCGGTTCTGCCGATCGAGAACAGCCTCCACGGGTCGGTGGCGGAGCACGCTGACCTTTTTCTGACGGAGCCGGTGCGAATCGTGCGAGAGAGCTCGATGCGTATACGGCACCATGTGATTGCCCTGCCGGGGGTGCGCCTCCAACAGATACGGTCGGTGATCTCGCATCCTGTGGCGCTGGCGCAATGCCGGCGATGGCAGAGAGAGCACCCTGAGATCGCGGTGATCCCGTTTTACGACACCGCGGGAGGCGTGAAGCACCTTGCGGCAGAAGGTTTGCGGCACGTGGCGGCAATTGCGCCTGCGCTGGCCGCCGAGGTGTATGGCGCAGAAGTAGTGGTGGCGGGGGTAGAAGATCATGCAGAGAACTACACGCGATTTCACCTGGTGGTTCGCGAGGATCTGGCGGTGCGGGAGAACGGTGGCCCAGCCAACAAGATGAGTGTGGCGTTTGCGGTGGAGCACCGTCCAGGAACGCTGGTGCGGGCACTCAGGGTCCTGGCAATCGCTGGGGCCGACCTGACGAGGATTGAGTCGCGTCCGGTCCCTGGAACGCCCTGGGAGTACGTGTTTTACGTCGATTTCCGATTTGCGGACGAGAGTGTGGCTACGGGTGCGCTGGAGGGACTGGAGACCTGCTGTGGGATGGTGAAGGAGCTTGGGAGCTATGTGGCTGCTGGGACGTAAGTGCCACGGAGGTGGTATTTGCGACGGAACGCGACCTGCTGCATCTTAGACTAGGTAATCTGACAGAAGGACACTCAATGCCGAATGATTTTGTAAGTGTAATTAAGCCTAGTGGAGCGAAGACAGGGCAGCCCGGAGCGGAGTCGGACGGAGCCAATGGCCGGGCGGTGCCGATTTTGCCGGTTCGAGACACGGTGCTGTTTCCCCACGCGGTGTTGCCCTTGACGGTGGGGCGGGAGAGCTCGATCCAGCTGATCCAGTCGCTTGGCGAGGAGAAGACGATTCTGGTGGTGGCGCAGAGGGACGCGCGCCAGGATGCGCCGCAGGCGGCGGATTTATATGCGGTGGGGACGCGAGCGACTGTGCACAAGGTTGTGAAGATGCCGAACCAGAGCCTGTTCGTGTTTACGGAGGGTAATGAGCGGGTTCGGCTGAGGGAGTTTTTGCAGCTGACTCCGTTCCTGACGGCCGAGTCCGAGGTGATCGAGGAGATTGAACCGACGAAGACGCCGGAGCTGGAGGCGCTGCAGCGCAATGTGATTAGCCAGTTTCAGCAGGTGGTGGCGGCGTCGCAGACACTTTCGGACGATCTGCAGACGATTGCAATCAACATTGAGGAGCCGGGCAGGTTGTCGGACTTTATCGCGTCGAGTCTGCCGTTTTTGACGACGAGTGACAAGCAGGAGCTGCTGGAGGCGCCGGACATCCAGGCGCGGCTGGAGCGGATTAACAAGCACCTGGCGAAGGAGCTGGAGGTTCAGCAGCTGCGCAACAAGATTCAATCCGAGGTGCAGGACTCGGTGCAGCACTCGCAGCGGGACTATTATCTGCGGGAGCAGATGAAGGCGATCCAGAAGGAGCTGGGCGACCAGGACGACACCCAAAAGGATATTGCCGAACTGAAGGAAAAGATTGAGAACGCCGGGATGCCGGAGGAGGTGAAGAAGGACGCGTTAAAGGAGCTGGGGCGGCTGAGCCGGATGAATGCGATGGCGGCTGATTACTCGTTGACGCGGAACTATGTGGAGTGGCTAGCGGTGCTTCCGTGGGCGAAGACCTCCTCGGGCGAGGTGGATATCCGGAAGGCCAAGGAGTGCCTGGATGAGGATCACTATGGCCTGAAGAAGGTGAAGGATCGCATTCTGGATTACCTGAGTGTGCGGCGGCTGAAGCCGGATATGAAGGGGCCGATTCTTTGCTTTGTCGGACCTCCGGGCGTCGGTAAGACGTCACTGGGGCGGTCGATTGCGCGGGCGCTGGGACGCAAGTTCAGCCGGATCTCGCTTGGCGGCATGCATGACGAGGCGGAGATTCGCGGGCATCGGCGGACGTACATCGGAGCGCTGCCGGGGCAGATCATTCAGCACCTGAAGAGGGTCGAGGTGAAGGATCCGGTGTTTATGCTGGACGAGATCGACAAGCTGGGGCGTGACTTCCGTGGTGACCCGGCGAGCGCTCTGCTGGAGACGCTCGACCCGGAGCAGAACAACACATTTCGCGACAACTACCTAGACCAGCCGTTTGATTTGAGCAAGGTGCTGTTTATCTGCACGGCCAACCAGCTGGATACGATCCCGGCGCCGCTGCTTGACCGGATGGAGATTATTGAGCTTACCGGATATACGGAGGAGGAGAAGGTCAACATCGCGGAGCGGTATCTGATCCCGCGGCAAGCGCAGGAGAATGGCCTGACGAAAGAGATTGCGAAGGAGCAGACGCCGACGACCCAGACCGCGCAGGATGCGGAGCCTGGGCCTGCGACGACGGCCGAGACGGTGCCGAGCTTTGCTGACGTGATCGAGTTCCCGACCGAGAGTGTGGCGCTGATTGCGCGGCACTATACGCGGGAGGCTGGCGTCCGCAGGCTGGAGCAGTTGATCGGGACGGTCTGCCGCAAGGTGGCGCGACGCATTGCCGAAGGGCAGACGGAGAAGGTTGTGGTGACTCCGGAGTTGATCCATGAGTTCCTAGGCGGTATCAAGGTGCGCGTGGATACGGAGATCGCGGAGCGGACGAAGCGTTCGGGCGTGGCGGTAGGCTTGGCGTGGACGCCGGCGGGAGGCGACGTGCTCTTTATCGAAGCAAATAAGATGAAGGGCAAGGGCGGATTTACGATGACGGGCCAGATCGGCGATGTGATGAAGGAGTCGATGCAGGCGGCGCTGACGTGGGTCCGGTCGAATGCGATCACGATGGGTCTGGATGAGGACGTGTTGAAGGACACCGACATTCACATCCACGTGCCTGCGGGAGCGATCCCGAAGGACGGACCGAGCGCCGGCGTGACGATGGCAACGGCACTGGTGAGCCTGCTAACGGATACGCCGATTCGACCGCTGCTGGCGATGACGGGCGAGATTACGTTGAGCGGCAATGTGCTGCCGGTCGGCGGGATCAAGGAGAAGTTCTTGGCGGCCAAGCGGGTCGGTGTTCGGGATGTGATTCTGCCGGCGGACGTGCGAACGAACGTCGAGGAAGACCTGACCGCGGACCAGGTTGAGGGCGTCACGATTCACTATGCGACGCGGATCGAGGATGTGCTTGCGGTGGCACTGCCGAAGACGGTACGCGAGGCGGTGCAGGACGAGGTGGTTCGCGAAGAGGTGTTGAGCGCTGCAATATAGGTTCAGAGGCGAACGACAGATTAGGGCAGGCGGCCCGGAGGCTCGGGCCGCCATGTTTTTTGTGGGGGTGCGACGATGATGACGGTGGGCCATTCGACGCTCTCGATCGAGGACTTCCTTAACGCGCTTGCGGAGAATGGATGCCGACTGCTGGTGGACGTCCGCCGGTACCCGGGATCGCGGCGTTACCCGCAGTTTGGGCAGACGGCGTTGTTCGCCTCGCTGGCTGCGCACGGGATTGAGGGTGTGTGGCGCGAAGGCCTGGGGGGCCGCCGTAAGGCGCTTCCGGACAGTGTGAACGACGGCTGGCGGGACGAGAGCTTTCGCGGGTATGCGGACTACATGCAGACGCCTGAGTTCGAGTGGGAGATGGAGTGGCTGGCTGGCCGCGGCGACCTCCGCGCTGTTGCGGTGATGTGCGTTCGGAGGCGGTTCCGTCCCGGTGCCGTCGGTCGCTGATCGCATACGTGATGCACCTGCGCGCCGTAGAGGATCGATCTGTTTCCTGAGGCGGGTGGGTCGCAGCAATCTTAGGCGACATGCGATGACGCCGTCTGCCAATGTCGAGGGCGGACGGCTTTGGTCTCCCGGCAAGGGAGGAGCCTTCGGCTGAAGGATGGGTGCGTGAGTGACGTAAAGAAAGCGCGCTGGATTTGTGTTCCGCCACTATCCCCCGGTGAGTCGTGAAACCCGGTGCCCGGATCGAGGCTCCTAGTAGATGGAGGAGTGACCAGATGACAACAGTCAAGAAAATTGCGGCTAAGAAGATAGCAGCGAAAGCGGCTGGGGCAGAGAAGGCTGGTGCGGAGAAGAAGAGCGCGGCCAAGGGCGCTGCCGTAAAGCCGAAGTCGATGCCGAAGAGCGGCAAGGATCCGAAGGGCGGGCTGACTGCGGAGGGACGGAGGTACTTCGCCGAGAAGGAGGGCTTGCATCTGCGGCCCGGGGTCAAGGGACCGGCGGACACGCCCGAGAAGATGTTGAGGAAGGGGTCGTTTCTGAGGCGGCACTATACGCATCCACGTGGACCGGTGGTGGACGACAACGGCGAGCCGACCCGGCAGGCCCTGCAGGCGGCAGCATGGGGTGAGCCGGTGCCGAAGAGTGCGGCGGATGAGAATAAACTGGCGCAAAAGGGATCGGAGCTGCTCGAGCAGTATCACGAGGCGAAGGGTGACACGCCGAAGAAGGTTTCGCGCAAGAGGTCGGCCAGCGAAAAGGCGTGAGCGAGCGGGCTAGGCAAATTCGGTTCGGGTATCCTCAGGCGTATGCGGGTGCGGGTGTTGCTGTTTGGAGTGCTGAAGGAGCGTATCGGCAGGGCGGAACAGGAGTTGGAACTGCCGACCGGCGCGCGCGTGGCGGAGGTCGTGGCCTGGGCGTCAGGCGTGATGCTGGATGGAGGCCTGCTGCGGTCGACGGCGGTAGCGGTGAATCGAGAGTACGTCGCGGTCGAGACAGAGCTACGCGATGGCGATGAGGTGGCGTTGCTACCTCCGGTCAGCGGGGGTGCGTGTGAGGTGCGATTTGGCTTCCCTTCACGTCTAATAAACGGATGCACATAGCGATCACAAGGGAGCGGGTCGATGCGGCGGCGTTGATCGATGGCATGAAGGCTGGAGGAGATGGGGCAGTGTGCGTCTTCGACGGTATTGTGCGCGATAACACGCGTGGGCGGCGGACGCTGCATCTGGACTACGAGGCCTACGAGGAAATGGCGCTGGACCAGATGCGGGGCTTAGCGGAAGAGGCGACCTCGAAGTTTGCCGTGCGTGATGTGGCTTTGGTGCATCGGCTGGGGAGGCTGGTGGTGGGGGAGACGAGCGTGCTGATCGTGGTTGCTTCGGCGCATCGGGGAGCGGCGTTTGAGGCGTGCCGGTGGGTGATCGACACGCTGAAGAAGACGGTGCCAATCTGGAAGAAGGAGCAGTTCGAAGATGGGGCGGTGTGGGCGGATGGGGAGCCTTTTCCAGAAGAGATTGTGCCGGGTGTGACGGCGTTGGGGAGTGCCGCTCGGTGAGATGGGCCGTGGCCACTGTGATGGGAGCCGTGCTGCTGCAGGCGCCGGTGGAGCGCAGGACACCGATGCCGCACGCGCCTGCGGGCCTGGGCGATGACCAGACGCCGGTATTTCGCGTGGAGTCACGGTTGGTGAACGTCGCGGTGAACGTGGTGGATGCGAAGGGAGCTCCGGTTGCGGGGCTTGGGAAGGACGATTTCGAGATTGTAGAAGACGGGAAGGTGCAGAAGATCGCCGTATTCGAACGAGAGTCAAGTACGCCCTTGTCGATTGTGATGGCGATCGATACGAGTGGGACGGTGTTGAGCAACGAACGGCTGGAAAAGAATGCGGCGAAGGGCTTTGTGCGGACGCTTTTGCGAGATCAGGATGAACTCGACCTGATGGACTTTTCGGATACGGTTCGAGAGATCGTGCCTTTCACGAACCAGAAGAAGCGGATCGAGGCTGGGCTGGGCTCGCTGCAACGCGGAGATGAGACCGCGCTCTATGATGCGATCTATCTGGGATCGCAACGGCTGAGTGAGACGCGGAGTGACGGGGGCAGGCGACGGGTGATGATGCTGATCACGGATGGTGGAGACTCGAAGCACACGTCGAGATACGGGCAGGCTCTGGAGCAGGCGCAGAGAGCGGGAGCGATGATCTATTCGATCATTATTGTGCCGATTGCGGCGGATGCCGGGCGCAATACGGGCGGAGAGCATGCCCTGATCCAGATGGCGGATGATACGGGTGGGAAGTATTACTACGTTGAGGACCCAAGGGATCTGGAGCCGGCGTTCGCGCATGTCTCGGACGATCTGCGGACACAGTATGTGCTGGGCTACTATGCGCCGCAGCGTGGGGCGGACACATCGTTCCGAAAGATTGTGGTGCGGATGAAGGACCCGCAACTCGCGGCGAAGTACGGGCTGCGATACCGTAGTGGGTACTACGGGGACGCGCGCTGAGCTTCCTGGGTGGTGAATCTGTATTGTGAGCGGGAGGGTTTGTGGCGGAGTTTGAGTTTTCTGGGAAGGCTGCGGAGATCGCGCTTGAGGCGGGAGAGTTGCTGCGTGGGTTCTACGAGCGTGGTGTGGAGACCGAGTACAAGGGCGATGTGGATCTGGTGACCGAGGCGGATCGCGCCAGTGAGGCGCTGATTCTCAAGCGACTGCGGGCGGCGTTTCCGGCGCACGGCGTCTATGGCGAGGAAGGTACGCGCGAGGGACTGGATGCGGAGTTTCGCTGGTATGTCGATCCCCTGGACGGGACGACGAACTTTGCGCACCAGTTTCCGGTGTTCTGTGTGGTTCTGGGTTGCGAGCGTCGGCCGGCGGGGCTCGCGGTGGACGCTGATGGCGAGATGGTGGCCGGGGTGATTTACGACCCGCTGCGGGATGAGTTGTTTGTGGCGGAGAAGGGGAGAGGGGCGTCGCTGAACGGGCACCCAATCTCGGTATCTCGGACGGAGAGGTTGCAGGAGGCGCTGACGGCGACGGGGTTTCCTTCGCACAAGCGGCACAGAAGCCCTAATGTGCATTTTTACCAGGAGATCACGTTGAGGTCGCATGGGGTGCGGCGGGCGGGGTCGGCGGCGCTGGATCTGGCGTATGTGGCTTGCGGACGGCTGGACGGGTTCTGGGAGTTCAACCTAAACCCGTGGGACACGTCGGCGGGGGTGCTTCTGGTGCGCGAGGCGGGTGGGAAGGTGACCCACTTCGATGGTGGCGAGTTCACGCTGGACAGCCGGGAGACGCTGGCGACTAATGGACGGATTGCGCCGGAGCTCGAGCATATCTTCGCCGAGATGTTTGCCGGGCGCGGGATGGAGCCGATACCGACGCCGGCGGAGTTCGCGGCCCGTCGCGCTGTGGGTTTGCGGTGAGTGCTGGGCGCGGCCGTGGGATGCTGGTTGACTGGAAAGGTGGCCGTGCGCGGGGCCAGGTCGGATTGGGAGTTTAGCGGGGCTGCTGGTAGGATGAGGGTCTAACGACCGACAACGGATGCCGGCTTCCGGAGCGGCAACAGGGGAGACTCAACGATGGCTTATGTAATTGCGGAACCTTGCATTGGGACAAAGGATTCGGCTTGCGTGGATGCGTGCCCGGTGGATTGTATTCATCCGAAGAAGGATGAGGCGGGGTATGGTGAGGCTGAGCAGCTGTTTATTGATCCAGTGGAGTGCATTGATTGCGGGGCGTGCGTTCCGGTGTGTCCGGTGTCGGCGATCTATGCTGGGGACGATCTTCCGGAGAAGTGGGCGGGCTTCCTGGAGAAGAACTCGGCGCACTTCGGGCGGTAGGATCGAGTTTGCAAGGATGGTGGCGCGCAGCTCTTCGGGGTTGCGCGTTCTGTTTTGGGGAGGCGTGGGTTTGGCTGAGGGGCGGGTGATTGCGCATGTGGGGGAGGCGATCGTGTTGCGGACGTGGCCGTTTCTTGAGGCGGATCTGCTGGTGAGTCTTTTTACGAGGGAGCAGGGTCGGGTGAAGGGGGTGGCACGGCATGCGATGCGGTCGCGGCGGCGGTTTGGGGGGGCGCTGGAGCCGATGACGGTGGTGCGGGCGACGTATGCGGAGCGGCCGAAGCAGGATCTGGTGCGGATGGATGCGTTTGAGATCGTGTGGTCGCCAATGTCGGGGGCGGTGGACTGGGAGCGGATGGCGGCGCTGCAGCTGATGGCGGAGGTGCTGGAGGAGGCGCTACCGGAGCTG
>JAABVA010003035.1_pt1 | contig 16252 bp, 23 predicted proteins | sample 5560331 | NCBI WGS metagenome assembly JAABVA01 (sample SAMN12812661, study PRJNA571458) | rock metagenome | isolation source: Antarctica rocks | place: Antarctica: Victoria Land, Mt New Zealand sud | collected 2016-01-07 | reverse complement strand
CCGCCACCACCGGTCCGCGAACGGACGCTTCCGCGCAGCCTCGAACGCCAACAGACCGGCCTGCCCTGGCGCGACCAGGAGACCTGAGCAACCTCAGAAGTCACGGCAGCGAGATGGAGACCCCACTATTGCCAGGTCGGTCATCGGCGTCTCCCTAACCTTTGCCCGGGGCTGCGACGGTGACCCAGCGGATGGGCCGGGCGGCTAGGAGGCGGGCTCGAAGGGCGTTGTGATGGGGGTGCCGTACCGCTCGTCGATCTTCCGGATCTTGTAGTCGGCCACGGCGCCGATCCACACGGCGATGAAGATGCCGACGATGATCCGCCCGGCGGTGTTGATGTCGATGGCGCCGATGAAGTCCCACGGCTGGCCTGTCAGGCCCAGCTTGTCCGAGAGCAGCCCGATGATCTCGATGGTGCCGATGACGAAGGCGACGAAGATGCTCAGGCCGGTGGTGGTGATGTTGTAGTAGATCTTCCGGATGGGGGTGACGAACGCCCAGCCGTAGGCCTTGCTCATGAACACCCCGTCGAGGGTGTCCATCAGGCTCATCCCCGCCGCGAACAGCAGCGGCAGGCTGATGATCGCCAGCGGCGGGAGCGACACCCCACCACCGACGGCGGCTGTGGCTGCGGTCGCGGACAGACCCAGGAACCCGACTTCGGTGGCGGTGTCGAAGCCGAGGCCGAACAGGACCCCGACGGGGTAGAGCTGCCAGGAGTGGTTGATGAACTTGTTGTAGCGGCCCTTGAAGATCCGGTTCATGAACCCGCGGTTGGCCAGCAGCGTGTCGAGCTCCTCGGGCTGGTACTCGCCCCGCTTGGCCTTGCGCCACATCTTCACGATGCCGACGAGGACGGCGAGGTTCAGTGCGGCGATCAGGTAGAGGAACGTGGCGGAGACGACGGTGCCGATGATGCCGCCGGTGTTCTTGAAGCTCTGCTGGAAGTTGCTGGCGGCCTTGGCGGTGAACGCGATCCCGACCGACAGGGCCATCACGATCGTCGAGTGCCCGAGGGAGAAGAAGAACCCGACACCCAGCGGGCGCTTGCCCTTCTGCAGCAGGTAGCGAGTGGTGTCATCGATGGCGCTGATGTGGTCGGCGTCGAACGCGTGCCGCAAGCCGAACCCGTACGCCAATGCAGCCGCGCCGGCGAAGATCAGCTTGCCGTGCCCGTCGCTGAGGGCGTGGTACTTGGGCTGGGAGTTGTAGTAGTGGAAGAGCCCGAACCCGGCGATGTGCAGCGCCGCCACCACCCCGAACAGACCAACGAGCCGGGGGATCTCGTCGCGGGTAAGCGAATCCGCTGCTTGTCGGTGATCGGCGGTGCCCCGTCCACGTCACCCTTGTCGCCTACCTTGCCGGCTTGTGCGGTGGCCATCGACCTGTGCTCCCCAATTGTTCGCCACCTGAGCTCACGACCCCCAGACCATACCGGCACATGACCCGCAGTTGCCAGGAGTTTGCAGAGGTTTGGTGGCTCGGGCTGTGCCGGGCGAGCTGGGGCTCAGCAGGTGGTCGCAACACCTGCCCGGATGATCGAGGGTGCTGCGATGGCGAGGTGCGGACGGCCGCCGTTCCCGGCACAGATGCGGGACCTTCTGGCATGCCCACGGCGGTGGGCTGCCGGTGCGAGGTCCCTGAAGCCGCGGACCCGTTTGGTCGTGTACTCATGCCAGCTCCTGCTCTGCCGCAGCGGCACGGGTGGGGGTGAGCGGGCGGCATGTCGTCTGGGCTGCCAGGTTCTGTCGTTGCGCGGGCGGGGTCGACGGCTCGAGCGGCGATCTGCTGCAGCACCGTGGCGCGGTCGCCGTAGCTGTCGTCCTCACCCGGGCCGGTCGCCGGGCTGCCCGCCAGCCCGGTCTCGAGCTGGCCCCAGAACTGCTCCGGGTCGCTGTCCTTGAAGGTTTCGAGTGCTGTCACGATCTCGACGGCCGGCAGCAGCGCCGCCCGGGCGCAGGGGTGCTCCGGCGGGCTGGGGCTCACCGGGCGTTACCTGGCTCCGGTGGCTCCGGTGTTGGCGGTCGCCGCGGCGTAGCGGGCGGCCACGTCGGGCCAGTTGACGACCTTCCACATTGGGTCGACGTAGTCGGGCTTGACGTTCTTGTACTGCAGGTAGAAGGCATGCTCCCACGCGCCGAACACCAGCAGCGGCACACTGCCGACACCGAGGTTGCCCTGGTGGTCATAGATCCGCTCCACCAGCAGCCGGCCTCCCAGCGGTTCGTAGGCCAGCACCCCCCAGCCCGAGCCCTGGGTGGAGGTGGTCGCCGCGGTGAGCTGGGCCGCGAAGGCCTCGAAGCCGCCGAGGTGCTCGGTGAGCGCCTCGGCAAACTCCCCCTCCAGGTGTCCGCCGCCGTCTCCACCCGTGTTGGCCCGGTAGAGGCTGTGCAGCACGTGGCCGGACAGGTTGCTCGCCAGCAGTTCTTGTCCAGGCCCTTCAGCGGCGAATAGCTGCCCACCTCGCGCGCTTCGGCGAGCCGGTCGAGGGTGTCGTCGGCAGCTTTGACGTAGGTCGCGTGGTGCTTGTCGTGGTGCAGCTGCAGGATCTCTCCGCTGATGTGCGGCTCGAGTCCAGCGCTTGCAGACTGGCTTGTCCGCCCGATGGGCCGACAGAACGCCGGCGACGGCGAACCGCCGGGCACGCGCATCACTCATCTGCTGACCCGTGCGGCATGCTCGGTGGCGATGGCCAGTCCTGAGTCATGGCCGTTGCCGCGCAACTTGGTCGCGGCAGCCGAGCGGGAGGGCCGCGCGGCCTGGCTGGCGATGCTGCCGGCCACGGTCGCCCGCCTGGCACAGGCCTGGTCGCTGAGCCTGGAAGCGCCGTTTCAGCCGGGCGGCCAGACCGCGTGGGTGGCGCCGGTGCGCGATCGCGCCGGCGCCGAGCTGGTGCTCAAGGTCGCCTGGGCGCATCGCGAGGCGCTGCACGAGGGCGAAGGGCTGCGGGTGTGGGCCGGGAATGGGGCGGTGCGGCTACACGCGCTCGAGGAGTCCGCCGACACGATCGCGCTACTGCTGGAACGCTGCCGGCCCGGCACGCCGCTGACCGCCCTGCCCGAGCCGCAGCAGGACAAGGTCGTCGCCGGCCTGCTGCGCCAGCTATGGCGAGCGCCGGCGAGCGGGTTCCGGTTCCGTCCGCTGTAGGCGATGTGCGACCACTGGGCCGAGGACTTCGAGGCCACCATCGCGGCGGATCCGGACCTGGTGGCCCGTTACCAAGTCGGCGTCGGTAGCGGGGGTGGCATCAAGCACCCGGCCCCGCGAGTCGGCGTGGAACGCCAGCAGCGCGTCGGGCCGCAGAAGATGAGTGCGGGTTCAGGTCCACACCCGGTCGAACGTGGCCAGGTCACCGGCGGCCAGGGCGAGCCCCAGCGCGTAGGACTGGCCTTCGCTGACCGTGTCGCCGCCCTGGTCGGGGCGCGCGACCCGGCCGTCGGGCTGCACATACCTGGCGAGCCACCCCTCTACCGCCCCGACGGGGCGCACCGCAGGCGCGGCGGAGCCGCAACCCGCCAGGCAAGCCGCACACAGCAGCACCAGCCCACAGCCCAAGCCCGGAGAACGCGGGCAACAGTCCCGGTCCGGTGGCAGGCCATCAACAGGCCACCCCAATCAAGAACACCGCCGGTTGCCGCGTCAACCATGGTGCGCGAACGCGCGGGCGTCGCGCGGTGGTTCCGTGCGGACGTTCAGGTTGTCGCGCGGCGAAGTAGTGGCCCTGCTCGAGATCCGCGACCAGCCCTGGTCCCGACGGCTCCCAGGACAGCAGCTCGCGGGTGAACGCGTTGGAGGCCGGCATGTCGAGAGCGAGGAAGCCGGCGAGGAACCCGAAGTGGCTTGGGCCTGCTCGGCGGTGATCGACGTAACCGGCAGCTCGAGCCCGCGCCCGATCGCCTCGGCGACGTCGCGGATGGCGACGCCCTGCTCGCCGACCGCGTGGAGCACGGACCCGGCCGGTGCGCCCTCGACCCCGAGTCGGACCAGCCGGCCGGCGTCAAAGCGATGGACCGCAGGCCAGCGGTTGATGCCTTCGCCGATGTAGGCGGACCTGCCGGCTGCGCGGTCAGCCGCGACGATCCGGGGTGTGAGTAGCAACGGCGCAGGATCTCCGCTAAGGGGCCGCTGGCGGCTGCTCAGTAGTCGACGACGAGGCTGTCCATGGCGGCTTGTCGGTCGGTGTCGCTGGGCAGGCTGTACCGGCGGGTGGTCTCGAGGCGGCTGTGGCCGGCGAGCTCGGCGACGAGGACGATGTCGTGGCCGGCGCGCACGAGGCCGGTCAGGCAGGTGTGGCGCAGGGTGTGCGCCGACAGGCTCACGTCGGCGGCGCGGCCGAGGCGACGGACGGCGAGGTCGACGGCTCGGGCGGACAGCCGCTGGCCCTTCAGTGACAGGAACAGCGCGGGCCCGTCGGCACCGGGCAGCCTGCGCCGGGCGGCGAGCCAGGTATCGAGAACGGTCCGGGCCTCGGCGTTGACCGGGACCTGCCGGTAGCGCTCGCCCTTGCCGCGGCGCACGGTCAGCTGCCCCTTACGGGCGGAGATCGACAGGTCGTCGACGTCGAGTGCGACGAGCTCGGCGATCCGCAGTCCGGTGAACAGCAGCACGCAGGCGATGGCCCGGTCCCGGATCGGGCCGGGACCGGTGGCGGTGCGTTCGGCGGCGCGCAGCAGCCGGCGGGTCTGGTCGACGTCCAGCGCCCGGGGGCCCGCTTGGGGCAGCTGTTCGCGGCGGGTGTTGGCCGGGCCGAGCCCGATGAAGCGGTAGAAGTGGTCGACGGCGGCCAGGGTGAGGTTGACCGAGGCGGGCTTGGCCCGGCCGGCCGTGAGCAGGTGGGTGCGGTAGTCCCGGACGGTGTAGTCGCGGGCGTACCCTTCGGTGAACGGGTCGTCCTGGCGGCGGCGGGTGAGCGGGTCGAGTTCGGCTAGCCAGGCGAGGTAGCCGGCGACCCGGCCGGTGTAGGTGCGCCGGGTGTGTGCCGCCAGCGGCGCGGCCTCGAGGTGCGCACGGTAGGCCTCGAACCGGTCCGCGAGCGCCTCGTCGAGGGCTCTTATATGGGCGCTCACCGCGTCCTCACCGACCGGAACCGGGTCCACCCCCTGTTATCAGCACCAGCTTCCGGTCGTTAGCGTCCCGCACCCAGCGCGTTATCGGTAGCAGGACACACGAGGGACTTCGGAGAATGCTAGTTATCAGCAGTAGAGTCAGCGAACAGTATCGATGAGCAGCACGACTGGCGACCAGCGCCGCTCGTACAGGCAGTACAGCGGGGATCTGTCCCCGGCGCAGCTTGCCCGCTACTTCCATCTCGACACCGCTGACCGGCAGCTCGTCGACGCCCGCTGCGGTGCGCACAACCGGCTCGTCTTCGCCATCCAGCTGTGCGCGAGCTGCCTGCCCCGTGACGTCGCCGCCCGCAGCGACTCCTTAGCGGAGGATCCTGCGCCGTTGCTACTCACACCCCACTAGCTGATGGGTGTGGGTGTGGTCGGGGTTTTCCGGGACGCGCTCTGACAATTCGGCCGAGCGGGGAAGCAGGACGGTGCTCCGTACTGTCTGACAGGCCGGTGGGCGTGGAACTGTCGCGCGGGCAGGGGAGGCATGACGGCTGGCAACGGGAGGGTGTGGCCGGTGACGGGGCGACGCGAGTGGTTGCTGGTCTCGCCGGCGGCGGACGGTCCGGGGCTGGTGGCGATGACCGTGCTGCCGGCGGGTGTGGCGGTGGTGGTGATGCGCCGCCGGGCCCGGCGCCGCGACGCGCTGCTGGCGTGGCGGTACCGCACCCGCGGCGGTGTTGCCGCGGACAGCCAGCGCGAGCACGACCGGTCCTGGGCGGACCTGCCGGCCGGCGGAGCACCACCGAGCACATCAGCGGCCGCACTGCGCTGTGAAGGGGGCGGACGGTGACGGTCAACGAGGTCCGGCTGCTGGTCGCCGGCTCACGTGGAGAGCAGGTGCTGTGCCGGTAGAGCGGCGACAAGTCCTCGGTGAGCAGCGTTCGGCGGTGTCCGAGCTGGGCCCGGCTTCGGTGGGTGAGCTGACTGCGTTGAACAGCGCTGCCTATCCGCTGACCGCCGGAGGCGCCGGCGACCCCACCGGTGCGCAGGTTGCCGCCGAGCTAGCTGACCCGGATGTCATCTCGCTGGGTGTTCGTGAACCGGCGCCGGGCCGGCAGCTGGTCGCTGCGGCGTCGGTGCGGGTGGACCCGGACCAGCCTGGGGTTGCCGACGTCGCGCGGCTGGTTGTCGAACCGGGCCACGGGCGCCGCGGGCTGGGTACTTTGCTGCTGCGCGCTGATGAGCACCGGCTACCGGCCCAGGTCGTTGAGCTGTGGCTGCGGGTCTCGTTATCGGATGAGCACAGCTTGCGGTTCTACGCCCGGCACGGCTACCGACAGGCCCACCGAGACCACGATCGGGCCGGCACGACGGTGCGCCTGGTGAAGACCCGCGCCCGGCGAGGGCGGCATGCCCAGCACCACGGCGAGTGAGCGGCCTGCTGGCGACTGTTCGACAGGGATGTGGGCGGACGCCGTGCCGCACAGTGGGGAACCGAAGGGCGCCGATGGTCGAGCGCGGACGTGACCGAGCGGCTGATGGCCCGCTTCGAAGGCAAGGTACCGCTGACATGACCACGGTGGGTGAGGTGGTATGCCGGGTGCTGCGCGAGCGCCATGGTCTGCCGCCGCCCTCCATGAGTGCCGTTGAAGCGGCAGCCGCCGTCTGGCTCGAGCGGCTCGCAGCCGGGCAGATGCCCTGAGGTGAGGGTGTAGCCGTCGGTGCCCGCTGACCGGCTTGGTGCATTGGGCCCGGGCCGGCTACCGCGGCGAACCTGTGAGGGTGGCCAGCCGACCTTCAAGCATCCGCAGCTGCTGAGCAAAGTCAGCCGACGGCCCGGGGGTCGTCGCCGGTCAGGCTGGTAGCTGGGTCGCCGGCGACGTCGGCGCGGTCGGCCAGGTGGGCTAGGCCTTCGACGATGCCTGCCACCAGCTCGGATGCCTCACCGGGTAGCAGGCGCACCGTGCCGACACACCCGTCGGCCTTCCACGTGCTGACGATCAGGAAGCCGGCCTCGGCGTGAGCCGAGACCCGGACCGCGCGGCCTTCGCCGCGTAGGTCTCGGGCCCAACGCGAGTGTGGGGACATCGGCGCCAGGCTCATGTTGGAAACCTGCGGCGGCGCGCAGGTCATGTCAACGCGACCCGCGGTGTACCAGCACAGGTCCACTTCGGGATCGTCAACAAGGACGAGGTCCGGGGCGGGCGACTTGGCCTTCTGCGGCTCTACCTGGCTCGGCCTCGGCGCAGCCGCTCATCGAAGCGTTGTTCGGCCCATTCGAGCAGAGTGCGACGCCGGTTGGGCACAGTCTTGCTGCGCGCCGACGTGCGCCGGCTGTTGCCATCGTCCAGCCGGGCGAGGGCGTCGTCCTGGCGCAGTTCGGCTGCGATCTGATCGAAGCGGCGCCGCTCGCTTTCTGAGAGCACGCCTTGAGCCTCCCGCGTGCGGGTGGGTCTGGCAAGAGGGCGGTCACCTGCCCGCTGGGCGTTGCCCTGTCTTGGCTGGCATTCGGCGCCGTACGGCTGCAACGTCGGCTACCTGCCCGAACTGCTCATATTGACGAGGGCTGCGCCCGGGCGGCGGTTACTGCACCCGTGGTGCCGGTGGCTGATCGTCGTCGTCGGGCATGTGGATGTCGTCGACGGCGATGTTGACCGCCACGACCTGCAGTGCAGTCATCCGCTCGATCATGGAGATCACGTTGCGGCGGACGGCGACGGCCAGGGCGTCGACCGGCACCCCGTACTCGGGGACGATGTCAAGGTCGACGGTGGCCTGGGTTCGTCCGACGTCCACCGACACCCCCTGGGAGATGTTGGGCCCACCGGTGCCGGGGATCAGTTCACGGACCGCACCGAAGGTCCGCACCCGGCCGGTTCCCATGTTGTGAATCCCCGGGATTTCCCGGGTGGCGATACCAGCGATCTTCTGCACCACGCCGTCGGCGATCGAGGTCGTGCCCCGCTCGGTGACCAGCTGGCTGTCCGTCGTTGCCAGCTCTCCCGGCCCGGTGCCGTCCGCTGCAGCGGACGGGTCCTGACCCGGCCGGTCACTGCTCTGACTGCTCATCTGGATCCTCTTCTCGTTGTAGAGGGCGACACGGACTCACGGCTGCTGTCCGGGATCCGTCCCGTCCCCGGTGTCGGCTTGATCCTGGCACTCCAGCCCCGCCTAGCAGGCAGGGTGGATCTGGGTGAACATCTCACGCTGCTGCTGCGGGCAGAGCCCTCCTATTTGGATGCGGCGGCTGAGCTTCAGGCACAGCCGGTAGCGGCCCGTCGTGGCTGATCGGCCGAAACCTTCGAACCGGATGCTCAGCCGAGCCGTCGGGTGCGCTCAGCGCGAGATCATGGCTCGACCTTGTTCCGCAGCAGGATCGCCTTACCCAGAGCGGCAAGCCGGCCGGCGCCGGCGCTGAACCTTCCCCTGCCAAGGGTGTGGACGGCCCGGCGGGCGCGACGGAAACTCTGTCTGGTGGGGGCGACCGGACGGGCCGGTCCAGAAGGTGGTGCTGTGCGCCGATCCCCTGGCCGTTCCATGCTGGTCGGGTTGGGTGGGGCGAAGCCGAACCCGGCGTACATGCTGTGCGCGTCCGCGGTGTGCAACAACCAGTGGAACCCGGCCCCGGCCCCTCGGTCGATCATGACTGCGACGAGTAGCTTTCCCAGGCCGCGGCCGCGGTGGCCGGGGGTGATGAACACGTCGGCGAGGTAGGCCAGCGACACGCCGTCGGAGACCGCTCGGGCGAAACCGACCAGCGCTCCGCTGTCACAGCGGTACACCCCGACGACGCGCCACGCGGAGCGCACCTGCGCAGCGAGGTCCTCCCGGCGGCGCCAGCGTCCCCAGTAGGCCTGCGTCGACAGGAACTGCCAGACAGCATCGACGTCCACCCGCTCGGCGGCGTCATCGACCACGAAACCGGCAACGTCGAAGGCTTGCACCCGCTCCACTCTCCACCGGCCCCCGTCCGGCCCGGACGAGAGATCGTGTTCCTCGCGAGGCGTCTCCACTGAGCGACGGGTTCGGCCACTGCGCCGCCAGGTCGCTCCGCGACACGCCAACTTGCCGGTCGAACACCGAGGACCCGCTTGTCTTCGCCTACCCGGCGCGCCGGCGCAGGTTCCACAGGCCTGCCGCGACGTGCGGCTCCGGGCGCCCGTCGTGCACCCGCAAGCGCGCAGGCGCCGGTCGACTGCTTCCATCGGGTCCGCCGGGTCCACCGCTGCAACCCGTGACGCGGCAACCAACACGTGAACTTCCACGGCGCTGGTGGTCAGGGCCGGTGCGCACTGCCCTGCTGAGTTGCCCCTGGCCGGCAGGTCCCCGTCGGCGCCCGTCTCGCGGTTGTTCTGGGCGGTCGGCTGGCCGTTCATCTGCAGGATGCCGCAGGTCCGGAACTGGGACAACGAACAGCACGTCGCCGAGCTCGCCGAGCTGTGGGACGTCGATGAGCTGACGATCCCGCACTGGGCGCCGCCGACGCACGCGATGCAGATCTTCCGCTACGCCGAGCATGGCTCGATCGGCTTTTTGTGGATCGCCGGTACCAACCCGGCCGTCTCGATGCCCGACCTGCCGCGGATCCGGCGGATCCTGGCCGGTGAGCAGACCTTCGTCGTGGTCAGCGAGGCGTACCGCAACGAGACGACCGAGCTCGCCGACGTCGTGCTGCCCGCCGCGTTGTGGGCCGAGCGGGTCGGGACCTACACCAACGCCGACCGCACGGTGCACCTGTCCGAGCAGGCCGTCCCGCCGCCGGGGGAGGCGCGCAGCGACCTGGAGCTGTGGGTCGACTACGCCCGCCGGATGGGGTTCGCCGACCGCAGCGGCCGGCCGCTGCCGGGTTGGTCGCAGGCCGAAGAGGCGTTCGAGGCGTGGAAGGCGGCGTCCAAGGGCCGGCCGTGCGACTACAGCGCCATGTCGTATGACAAGCTGCGCGGCGGCAGCGGTATCCAGTGGCCGTGCAACGACGCCCACCCGGGCGGTCTCGAACGGCTGTATGCCGACGGGCAGTTTCCCAGCGACACGGACTACTGCGAGAGCTTCGGCCAGGACCTGCTGCTCGGCTCATCCACCAGCCAGGACCAGCACAAGGCGATGAATCCCGACGGCCGCGCGTTCCTGCGGGCCGCGGCCTACCAGCCGCCGCATGAGCCGACGTCGAAGGACTACCCCCTGCAGCTGACGACGGGGCGGACCGTCTACCACTTCCACACCCGCACCAAGACCGGCCGGGCCCGGCAGTTGGACGCGGCCGCGCCGTCGGTGTGGGTCGAGGTCAGCGCCGGTGACGCCGGACGGCTGGGACCGAATGAGGGCGACATCGTTTCGGTGAGCAGCGTGCGCGGAGAGCTCGAGGCGCCGGTACGCATCGACCACGGCCGCGACGGGGTGGTGTATATACGTTCTACTACGGCGGCAACGGCAGCCGCACCGCCGCCAACGAGCTCACCCTCACCGCCTGGGACCCGGTCAGCAAGCAGCCGGCGTTCAAAAGCGGTGCCGTGCGGCTCATTCCTCCGGGCAGGCGACGGCCCGTCGCCCGCGTCGACGACGACAGCCTCGGCCCCGCCGACGGCCATGACGTCCCGGAGACCAGCGGAGCCGGCAACGCTGATGCCATATCGACCGGTGGCACTGCCGCCGCGGACGGTGCCTGATGCATCTGTCGACCTATCTCGGGTTGCTGCACGCCGGTGAGCGGACCCTCGCCGACTCCTACCGGCAGGTCGGTGAGGGACACCAGGTTAAAGCGGACGTCTTCTACGCCTGCCGCACCGTTGCGGCCCAGTGCGACGCGCACGTCGAAGCCCTGGCAGCTGTAGTCGAGCGCTACGGCGAGGCCGCCGAGCCCGAGCCGGAGAGGCTGCACGCGGTCGGCCTGTTCAGTGTGCGCAGCGGCGGGTGGGTCTGCTGCGCGACCTGCACGAGCTCTACGCGCTGTGCTCGTTCGTCGACATCAGCTGAACGCTCATGGGGCAGGCACCCAAGGGACTGCACGACCGTGAGCTGCTGGGCGTCGTGCAGGACTGCGAAAGCCAGACCAGCCTGCAGTTGCGCTGGCTGTCCACCCGGATGAAGTCAGCCGCTCCGCAAGCGCTGATCGTCGCGTCCTGAGCGGCAGATCCTCGACTCGTGCCGACTCCCACGCCGGATCTGCTGACCGTCGGCCACGGCCCGCTCGACCGCACGAGGCTGGCATCGCTGCTGCACGGCGCCGGGGTCGAGGCGGTCGTCGACGTGCGCCGCTTCCCGGCCAGCCGCACCAACCCGGACGTGCGCCGGGAAGCACTCGAGGAGTGGTTGCCCGGGTCCGGCATCGGCTACCGGTGGGAACAACGGCTGGGCGGCCGCCGGCACTTGCCCCGGGAGGCAGCCGAGCTCGACACCTGGTGGAACCGTCCCGGCGTTCCGGGCCTACGCCGCGCACACCCGCAGCCCGGAGTTCCGGGAAGCCCTTGACGGCGTGCTGGCGACAGCGCGCGGAGAGCGGCTGGCGGTGATGTGCAGCGAAAGCGTGTGGTGGCGCTGCCACCGGCGGATCATCGCCGACGTCGCCGTTCTCGGTTACGGGGGCGCGGTGCTGCACCTGCTTCCGAGCGGAAAGCTGCAGCCGCACCCGGCCGCCGCCGGGGCACGTGTGGGCGCAGGCGGGCTCGTCGTCTGGGACGGCAACGCCTAGCTCGCGCGGGCAGGAGTTGGGCAATCAGCTCCTGGACAGCGGGGACACGACGGTCGACCTGCCCTTTCGAGCTCGACCAGGGTCGAACCGCCGGCGCGGAAGCAGACGCGCGGTACTCGCTCAGCACGCGGGTGCTGCCGACGAACACGACTCGTGCTCTGAACGGGTGCTGCGGGCTGAGTGAACCGCCGCAGTTGCTGTGTCCAGCAGCTCTACGGGGCGGAGCGTTGCGCAGCTTCTCATACGCCTGCGTCACAGCGGCTGCACCCGCGGACCGGGCGCCGAGCGGAACCTTCGGCCGACGAAGCGGGCCTCCAATTCCGGATCCGGTGGGCAGAAGTCGAAGCGCAACAGGTTGCCTGCCCGGGTGTACCCGGCAATGCGACGAGCCGCCACGATGAAACCGCCGACGTCGGCGACGGTGACGGCATAACCGGCTGCGCAGACCCACCACCCGCGCCAGGCGTCGTCGAGCTGCGCAGGGCTCAGGCCTCGGTCCAGCGCGGTCGCGCTCCAGCCGAGCCACGTGCGCTGATCGGCGGCTCCGTTCGGGTCGCGCTGCAGGGGGCCGACGTGCAGGGCGATGACACCGGGGGCGGGGAGGGGCAGCTGCGGCCAGGCGGCGAGGGCGAGCACGTCAGCGAGGTTGAACCGCCGATAACCGCCCCTAGTTGTTGCGGAGATCCTGATCAGGCCGGTGCCGACCAGCTTGCGCAGCTGGTCGCGGTTGACAGCCAGCATCGCGGCCGCGGCACTGGGACGGACGGGCGACGTCGAGTGCGGCTGCAGCGTGGTCACGATGCATTGGTACTCCGTGGGTGTGCCGCCACTTCGCGTGAGGGAGGGTGGTCAGGAGACCGGCTGTACTGCGACTGCTTGAGCAGCCGGGCGAGGTGGGCGGCGTCGGCGGCAAGCATCGAGGTGGTCGAGGCGACCGCTTCGGGGGGCTGGTTGAGGTCCTTGTAGTCGGTGCCGTGCATCGCCTCGCCGTTCCAGTAGCTGACGGCGCCGACCGGAAGGGTGAAGCCGACGTCGTTGAGGGCCTGGAACAGGATGGCGCTGATGTGGTGCGCTCCGTCCTCGTTGCCGACGACTGCAGCCACAATGACCTTGCCGTTGGTGAGAAAGCGGCCCTGGTCGTCGGTGTAGGACAGCTCGGCGTCAAGGCGCTCGAGCACCCGCTGGCAGACGCTGGAGGGCTGACCCATCCAGGTCGCCGTCGAGATCAGCAGAATGTCGGCGTCGAGCAACTGCTGGCGGATAGCCGGCCAGGCGTCATCGTCGCCCATGTCGGCCACACGCCTGGCTTGACGTCGTGGTCGACGACCCGTCCCAGGCTGCCCACGACACCGTGACCGGCGGGCCGATTAGAACCTGCTCAGCGATCAGCTGGCTGCTGAAGGTGGTGGGGGAGCGGTTGAGGCTGCAGAACGGGACTGCGCTGAGCGCGACGGGCATGCGCCGGCCAGGCTGGGACATTATCGGCGGGTCGAGCACGTACCAACTGGCGCATGACGTGTTGTTACGCCGGCCGCCGGCCGCCGGCCGACGGCCGCCGGCGGCCGGGCACCCGGTCAGCCGGCCAACTGGTTGCCGCCCAGTCTTGCTGGTGACGATCCCGCCGCGCCGACTTCGGCGCCGCCCCGGCGACATCTGGCAGCAGCCGCAGCCCGTATGCCGCCACGGCTCGGCTGCGGACAACGCAATGCAAGAGCCTGCTGTTCTTCACCTCCGCTTCAGCCAGCCGCTACACCGCTCAGCCGAGCTCTACTGTGTTCGTCGTCCCGCTCGGCGCCGGCATGCCGGCCGAACCGGCGCCTGGGGTTCGCGGGCCAGCCTGACGCCCGGGTGCTCGGCGAGTGGGACATCCCCGTGGTCGGCCGCACTTTGCCGCCGCCCCGGTCGCCCGCGACCTCGGTGACGACCGTCCCGACGCAGCACCTTCGACTACGTGCTGACCGACGACCGTGACCTCGTGCTCGAATCGCCCGGCGCTGATCACCCCGGACCCTGCCGGTCACCGGAACAGCGCTCTTGGTACCCGCGCAGTCCCCCCGCACAACGACCGCCAGCCCTGCCGCAAAGCGGCAGCGGTAGCACCGCCCATCCGGCAGGGACCGGCTCAGCCGCCGAGGCGGGACTTGAGCATCTGCTTGCCGGCCTCGGCGCCTTTCGTGCTCTCGGCCTGCGCCTTGCGGAAGAAGTCGGCGAGCTCGCTGTCGCCTTCGCGGTCCGCGTCCTGGATGTAGGTCTCCAGGCGCAGCACGTTGCTCAGGCACACCTCGGTGAACCAGATGACGTTGTAGTCCTTGTCCTTGGTGCCGGTGACGTGCCCGGTCTCGCCGCTGCTGCTCGTCATGTGCGTTCCTCCGTGAACTAGCTAGCTGAGGTCTCTGGTGTACTCCCCTGGGACGCGCCATGCCACTTTGGGGGTCGAGCGATGCCACCTGACAGCTTCTTGATGAGCCGGCAAGGGTGTAGGCGCCAGCAGTGCGCTCGAGCGCAGGGGCATGCCCGTTGATGGTGACGCGGTGCCCACCCCGCAATGTGCTGGGGCTGTCCCGGTCATCCCGGCGGGCGGCGGCACGATGAGGTCATGATGGCACCTTCGATGACCGCGGGGCAGGTCGCCGACCACGTCCGGGCGCAGCACCGGCAGGAGTTGGCAGATCTGCACCGTGCGCTGTTCAGTGAGCGGCGGGACGATGGCATGCCGCTGCGTCTGGACGGTCCGTCGGTGACGGACCGCTCGGTTCTGGTGACTGTGCTAGCCAGCACCGTGCCTGGTGCTCCGGGCGAGCAGGGAGCGCCGCCGGTCGCCGCAGCCCTGCAGGTCATCGTCAGCGGCCACCGGCGGAGCCTTGGCAGCCGGGCACGCCTGCCCGGCGTGGAGGAGGAAGGCTGGGCACGGGCGGTGCTCGGTCCGCAGTGGGAAGCGCTCGCCTACCACCAGGGGCTGGTTCCTAGTTTCGGGGGTCAGCTTGCTGCGACCGGGTTCGTGCTTTACCTCGACGCTGCTGGAGCCGCCGCCGATGCGCCGGCCGGCCCCCACGCGCAGCTGCGGCGCCTCGGGCCTCCCTAGCACCCGGCAGTGGAGAAGAGCCGGCGGGACGGAAAAGGGGGGTTGAGTGCTTGGGACGTTGAAGATCCAGGTGCGGCGGGTTTGTGACGAGCGGCTACCCGAGGACGGCGCCGGGGTACTGGTTGACCGGCTGTGGCCGCGGGGGCTTGACCAAGGCGAAGGCTGACCTTGATTGGTGGTGCAAGCTCGTGGCGCCCTCGAGCGCGCTGCGCCAGTGGTGTAGCCCCGACCCGGGGCGGTTCGAGGAGTTCACGCGCCCGCTTACCCCGCCGAGCTGGTAGAAGGCGAGCACGCGGACGCGGACGAGGTCGTGTCGGCCGATTTCGGGCTGCTGATCCTGCCGCGCACTGTCCGGCTGTTGCGGAAGACCGCCGAGGTGCTGCTGGAGGCGGCCCCCCCGCGGGCTGGACCTCGCGGCAGTGCGAGGGCACCTGCTCGCGCTCGAGCACGTCCACGCCGTCCACGACCTGCACGCCACCCAGATCGCGACCGGGCTGCCGGTGCTGACCGCGCACGTCGTCATCGACGACTCGTGCTTTTTGGACGGCCACGCCCCCCGGATGCTCGACTAGCTGCAGGCCTGCGTCGCCGCCGACTTCGGTGTCGTCGTCGAGCACTCCACCTTCCCGCTCGAGCCGGCCAGCCACGCCGGCCACGAGGCCGGTCTGCACGCGTGACCACACCTGCCCGCCCGGACCAGGCCCGGGCGGGCGACGCCGGCAAGGGGGTGCTGCTGCGCCGCAGCGTCCGCCTGGAGCAGGTCACGCCGGCCTGGAACGCGGCGGGCATCGCCGTGCTGGCGGTCGCGGCCGCCCGGGCCCGATCGGTCGCACTGGTCGGGTTCGGGTTGGACAGCCTGGTCGGGATCGGGGCGAGCACTGTCGTGCTCTGGGAGCTGTCTGGGACCGGACCGGACCGGAACGCAGCGTGGGGCGCTGCGCCTGATCGCCTACGCCTTTTGGGCGCTTGCCGGCTACCTGACGGTGCGGTCCGTCGTGGTGCTCCTGGCCGGCTACCACCACCGGCACAGCCCTCTCGGGATACCTGGACCGCGGCGACCGCCGTCGTGATGGTCACCCTGAGGGGCGGCAAGGCCCGCGCCGGGCGAGCGCTGGGCAACCCGGTGCTGATCACCGAGGGCCGGGTTACCCTCGTCGACGCGGTGCTGGCCGCCGCGGTGCTGCTCGGCCTCGCGCTGAACACGCTCCCCGGGGCGTGGTGGGCCGACCCCCTCGCAGCCCTGGTCAGCGTCTGCTACGGCCTGCGCGAAGCGCGCGGCATCCTCACCGGCCAGCACTGAACCGGGTCGGGTGGCCGGGGGGAGTTTCACCCCCCGGCTCCCACGGAACCGTGCGTGACAGTCTCCCGTCACACGGCTCTTCTCATCCAGGCAGCAGGTAGTGGCGCATCCATTGCCAGTGGGCGAA
>JAABVA010003033.1_pt1 | contig 16259 bp, 12 predicted proteins | sample 5560331 | NCBI WGS metagenome assembly JAABVA01 (sample SAMN12812661, study PRJNA571458) | rock metagenome | isolation source: Antarctica rocks | place: Antarctica: Victoria Land, Mt New Zealand sud | collected 2016-01-07 | reverse complement strand
ACTCCGATGTCAAAACCCATGACCCAACACGGGAGAAAAATACTGCACCAACACAACACATACCGTCAAGGTCGCAGGCGCCAGTGACGAAGGAATTAAGCGGACAACGAAGCCAGGTCAAGTCGTGAATCGCTCAACCACGGCCGGAATTTTAAAAACCAATCCACAAACCTCGGAATCCCTACCGCCAGCGGCGTCATAGGCCGATAGCCAACATGCTGTTCAATTGCCGATAGATCGGCAACAGTCTCGACTACGTCGACCTTGGGACGAGGCACCATCTGCACAATCGCAGTCCGCCCCAAGCACGACTCTAAAAGCCGGACCAGCTCGGATACCGGCTCCGAATGGTCATGACCGATGTTGAACACGCATGGCACTGCATCCGCAACCGGAACGCGGTCAAGACATGCCAACACGCCCGCTACGATATCATCAATGTAGGTGAAGTCGCGCCTGAGCGCACCATCGTCGTAGAGCGTGATCGGCCGGCCCTCGATGATCGCCTCGGCGAAGTTGAAGTAGGCCATATCGGGCCGACCCCAGGGCCCATAAACGGTAAAAAACCGCAATCCCGTCTGCGGCAGACCATGAAGATGCCCGTATGCATGGCTGATCAATTCGGTAGACCGCTTCGTCGCGGCATAAAGCGACACTGGAGCATCCACACTATCGCTCTCGGCAAAGGGCAGCTTGGTGTTGCCGCCGTAAACTGAAGACGAACTTGCATATACCAGATGCTCAAGCCGACGCAGCCGCCGGGCCGCTTCGAGGACGGTGACATGGCCCATGACGTTTGACGTGACGTAGGCATAGGGGTCGACCAGCGAGTGCCGCACGCCGGCCTGAGCCGCCAGATGCACCACTCGGGTCGCGCCATGCTCCTCCTCAAACACCGCAAACATCGAAGCCTTGTCGGTGATGTCCACACGCCTGAATCGAAACCTAGCATGCGGCACCAACTGTGCCAGCCGAGCCTCCTTGAGCCTCACATCGTAATAATCGTTGACGTTGTCGATCCCGACGACAGCATCGCCTCGTTCCAGCAGAACCCGGCACACGTGGAAGCCGATGAAACCCGCTGCTCCAGTGACGATCGTTACCACAAGCCCCTCCGGATACGCGGCGTAATGAGCGCCGCAACGCCCATGATCAGGTTGCGACCCATCCGCCGTCGATGGATAGCGGCGCGCCTGTGATGGTCCGTGCGGCCTCCGAGCATAGGAATACGACCAAGCCGCCGATCCCCTCAGGTGTGGTGAATTGCGCCATTGGCTGCTTTTCCGTCAACAAGGCGTGGCTGACCGCCTCGACGTCCAGGCCCTCCCTCACCGCCCTGGCGTCGAGCTGCGCCTGCACCAAGGGCGTCAGGACCCAGCCGGGACAGATGGCGTTCACCGTCACGCCGCTGTTTGCCAACTCGATCGCTCCCACCTTGGTCAGTCCGATCAATCCATGCTTGGCCGCAACATAGGCGGATTTCTGCGCGCTGCCCACCAATCCATGGGCCGATGCGATATTGATGATCCGGCCCCATCCTTTCCCAGCCATGCCAGGGATTGCTGCCTGCATGGCGTGGAATGCGGCGGACAAGTTGATCGCGATGACCGCATTCCATCGATCTGCCGGGAAATCCTTGATGTCGGCCGTATACTGGATGCCAGCATTGTTCACGAGGACGTCCAGCCCACCCAACTCAGCGTGGGTCCGTTGCACCAGTTCGGCCACCTGCGACGCCTGGGACAGGTCAGCGCCATCATAGGCCACCCGGCTTCCATGGCTGCCTGCCAGCTCCGCCCGGAGCGCCTCGACCGCCGACGGCTCGCCAAACCCGTTCAGCATGAGGTCGGCTCCCTGCTCGGCCAAACAACGAGCGATGCCGAGGCCGATCCCGCTCGTGGAACCCGTCACCAACGCCACCTTGCCGGCTAGGCTTCCTCGGCCAATGGTCTCGCTAGTTGCCATGCTATTCTCCCACGATGCGTCTGCGGCCATTGTCATCCACGGCCGGCCGTGCGTGAAGGGCCTCAGCTTCGAAGGAAAGCGCATAATGAGACTGATCTGCGGCATTGCAGCACTGTGCAGCCTGCTTTGGGCCCTACCGGTCGCCGCGGCGACGTAGGCCTTGGCGCTGCGGCCCGGCTCGGCCCAAGTGGCGTTCCGCGCCTATGGACTAGGCCTCGTGCCGATCGACGGTGCCTTCACCCGCTTCAACGGCACTCTCCTGATCGACAGCGCCGATCCGGCCGTGTGCCAGTTCAACATCGAGGCTGAGGCCGCCAGCTTACAGATGCCGAGCGCCGGCATGACGCAGCAGGCGCTTGGCACCGATATGCTGGACGTGACCCGGCATCCGACCTTCACCTTCGTTGGCCAATGCGAGGGCGCCCAGGTCCGTGGCAACCTGCTGCTCCACGGCGTCAACCGGCCGTTGACGCTGGATGTAAACCTTGAGGACGGCCGCTGGATCGCAACGGGACGGATGCGCCGGGCAGACTGGGGCATGGACGCGCGGCCCTTGCTGGGCGGGTCCGAGGCCCGGCTCCGCTTCACGGCTGCCCTTCCTGCGGGCCCTCCCGCGAAGTTCTGAAAAGCCGCCATCGCCGTCGACCCCGGCCAGTAGGCTGGCAGCCGCATGCTTCGTACCATCGCCAGCGCCTGGCAACGCTCGGCGGCTCCGCGCGTTGACCGCGCTCACGCCTTGAAGGAGATGGCAATGGCTGACAACCCGAGCGACCTTAAAGACCAGACGGCGGGTGCACGCCTGCATAAGACTAACAATAACCTGAAGAACAACGCCAAGGCTGTCGCGATGGAGGTGTTGCAGGCACGCATGGCCGATGGCATCGACCTCGCTTTGATCACCAAGCAGGCGCATTGGAATCTTAAAGGCCCACAGTTCATCGGCGTCCACCTGATGCTTGACGGCTTCCGCGACCTGCAGGACGAGTGGACGGACATGATGGCCGAGCGCATCACCCAGCTCGGCGGAACCGCCCGCGGAACCGTGCAGGAAGTGAACCGCGAGACGAGCCTGCCGCCCTATCCGACCGACATCTACGCAGTTGCCGATCACCTGAAGGCGCTGATCGAGCGTTATGCCGCCTGCGCCAACGCAATTCGCAAGAACATCGAGGACACCGACGAGGCTGGCGACGCCGACACGGCCGACCTGCTGACCGAGGTATCCCGCGGTCTCGACAAGCAGCTTTGGTTCCTTGAAGCCCACACCCAGGAGCCGTCTGGCACGTTCCGTAACTAGGCTAGACTGCACGGAAGCGTCACGACCCTTGCCCGGCCTGGTCCACAGCATTAGCTTTGGACCAGACTCGGGAACACAGCATGAACGACTTGCTTACCAAGCTGACCGATGACGAGGTCGGCGACAGCTATTCCGCGCGGGATATCGAGGTTCTTGAAGGCCTGGAGCCCGTGCGTCGCCGTCCTGGCATGTATGTCGGCGGCACCGATGAGGCGGCGCTGCACCACTTGGCGGCTGAGATCCTCGATAATGCAATGGACGAGGCCGTTGCTGGCTATGCGAGCTCGATCGACGTGTCGCTAGAGACTGGCAATTGGCTGCTGGTGCGCGACAATGGCCGTGGTATTCCGGTCGATCCGCATCCTAAATTTAAGAAACTGAGTGCGTTGGAGGTCATTCTGACCACGTTGCATTCAGGCGGAAAGTTTGGAGGCAAGGCCTATGCCACGTCGGGCGGGCTGCACGGTGTCGGCAGTTCCGTCGTGAATGCGCTGTCCGACGCGATGGATGTCGAAGTCGCACGGGACCGCGTGCTATGGCGTCAGAGCTATAAACGCGGCAAGTCGGTCACCAAGCTCACGAACGCCGGGCCGACGCAAAATCGCCGTGGCACGACGATCCGCTTCCATCCGGACCCGGAGATTTTTGGCGCGCTTCCGTTCATCCCAACCCGGCTTTACCGCCTGTGCAGGTCGAAGGCCTATCTGTTCCGCGGCGTGCGTATCCGCTGGTCGTGCGACGCTAGCTTGCTGCCTGGCAACAAGGACGTGCCGACCGAGGCCGTGCTGCACTTCCCCGGCGGACTGCGGGACAGCCTGCAGGAGGACACCGGCGACCTGCCGCGTGCAGTGCCGGAGTTGTGGTCCGGGGACGCCGACCTGCCAGCCACTGCGAACGGCAAGACTGGTGGCCGGGTCGAGTGGGCGGTGGCGTGGCTCGAGAATGCCGATGGCTTTCTCCATTCCTATTGCAACACCGTGCCGACGGCGCAGGGCGGGACGCATGAGGCCGGATTCCGCGCTGCCTTGTTGAAGGGGCTGCGTGCCTGGGGGGAGCAGCGCGGCAACCGGCGCACCACCCAGGTTACGGCCGAGGACCTGCTGGGGCAGATGGCGGGCAAGCTTTCGGCCTTCATCCGCGAACCGCAGTTCCAGGGCCAAACAAAGGAGAAGCTTACCAGCCCAGAGGCTACGCGCCTGGTGGAAACGGCGCTGCGGGACCGGTTTGACCATTGGCTTGCCGGCAACCCGGGCCAGGCCGATAATTTGTTGAGTTTTGTCATCGAGCGAGCCGAGGAGCGGCTGCGGCGCCGGGAGGTCAAAGACGTCAGCCGCAAGACTGCGACGCGACGCCTGCGCCTGCCCGGCAAGCTTGCCGATTGCACATTGGAGAGCCAGGAGGGCACGGAGATTTTCCTGGTGGAGGGCGACAGTGCCGGCGGCTCGGCGAAACAGGCCCGCAACCGCAACACTCAGGCGGTGCTGCCGTTGCGAGGCAAAATCCTGAACGTCGCTAGCGCCAGCGCCGACAAGCTGCGCCAAAACCAGGAGCTGAAAGACCTGATCGAGGCTTTGGGCTGTGGTGTCGGCGACCGGTTCGACCGGACGAAGCTGCGCTATGGCCGGGTCATCATCATGACCGACGCCGACGTCGACGGCGCGCATATCGCGTCGCTGCTGATGACTTTCTTCTATCGTGAGTTGCCGGAGTTGGTGCAGTATGGCCACATTCACCTGGCGCAACCGCCGCTTTATCGGCTGACCCAGGGCGCCAAGTCGATCTATGCAATGAACGACGCCGACAAGGACCGGCAGATGAAGCGGGGGTTCAAGGCAGGCTCGAAGGTCGAAGTCAGCCGCTTCAAGGGGTTGGGCGAGATGCCTCCCATGGCGCTCAAGGAAACGACCATGGACCCGGCCAAGCGCACCCTGCTCAAGGTGGTGGCAGCGCCGGAGGACCGCCACGCGACGAGCACGCTGGTCGAAAGCCTGATGGGCCGCCGGCCCGAGCTGCGCTTCCAGTTCATCCAAGAGCACGCCCGGACGGTCGAAGACGTCGATGTCTGATGGGCTGTTGCCCGCGACGGAGGCAACCAGCCCGCGGTTCGCCATGATGGACGCATGGCCGTCCACCGACATCCTGGATGCGTTGTTGGAGGGCCAAATGGCCGCGGTCGCTGCCGTGCGTCCAGCCCTGCCTGCGCTGGCCGCCGCCGTGGAGGCTGCTGCCGGTCGTCTGCGGGATGGTGGCCGCCTGGCCTACGCCGGGGCGGGGACATCGGGCCGGATCGGCGTGCAGGACGGCGCGGAGCTTGCGCCCACCTTCAATTGGCCACGGGACCGCCTCGTGCTCTTGCTGGCGGGTGGTGGTGTTGCCTTAACCCAAGCTGTCGAAAATGCAGAGGATCGGGACGACCTGGCGCGCGCCGATCTGGCCGCCGCAGGGGTGGCGTCGCCCGATGTCGTTGTCGGCCTCGCCGCCAGTGGAGCTACCCCCTACACGCTGGAGTGCCTGCGGGCCGCACGGTCGGCCGGAGCCCTCACCATCGCGATTGCGAACAGCCCGGGTGCATCCCTGCTCGCAGGCGCGGATCACGCAATCCTTATAGAGACAGGGGCGGAGCCGATTGCCGGGTCCACCCGCCTGAAGGCCGGCACCGCCCAGAAGGTCGCGCTCAACCTGTTCAGCACGCTGCTGATGATAAGGCTCGGCCGGGTCTATCAGGGCCAGATGGTCGACATGGTCGCGCGCAATGGCAAGTTGCGCGCCCGGGCGGTGCGGATGCTGCAGAGGCTTACCGGCTGCGCGCCCGACACCGGCGCGGCCGCGCTGCTGCAGGCCGACGGCAGCGTAAAAACCGCCGTGCTGATCCTCCGCGGCCTCAGCCGCACAAGCGCCGAGGCGTTGCTGGCCCGGCATCATGGCCAGTTGCGGCAGGCGCTCGACGGTCTTTGACGTCCTAGCTTACAGCCCGGCTTGGGTCACGAATTTGATATTGAGGTAGCCCTCGATCGCCTCCATCCCGCCTTCGGACCCGTAGCCGCTATCCTTCACGCCGCCAAACGGCACCTCTGGCAGCGCGAGGCCAATGTGGTTGATGGTGACCATCCCCGCTTCCAGGGCCGCGCCGATCGAGGCGGCTGTCTTGGCCGACCGGGTGAATGCGTAGCTCGCCAGCCCGAACGGCAGCCGGTTCGCCTCCGCCACCACGTCGGCGAAGCCAGCGAAGGGTGCGACAATCGCCAGCGGGCCGAACGGCTCCTCGTTCATCACCCGCATCTCCGGCGTCGTGCCCGTCAGCACTGTGGGCTCAAAGAAGTTGCCCTTGTTGCCGATGCGCTTGCCGCCGGTCCGCACCTCCGCGCCCTTCTGCACCGCGTCGGCGATCAATGCTTCCATCGCCTGCACCCGGCGCGGGTTGGCCAGCGGACCCATTTGCGTGCCGGGCGTCATGCCGTCGCCCACCTTCAGCGCGCTCGCCGCCGCGGTGAACCCCTCCAGGAAGCGGTCGAACACGCCATTCTGCACCAGGAAGCGCGTCGGGCTGACGCAGACCTGCCCGGCGTTGCGGAACTTCGCCGCCGCGAGCTGCTTCATCGCGACCTCGACGTCCGCATCGTCGAACACGATTGCCGGGGCGTGGCCGCCCAGCTCCATCGTCACCCGCTTCATATGCGCGCCGGCCAGGGCGGAGAGCTGTTTCCCGACCGCGGTCGACCCAGTGAACGAAATTTTCCGGATGACCGGGTGCGGGATGAGATATCCGGAAATTTCGGCCGGGATGCCGAATACCAGCTGTACCACCCCAGGCGGCAGCCCGGCATCGACATAGCAACGCACCAGCGCCGCGAGCGACGCCGGCGTCTCCTCCGGGCCTTTCACGATCACCGAACAGCCTGCGGCCAAGGCGATCGCTATCTTGCGGTTGGCCTGGTTGATCGGGAAGTTCCACGGCGTGAATGCGGCGACCGGGCCGACCGGCTCCCGCAGCGATAGCTGATACACGCCCTCCGCCCGGGCCGGGATGACCCGGCCATAGGTGCGCCGCGCCTCCTCGGCGAACCAGTCGATGATATCGGCGCCGGCGAGCGTCTCAGCCCGCGCCTCCGGCAGCGGCTTGCCCTGCTCCATCGTCATCAGCGGCGCGATCTCGTCGGCCCGGCTGCGCAGCAGGTCGGCGGCGCGGCGCATGAGCTTGGAACGGTCGAAGGCCGAAACGCGCCGCCAGATCGCAAAGCCGCGCTCGGTCGCCGAGAGGGCACGATCGAGGTCGGCCTGCTCGGCGTGCGCGACGGTGCCGTTGGCCTCGCCGGTCGCCGGGTTCATCACGGGCAGCGTCTTGCCCGCCGTGGCGCCGGTCCATTGCCCGTCGATGTGCAGCAGCACGTCCGGATAGTCCATCAACGCGTTCCCTCGTAGGTCCTCGTGATTATGCGCCGCGATCACAAGACAGCCAATGACGGCGCGCGATCCTTGGCTGCTGATACGCGTGAGGTATATTCACGCTATGTTGGACACCATCGGCTCCTCGATGCCTAAGCTCAACTCCGGCGTGACCGGCGTGACCGAGCCGCCAATTCCCGCCGCGCACGCCTGGGCGAGCCGGTATGACGGGTCGCGCGGCCCCATGCTCGACCTGTGCCAGGCCGTGCCGGGCTATCCGCCGCATCCCGAGATCCTCGAACACCTCGCGGTCGCAGCGCGCGATCCGGCGTCGGCCAAGTATGGCCTGATCAATGGCGACCTTGCGCTGCGTGAGGTCTATGCCGCCCAGGTCTCGGCAAGCTATGGCGGAACGGTTCGGCCCGACCAGATCGCGATCACCGCCGGGTGCAACCAGGCATTTTTCCTGACGCTCATGACCATCGCCCGGATGGGCGACACGGTATTGCTGCCAACACCGTGGTTCTGGAACCACCAGCAAACCTGCGCGATGCTGGGGATCGAGGCACGCGCCCTGCCCTGCCAAGCCGAAGACGGATTTGTGCCCGACCCCAGCAGGGCCGAGGCGCTGCTGGATCCGAGCGTCCGCGCCATCGTGCTGATCACGCCCAATAACCCGACCGGCGCCGTCTATTCGCCCGAGGTGATCGCAAGCTTCGCGGCGCTATGCCAGCGGCGCGGCATCTGGCTGATCATGGACGAGACCTATCGCGACTTCCTGCCGGAGGGCCAGGACCGCGCGCATGATCTGTTCGCCGCGCCGTCGTGGACGGAGAGCGTCATCCAGCTCTATAGCTTCTCCAAAGCCTATTGCGTGCCGGGCCATCGCGTCGGCGCGGCCGTCGCCAGCCAGATGCTGGTTCGGCAGTTCATGAAGGTGCTGGATTGCCTGCATATCTGCCCGCAGCGTGCCGGGCAGGCAGCGCTCCGCTGGGCCATCGATGCTCTTCCGGAATGGCGTGCGGACAACCGCAGCAGGATCAACACCCGGGCGACGGCGATGCGAGGCGCCTTTGAGCAGTTGCCAGACTGGCGCTTAGAGTCGCTCGGCGCCTACTTCGCCTATGTGCGGCATCCCCTACCCTCCATACCGTCAATGCGCGTAGCCGAGGCGCTTGCCGTGGATCGCGGCGCATTATGCCTGCCGGGCAGTGCGTTCGGCCCTGGCCAGGATGGGCATCTGCGGATCGCGTTCGCCAACACGGAGACCGCGAATATCCCGCAGATCGCCGAACGGCTCGCCGAATTGCAGATCTCCTATTAGCATGCAGGATCTGGTGGGCGGTACAGGGATCGAACCTGTGACCCTCGCGATGTCAACACGATGCTCTACCGCTGAGCTAACCGCCCATCCGGCGGGCCTTGTAGAACGGACCGGCCCGGTGATGCAAGACGTCCCACGGCCCGTAATGGGGCGCTCAGCTCTCAAATGGGTGACATCCGCGGCCGTGACAGGTTGAATGCAGCGATGGACCTGCCGATTGCTGCGCCGCCCCAGTTGGTGGTGCCTCCCTTCGTGATCTCTAGCCCGGCGCAACAAACAGCGCCGCTGGTGTTCGCATCGCCGCATTCGGGACGAAACTATCTGCCCGAATTCCAACGTGCGACGCGACTGGACCCGGCCGGGCTGCGCCGCAGCGAGGATAGCTTCGTCGACGAACTGTTCGACCTCGCGCCGGCGCATGGCGCACCGCTGATCGCCGCCACGTTTCCCCGCGCCTACTGCGACCCGAACCGTGAGGCGTGGGAGCTGGATCCAGCCATGTTCGACGATGTCCTGCCATCCTGGGTCAACACGACCAGCGCCCGCGTCGGCGCCGGGCTGGGCACCATCGCGCGCGTCGTAGCGTCTGGCGAGGCGATCTACCGTGGCAAGCTGCGGTTCAGCGACGCCACCGAGCGGATACAGACCTGCTGGGAACCCTATCACATCGGGCTCTCGGGCCTGATCGATGCCACCCGCGAGAAATTTGGCGCGTGCCTGCTGATCGATTGCCACTCCATGCCGGGCCAGGGCTCCATCGCGCGCAGTGGCGGAGACGGACCGGATTTTGTCCTGGGCGACGCGCATGGCACCACGTGCTCCTCCCGTGTGGTCCGGCGTGTCGAGGCGATGTTGACCGGTCTCGGCTATCAAGTACGCCGCAATGATCCCTATGCCGGCGGTTATGTGACACGGCACTACGGCCGTCCGCGGGAGAGCGTCCACGCCCTGCAGATCGAGATCGCGCGCGGCCTTTATATGGACGAGTCGCGGCTAGAGCGGGCCGGCGCGTTCGAGACCGTCCGCCGGCATCTGGGCGAGCTCGCGGCCGATCTGGCGGCATCGGCGTCGGAGCTGCTGCGGGCCTGACCCGTTCACCGATCCTTCATTGCGCTGATGCATCATGGGACCATGCGCCCCTTGGTCCTCGCTGCCCTGCTCGCTCTCCCGTCCTTGGCCCACGCGGAAGCGCCCGCGTCGCCATCGGCGCTGTGTCGGAACGCAATCGCAGCGGCCGAGCGCTCGTCGGGCGTGCCGGATCGATTGATGCAATCGATCGGCGTAATCGAGAGTGGACGCCGCGACGAGACCGGGGCGATGTCGGCCTGGCCTTGGGCTATCAACGCAGAGGGTGCTGGCGCTTATTTTGCCACTAAGGCGGAGGCGATTGCGGCGGTTTTGGCGCTGCGGGCCCGAGGCGTGCGGTCCATCGACGTGGGCTGCATGCAGGTCAACCTGATGCATCACGCCGACGCGTTCGCATCGCTGGAAGAAGCCTTCGATCCTGGAGCCAACGCGGGTTACGCTGGCCGCTTTCTCAACAGATTGCTCGTGCAGACCGGATCATGGCCGGGCGCTACGGCGGGATACCATTCGCTGACGCCCGACATCGGAGCGGATTACGCGCGGAAGGTATTGGCGATCTGGGCTAGGCCGGCACCGCGCCAACTTCCTGGCGCCAACGGCACAACCCAGCAGGCTGGGCTGCAGCCCTGGGCGCCGTCGTCGATTGCTCCCGCGAGCGCGACGCTTTCGATTGGGAGGGCCGCCAGGATCATCCCGATAGCCTTCACTACCGCCGTCGCGTCCGGTTCGCTGGTCGGTCGAGGGCTCGCGGCCTTTCGCGCCATGCCCACGCAGCTTGCCGCGCGGACTCTGCCCAGCAGACCGAATCCAACCTCCTGATGCCACAGGCGCGCCGGGGCACATCGGCCCATTCCGCGCCGCGGCAATGGAGACGCGTGCTAGAGGCATGCAAGTTTTCCGTGACTCGGTCGTCAACTGGCTTCGAAATGCTGGCCTAAATGAACTTTTTGCCCAATAATGGAAGGAACTGTGATCAGCCCGAGCACGATGCAAAAATCCGCGCGCAGGCCCTGGTCTGTGTTCCTTATATCTCCGCTTCTTCTCGGCATTTGGCCGGGCGCAGTGGCGCGGGCGCAGAACAACGCCGTGCCAGTCACGATTGTGAGGCCAATCCGTGAGGACGTTCCGGTTCTCGCCCGCGCAATCGGCACCGTGCAGGCTTTCCAGACCGTCGTCATTCGCGCCCGCGTGGATGGGACGTTGGACGATGTGCTGTTCACGGAAGGGCAGCAGGTGAAGCCCGGCGACGTACTGGCCCGGCTCGACCCACGTCCGTATCAGGCCGTGCTGGATCAGGCCGTCGCGAAACGGGCGGCGGACGAGGCCGTGCTTGCCAATGCTCGCGGCGACCTGCTCCGCTATGCCGAACTCGCACAAAGCCAGGTCGCCTCCCGCCAACGGCTCGACCTGCAGCGCGCCAATGTTGCCCAGGCCGAGGCCAACGTCCACGGCGGCGACGCCTCGATTGCAGCGGCGCAGCTCAACCTCAGCTTCACTCAGATTACCTCGCCGATCGAAGGGCGTGTCGGCCTGCGGCAGCTCGATCCCGGCAACTACATCCGCACCGCGGACCCGGCGAGCACGGGCATTGTCACCATCGCCCAAATCCACCCGATCGCGCTGACCTATACGTTGCCGCAGGATGTGCTGCCGCAGGTGCAGCAGGCGATGCGCAGGGGCAAGCTGCAGGTGCTTGCCTATAGCTCGGACGACCATACCAAGCTGGGCGAGGGCGATCTCCTGACCATCGACAGCGTCATTGACGCTTCCACGGGCACGATCAAGCTCAAGGCCGTTTTCGCCAACATGGACGACCACCTATGGCCGGGCCAGTTCGTGAACGTGCGTACCCGGCTCGACACCAGACGCGGCGTTCTGACGGTGCCGTCAGCCGCTATCCAACGCGGCCCGGCTGGATTGTATCTGTTCCGGATCGAGGCGGACAGCACCGCCGCCTTGCAGGCCATCGATGTCGGTCAGGATGACGGCCAAACAGCGGTCGTGGAGAACGGATTGCATGGTGACGAGCGCATAGTGGTGGCCGGGCAATCCAGGCTGTCGATCGGCGCCCAGGTTGTAGCGACTGAGGCGAAACCGGCCAGCTAGGCCGGCCGCAGGGGTCCATAACGCAATGAGCATCTCGAGCCTGTTCATCCGCCGCCCGGTCGCGACCTCGCTGCTGATGGCTGCGATCCTGCTGATCGGCATCGCTGCCTATCCGCTGCTGCCGGTGGCACCCCTGCCCCGCGTTGAATTCCCGACCATCCAAGTAACGGCCAACCTGCCTGGCGCCAGTCCGGAAACCATGGCCTCCACCGTGGCGCAACCTCTCGAACGGCAGTTCTCGCAGGTCTCCGGCGTTGCGCAGATGACCTCGGTCAGCGTCGGTGGCTCGACGCAGATCGTGGTGCAGTTCGATCTCGATCGCAATATCGATGGCGCCGCACTCGATATACAGGCGGCCATCAACAACGCTGGGGGCCAATTGCCCCGTAACCTGCCGAACCCGCCCATATTCCGAAAGGTGAACCCGGCCGATAGCCCCATTCTGATCCTGGCCGTGCAGTCCGAGGTGCTGCCGCTGATCGAGGTCGACGACTACGCCGACAACATCCTCAGCCAGCAGATTTCGCAGATCAGCGGCGTCTCCCAGGTCTCTATCGGCGGCGAGCAGAAACGGGCCATCCGGGTGCAGGTCGATCCGGCCCGCATGGCAGCGATGAACATGACTTTGGAGGACGTCCGGCAACCGTTGGTCACCGCGACGGTGGACGCTCCAAAGGGCACGCTCGATGGCACGAGCCAAGCCTTTTCGATCTATGCCAATGACCAGCTTACCAAGGCGAGCGAGCTGAACGAGGTCATCCTGTCCTGGCGCAACGGCGCGCCGGTGCGGGTGCGCGACATCGGCGCTGCGGTGGACGGGCCGGAGAACGCCCGTCTAGCCGGGTGGCAGAACGGCAGGCGCGGCATCCAACTGCTTATCTTCAAGCAGCCCGGTGCCAACGTGATCGACACCGTCGAGCGCATCAAGGCGTCGCTTCCCAAGCTGCGCGCGGCGATCCCGCCCGCAGTCACGGTCGAGACCATCGTGGACCGCACCGTGACCATCCGCGCCTCTGTGCATGAGGTACAGTTCACCCTCCTGCTATCGATCGCACTGGTCGTGATGGTGATATTCCTGTTCTTGCGCAATTTCTGGGCGACGGTCATCCCGAGCATTACCGTGCCGCTCGCGCTGGTCGGCACCTTCGCCGTCATGTATCTGTTCGGCTATAGCCTCAACAATCTCACCTTGATGGCGCTGACCATCGCCGTCGGCTTTGTGGTCGACGACGCGATCGTCATGCTGGAGAACATCTATCGCCATATCGAGGACGGCATGGGGCCGAAAGAGGCCGCGCTGAAGGGCGCCGGGGAGATCGGGTTTACGATCATCTCCATCAGCCTGTCGCTCATTGCCGTGTTCATCCCGTTGCTGCTGATGGGCGGGATCGTCGGCCGGCTGTTTCGTGAGTTCGCGATGACCGTCGCGATCGCGGTGGTGGTGTCGGCGTTCGTGTCACTCACCCTCACGCCCATGATGTGCTCGCGCTTTCTCAAGCACCACTCGGGGCAGCACGGCCTGTTTTATCGCGTGATCGAGCGCTTCTTCGTCGCCTTGCTGAACGGGTATCGGCGCACGCTGGACATCGCTTTGCGGTTCCAATTCGTGACGCTGATGGTGTTCTTCGGCACTCTCGCCTGCACGGCCTACCTGTATGTGCAGATACCGAAGGGGTTTTTCCCCACGCAGGACACCGGCGTGCTGGTCGGGCTGACAGAGGCCGGGCAGGATGTGTCGTTCGCCGAGATGTCGCGCCGGCAGGTCATGGCCGCCACCGTCATCGCTGCCGACCCGGCGGTCGCCGCTGTTTCGTCCAGCATCGGCGCTGGCTTGGGCGGCCAGACCGGGAACAACGGCCGAATCTGGACCAACCTCAAGCCGTTCGAGGAGCGGGACGTCACGGCCCAGCAGGTGATCGCGAGGTTGCGGCCGCAACTCGCGCGCATCGAGGGCATGAACGTCTATTTCCAGGCGGCGCAGGACATCAACATCGGCGGCCGCCTAGCCAAAACACAGTATCAATATACCCTGCAGGACGCCGACCTGGCCGAGCTGTATGACTGGTCGCCCAAGATCCTGGCGAAACTACGCGGCCTGGCGATGCTGCGGGATTTGGCGACCGATCAGCAGGTCGCCGGGACGACGGCGACCCTGACCATCGACCGTGACCGCGCCGCCCGCTTCGGCGTGCAGCCGCAACTTATCGACGACACGCTCCACGACGCCTTCGGCCAGCGGCAGGTGTCGCAGTATTCTACGCAGTTGAACTCCTACAAGATCATCCTGGAGGTGCCACCAGGCCTCCAGGGAAGCCTGGCCACGCTCGACAAGCTGTATGTCAGGCCCCGGGACGGCAGCGCAGTGCCGCTCTCCACCTTCGTGACCGTCGATACAAAACCAGTGGCGCCGCTTGCGATCTCGCATCAGAGCCAGTTTCCGGCTGTGACGATCTCGTTCAACCTGGCGCCAGACGCCGCGTTAGGACAGGCCGTCGAGGCCATCAACGCTGCGATGGCGCAGCTCGGTACGCCGGTGACGCTGCGCGGCACGTTCCAGGGCACGGCGCAGGCGTTCCAAGCGTCGCTCAGCACGCAGCCCTATTTGATCGCTGCGGCGCTGATCGCGGTCTATATCATTCTCGGTATCCTCTACGAGGGCTTCATCCTGCCGATCACCATTCTCTCGACCCTGCCATCAGCGGGCGTTGGCGCACTACTGATGCTGATGGCCGCCGGTTTTGACCTCTCGGTCATTGCGCTGATTGGGGTGATCCTGCTGATCGGCATCGTGAAGAAGAACGGGATCATGATGGTGGATTTTGCCATCAGCGCAGAGCGCCAGCACAATGCGACACCTCTGGACGCGATCCGCCAGGCCTGCCTGATGCGTTTCCGTCCCATACTGATGACTACGATGGCAGCACTATTGGGCGGGTTGCCATTGATGCTCGGAGGCGGAGCCGGCTCGGAACTGCGCCGGCCACTCGGCTATGCCATGGTGGGCGGCCTGATCCTGAGCCAGCTTTTGACGCTTTATACCACGCCGGTCGTCTATATCTACCTCGACCGCCTGCAGCGGTGGCTGTCGCCGGCGCGGCGCACCACCATGCCTGCCCTGGCCAACAAGATCAGCGCGACGGCTGATTGAGAACAATGCGCTCCTGTCGATGACCCAAGGTCTATCAGGCACTTTGTTGACCGACGTCATCCGCCTCATTCCAGCGATGCAGGCACGAGCGATCGATCTCGATGCAGACGAGGCGTTTCCAGAGCAGGATATCCAGCTGCTTCGCGAGCTTGGCGTGCTGCTGGCGCCGCTGCCGGCCAGGTTAGGCGGGCACGGCGCTGGAACCGAGGCCGCAGGAGCCGATCTGCTCGTGGGTTTGTTGAGCGCGTTGGGCCAGGGCAACCTCGCTGTTGGACGGCTGTTCGAGGCGCACGTGAACGCGTTGCAGCTCATCACGGCATACGGCAGATCCGCGCAAATCGAGCGCGCGGCGGCCGATGTGCGCGAAGGCCAGATATTTGGCCTATGGGTCACCGATCCTGCTGGCCACGCCCTGACCCTCGACGCCGGGGCACTGCGGGGTCGGAAAGGCCCGTGCTCCGGTGCAGGCCACGTCACGCGCGCTTTGCTCACCACGTCGACTGCGGCTGGAACGCGAATGGCAGTCGTCGCGATGGATGGCTCTATGGCCGTTGAACCGATGCGAGGGGTCCTGCACGGCATGCGCGCCGCCGTGAATGGTATCGTCCAATTTGCTGGCACCCCGTTGCAGACGGACGCGCTGATCGGTCAGCCCGGCGACTATCTACGCGAGCCGCATCTCTCATGCGGCGCCTGGCGCACCACCGCGGTCACCTTGGGAGGCTTAGATGCCCTGGTGGCAGCAACCAGACAGCAACTCGTGCGCAAGGGCCACCAAGATGCGCTGCTGCAGCAGGACCGGTTTGGCCGCATGCTGATCGCGCAGGAGACGGCCCGACTCTGGACCGTCGCGGCGGCCAACCGCGTCGAACATGCCCGAGGCCCAGTGACCGGCCGCGTCGCGTATGTGAACCTTGCACGGACAGCAGTCGAGGCGGTTTGCCTGGACG
>JAABVA010003032.1_pt1 | contig 16261 bp, 15 predicted proteins | sample 5560331 | NCBI WGS metagenome assembly JAABVA01 (sample SAMN12812661, study PRJNA571458) | rock metagenome | isolation source: Antarctica rocks | place: Antarctica: Victoria Land, Mt New Zealand sud | collected 2016-01-07 | reverse complement strand
CGGGATCATCACCCGCCAGGCCATCCGCCGCGGCACATTCCATAGCGTCAAAGACCTCGAAGCAGCGATCGGGGCCTACATCGACGGCTGGAACGACCGCGCCCACCCCTTCACCTGGACCAAGAGCCCCGACCAGATCATCGCCCACTCGAAACCGTCAAACCAGAAGGTCACTTCATACACGCGACACTAGAGCGGATGGACGTCGGCTGAACCGCGCGGGGTCGAGCGCAGCTGACGCGGCACGCTGGGCGTCCTCGCGGGAACGTGGTCGCGGTGCCGGCCATACCGGACTAGACGCGTGTGGTCGTGGTGGGCGCGGTGGCAGCAGATCGAGGTCGATCGTGGGAGACCTCGATGTAGGTGGCTACCGCGTTCCGGGCCGAGGGACAGCAAGGCGGGGTTCTCACCCGGCGGCGGTCTCTTCATCGCGACCGTTCTCCGTGCCCGGATCGACGTCGCCGTCCTGCTGGTCCTGCTCTCCGTGCGGCGACCCGATGAGTAGACGGTAGAGGGCCCACGTCGCCGGCGAGGACTGCTGGCGACGGATGACGGCTGCGATCGGAACCGACGGAGGCCGCTGACGCAGGTCGACCGCAGCGATGTCGGCACGGCTGGTCAGGAACTCGACAGGCACGAATGCGAGCCCGAGCCCGCCACCCACCAGCGTGAGGGCGGCACCCACGTCCGTCACCTCGATCGCCACCACGCGGGTGCACCGTTCACGCTCGAACAGGCTGTCCACCATGATGCGGTTGCCCCAGTCGGCGGGGAAGTCGATGAAGGTCTCCCCCGCGAGCTCCTGGTAGGACACCTGATCAGCTGCGGCCAGCGGATGGTCGACGGGACAGGCGAGTCCGAGCCGGATCCGCTCGACGGTCCACGACGCGACCGTGGCCGGAACCGGCCCCGGAGCGGGGACGAGGGCCACGTCGAAGCTGCCCTCCGTGACCTTGTCGACATGCGTGTCGACCGGACCGGCCGACAGCACCACGCGGATGGTGACGCGGGGGAATCGACGGTGGAACGCGAGAAGCGCACGGGGTAGGACGTCGGTCCCGAGGGACAGGACGGTCCCGATGGTCACAGTCCCGCCCAGTCCGTCGCGTAGCTCGTGGAGCTCGGCGACCGCGTCGCGGGTCTGCCGCTGGATGGATCGGGCCCGGTCGAGGAGGAGGTGGCCGCCTTCGGTCAGCCGCAGCGGCCGAGACCCGCGCACGAAGAGCTCTTGCCCCAGCTGCCGCTCCAGCCGTGCCACAGCCGCCGAGGCTGCGGATTGCGCAGCATGCAGCCGAAGTGCGCCCTTGGTGAAGCTCGCCTCTTCCGCGACCGCGACGAAGTGATCCAACTGGCGGAGCTCCACCGCCGCACGCTAGCTGTTCTGCATCTTGACCCTGGTGACGATGGTCGCGGTGACGGTGGCCGGGGGCTGGTTACCGATGTGGCCCGGTGCCGGTTGTCGTGGATGAGCCGGCGTTAGGGGTGGTCGAACCGGTGCCGGCCCGGTCGGGCCGCGCATGGCGAGTACTGCGGAGTGAACGCCAGCCTGGTGGACGTCGATCGCGGAGTGCTGGTACTGACGGCCGACCCGCCGTGTCGGGCAGATCCGTCTGGGTGCGCCACGGCCGTGGACCGCCAGCCGCCGCGGGTGGAGATCGCCGCGACCTCCTCCACGGTCGGGTGGACCAGCTGACTTCACGTCCGGTACCGATTCGGCGGACCTGCCGGTAGCTGTCCCGATGACGTTGAGGTCCCGAGCCGGGGTGACACCGAGCGTGCACGGCCACCGTTGCACTGTAGCCGCGGAGACCTCGACGCCCTCGGCGGCCAGTCCATCGACAGTGACCGCCGGGAGCTTCCACCCCCACCGGGAAGACCCGATTTCGTTGAACCGCACCCGAGACCCGCTGGTCGCAACGTCATGAGCTGCAACAGCTAGGGGTGGTCGCGGTGTCCGTCCATCGCCTGGGCCGATGGAAACCATCATTAGGTGATGTTAGACATAGTCAACCGTTCGGTAGCAGTGTCGTCTTCCTGACCGTCCCCGGGCGGGCCGAGAGATGTGGTGCTCTCGTCACCCGCGAACCCCGGCCGGACGTCGACGGAGGCCAGCAGCCCTCTGGCAGAGAACGTCCGACAGGAGATCACCGAGAAGGGGAGCACGATGTTCTGGAGGAGTACCGAACAGGATCACGTCCCGGACAGGACGTGTGCCGTCATGGCGGACCGATGCCTCGAGCCGTCCGATCTGGACGCCGAGGAGCTGACGCGGGCGCACGGGGCACTTGCCTACCTGAAAGCAAGGATCGGCAACGACAGGATGCGCGAGCTCCTCGCGGACGACCTCGCCGAGACCACGAAGCGCACGGAGGCCTATGCGACGCAGTCGACGGGCTGGAAGGACGCCAGCTTCAGGCTCGTCCTGCCCGGACCCGACGCCGCGACGTTTCATCAGTTCTTCCTGGACCTGATGAAGCACGACCGCGAGCTTGAGATGCGCGCGGGACACCCGGACCACTTCTTGAACCACCCAGTGGAGGGAGGGGCGCAGGTCATCGAGAACCTCGGTGAGGACGGCCTTCCGTGGTACATCGAACTGACGTTCAGCACCGACCAGGAGAAGTACACCGTGAGTTGGGACGACGACTACCCGGAGCGGGTCGGTGCCATCATCTTCAACTCGAACGGTACGCAGATCGGCACCGCCATGCACGAGATGCGCGACACCTCCGACGGGATGGAGATCAAGTTCACGGTCATCCTCCCCGACGCTGCCCCGGACGCGCTTCTGCACGGCCACCTCCGCCATTTCGCCGTGGAGTGGCGCAACTGGGCGCGGTTGGCCCGAGAAGAGCTTGCCGAGGAACAGCACAGCCACCGGGCGGACGCTGTGACGACCCGCTGACCTGCCCGTGCTGGGCGCCGCCTCCCTCCCCGGACTCGCCGTTCCCGCGTTCGAGCGGCTGACCGAACGTCCCGGCCGCACGGACACAGTTCGTGGAGTCGCGCGAAACCCGTCCCGGGCTCCCGCCGGCCCATCGAAAACCTCTCGACCATTCGATCCGAAAGGAATGCTGTGCCGATCAATCCACATGCCCTGGAAGAGCGCGACCCTCGGTTCACCGACCAGCGCTGGCTCCTGGACCTGGTCATCAGCCTTGCCGGGCCCGACTGGGATCAGGGCCGCATCGAGTACCTGGCCCTGCCGGTCAGCCCGGACAACAAGGGCGCGTTCCAGTCCCTGAAGTCCTCGATCCGCAAGCTCGATGACCTGCCCCGGGAGATGACGAAGCTCGCCCGCCATGTCGAGCTGCGCGCGCGGGCGGAGGAGCGGGCCGGGCACGAGGTCTCCGCCGGGGCGGACTTCCTCGCGGCGTCGGTGCTCTACGGCGGCGCCCAGTGGCCGATCTACTCCACCTCGAAGCTGAACCTCGTTCTGGAGAAGAAGAAGACCGACTGTTATCTCGCTTACGCCAGCCACGCCGACCACCGCATCGAGGCGGTCGAGGTGCCGTACGAGGACACCACGGTCGCGGCCTGGTTCCACCTCCCGATCGGCTACGCCGGCGGTGAGGTGCCCTGTGTCGTGATGACGTCCGGGATGGACGCCTTCAAGGAGGTCGGGCTTCTGGGCGCGGGGGACCGCTACCTCAGCCGCGGCATGGCGGTGCTGGTGGTCGACGTGCCCGGCCAGGGCACCTCGTTGGTGCGCGAGATCTTCTACGAGCCGGAAAAGCTCGGCAAGGTGGGCATCAACGCGTTCGACGTCATGGCCGCCAGGTCCGAGGTCGACGCCAACCGGATCATGGTCACGGGTCTGAGCCAGGGCTCCTTCTGGGCCACGCAGATGGCGGCCGCCGAGCCGAGGTACGCGGCCTGCGCCGTGATGTTCACCTGCTTCGACCCGCACAACACATCGATGTTCGCCGCTCAGTCGCCGACGTTCCGGCAGAAGTTCATGTACATGACAGGCACGAGCACCTTCGAGGAGCTCCAGGCCGCGGTCGCGAAGATGGAGGTCGCCCCATTGAGCGAGAAGATCACGATGCCCTACCTCGTGGTCATGGGCGAGGACGACCCCCTGACCGACCCGGCGCAGACCTTCTCGCACCTCAACGCCGTACCGGGACCGAAAGAGCTGCTGTTCTACGTCGGGGAGGACCACGGCCCCGTGACCCGCTCCTCCGGCCAGCTCGGTCCGCCGGTGTTCCGGTACATCCCCGACTGGATGGCCGACCGCGCCGCCGGACACCCGCTGGAGTCCCGGATCATCACCATCGACGCGCTCGGCCGGCCCCACCCGGAACCCTGGGGGGAGGACCGCCACTACGACTACGGGTCACCGCTGGACGCCGACAATCTGTTCGGTGAGGGCCCCGAGACCGGGCTGCAGTGAGCAGGACCGGGTGGTGGACGACCCGCGCCGAGATCCTCAGTGATCCGCGTCGACGACCCCGTCGGATCCCTCGCCAGCGCGGCGGAACGCAGGTCATCGGTCGAGGTGCGCGGTGAGCCGCTCCCATCCGCCGGAGGCCATCGAGTCCTTCTCGTCCTGGGTGAGCTCGGCGGACTCGATGAAAGCGCGCGCCCGTCCGCCACCCGTCGGGATGAACGGGTAGTCGGTGGCGTAGAGGATCCGGTCGACACCGATGACCTCGGCCGTCCAGCGCAGGTACCGGGCACTCATCAGGCCGCTCCCGGTGACCCAGACGTTCTGTCGGAAGTAGTCCACGAACGGGCGCTCGAGGTGCAGACCCATGTGCTCCATGATCGCGATGCGCTCGAGGTAGAACAGCACCGCCTCGCCCCAGTGCCCAACGATCACCTGGAGGTCGGGGTGCCGGTCGAACACTCCCGCGAAGACCATGCGCAGCAGCTGTACCCCCGTCTCGTAGTGCCAGCCGATCCCGTAGTTGGCGAAAGAGGCGTCGACCTGGTCGCCGAACCCGGAGTAGTAGGCGGCGCGCACGGGGCGGACCGGGGTCTGTGGGTGCAGGTACAGCGGGGCCCGATGCCGTGCGGCGACGCCGTAGAGGTCGTCGAAGCGGATATCGTCCGCGTTGGTGGTGCCGGTACGGCCGTTGAGCAGTGCGCCGCGGAAGCCCAGGGTGGCGACGGCACGCTCGAGCTCTTCCGCGGCACCTGCCGGATCCGGGGTCGGGATGGCCGCGAACGCCTGGAACCGTTCGGGGTTAGCGGCGACGATCTCGCTCAGGGCGTCGTTGGACTGTCGGGCGACGCTGACCGCGTCCGCAGCGGCGAGGCTCTGGACCCCCGGCGAGTTCAGCGACAACACCTGCACGTCCACGCCCTGGTCGTCCATGTCGGCGATGCGCTGCTCGCCGACGTCACGCAGCCGACTGGAGATCGGGTCGTCTCCGAGGCCGGCCGACACGTCGTCGCGTTCGTCGCGCGGTAGGTTTCTCCAGGCCGCCAGCAGCTCCGGCACGACGAAGTGCTCCTCGAGCGCGACAATTCTCATACTGGCGTCCTCCCAGGAGGCCGGTCACCGAGCCGTTCTCGGTGACGACGACGAGTTCTTCGCGAGTTCAGCCGTAAACGCCTCAACGGCTACACCCGGGTGGATCGGCCGCCCGGGTTAAGCCGACCGGCGTCCTCTTCATGTTCTGTCTACCATCACGGCCGCGTCCACGGTCGCCGATCCGGTCCCTGATCCGTCCACTGAAGGAGCTGACCGCCATGTCCGTCGAACCTCGCGCCACCGGGATGCGTGCGCCGGTTCGGGGGCGACCGACGCTGGTTGGCCCTCGCGATCCCCGCGTTTCTCGTCGCGGTGTTCGTCGCCGGCCCGTACGTCACGTTCTCCTTCCACCCCATCGGGCTCAACGCCATGGTGCCGCTGCACATCGTCTTCCTGTCTCTGCACGGGCTCGCCGCGGGGACCGCGCTGCTGATCGGTCCGCTGCAGTTCGTCCGGCGCATCCGTGCCACGCACCCGCGGGTCCACCGCACCATCGGGACGGTCTACCTGCTCGCGGTGCTGGTGGGCAGCGTGATGGCGCTCGCGTCCGCCGCCGTCAGCACGTCGGGCTGGAGCGCGCAGGTCGGGTTCCTCGTGCTGGACCTCTTCTGGTTCTACACCGGCTTCAAAGCCCTCCGGGCCGTGCAGGGTCGCGACTTCGCCTGGCACCGCATCTGGATGATCCGGAACTACTCGGCGACCTTTGCCGCCGTACTGCTCCGCCTGATCCTCATCGCAGAACTGATGCTCCTGCCCAAGATCTGTATCACCTTCAGGGCCGCAGCGGCCTACGACGTCTCGGTGTGGGGATCGATCACGATCAGCATCCTCATGGCCGAGCTGTTCATCGTTCAGCGCTCGATTCGCGCCGTGCTCCCCGGTCAGCTGGAGAACTCGGTCCCGCAGCAGGAATGGGAGACGGTGCTCAGGCCGCGTCCACGGCAGGCTTGAGCTCCTCCCGGCTCCACCGCTGCAGTGTGGTCGGCGTCAGTGAGACGCGGTCGGGGGTATCGACGGCGTCCAGTCCATCGATCTTTGCCCGGGCCATCGCGGTGACCGCGCGGGCCATTCCCGGGGAGACGCCGTAGCCGATCATGGCCCGTTCACCCTCCGCCAGGTCGGTGCGCTCGTAGCGGACCGGGCGGTCGAGCACCTCGGTCAGGATCCGGGCCAGGTCGTCGGAGGACAGGTCCTCCGGGCCCAGCACGGGCAGGTCGTCCTGGCCATTCCAGGTTGGGTCGAGCAGCAGGGTGGCGGCGACGGTGGCGATGTCGCGGCGGGCGACCATCGGGGCGCGCAGATCCGCCGGGGCGGCCCCGCGCAGCACGCCCTGGCGCAGCGACGCGGTCTCCCGCAGCAAGTTGTCCATCAGGGAGGGTGCCGCCAGCGCGCGAAGGTGCGCGCCGGTGCTGCGCAGCAGGTCGTCCATGGCCAGTGACGCGGAGACGTAGCCGGTGTAGCGCTGCGTACCGCGCCCGAGCGCGGACACGGTCACCACATGGGCGACGTCGTGGCGGACGATGGCCGCGGCTGCCGGGATGGAAAAACCGACGTAACAGTCGTAAGGGCTCGGGGCGCTCAGGTCACCGGCCACCAGCCAGAACAGCGCGCGAGCGCCGTCCAGGGCACGGTCGACGACGTCGGGGTCGGCGTGGGAGCCCTCGACGACCTCGACCCGCTCGCGCACCTGGGCGGGGAGCTGGTCGGGGCTGCGGGTGACCACGCGCACCGGCTCGTCGTGCTCGAGCAGGGCGGGCAGGACGTGGCGTCCGATGCCGCCGGTGGGACCGGTCACGGTGATCACGTACCCGAGTCTGGTCCCGGTGCCACGGTCGCGTCCACCGCTCCGGTCGCGTCCAGGCCAGATGAGTGTTCGTGCGGCCCGCAAGATCGCGCGGACCGCGGACACGGCCCAGAGCAGGGCTCTCCCACGGGCTCGACCGGCCGTCGGGGGACCACGGCCGATGCCACCGCTGAGACCAGCGGTTCGGGGATCGACTCGGTCAGATGACCGATGGTGCAGCCCTGCAGTGGTGTGGTCCAGTCCTCGTGAGCGGGTCCGATGGATAGCACGCCGAGAACAACCGAGCGACAGGACGACACCTGATGACCAGTACCGCTTCGGACTCGAGCACGGAACTCGCACCCTCGGATGCCGCGGACATCGTCTGGGCCAGCGCCGCCGATCTCGTGGGCTGGGTGCACGAAGGGCGAGTGTCGGTCGCCCACGTGGCCGAGGTGATGATCGATCGGATCGACGCTGTGAATCCGACGATCAACGCGGTCGTCCATCTCGACGTCGACCGGATACGTCGCGACGCTCGGGCGCTGGATGCGAAACGCGCCGCGGGAGGGCCGGTGGGGGCCCTGCACGGGGTCCCGTACACGGTCAAGGAGTTGACGCCGGTCGCCGGTGTTCCTCACACGCTCGGCTTCGAGTTGCTCAAGGACAACGTCGCCCAGCAGGACGCGCTTCTGGTGGCGCGGATGAAGGCTGCGGATGCCCTGTACCTGGGCCAGACGAACACCCCGGAGGCCGGGTACTGCGCCACGACGACGAACAGGCTGTTCGGCGCGACCCGCAACCCGTGGAACCCACGCCTGACAGCCGGCGGCTCCAGCGGCGGTGCCGGTTCCGCGGTAGCTGCCGGCATCGGCCCGATCGCGGAGGGAACCGACGCGGGAGGCTCCATCCGTGTCCCTGCTGCACTCAACGGCGTCGTCGGCTTCAAGCCCACGACGGGCGCGATCCCACAGACCCTGCTGCCGCAGCGTTTCGTCACTCACCTCAGTCATGGAGTGATGGGGCGCTCGGTCTCCGACGTGGCACGGATGCTGGAGGTCTGCGTCGGCTACGACCCGCGCGACCCGTTGGCGCAACAGGTCGTCACCACGCCCCCCACGCTGGGGTCGGCCGGTGCCCTGACCGGCTGGAGCATCGCGTACTCGCCGGACCTGGGGTTCGCCGATGTCGATGAGGAGGTGGCGGTCATCTGCCGGGAGGCCGTCAGGGTCTTCGCCGAACTCGGTGCGCACGTGGTCGAAGCCCGCCCTGACTGGGAGGAGGTCGATGAGGCGATGTGGACGGGGCTGTGGGTGCCCGGCCTCGCCGGCCTGCGCGACCTCCTGGACTGGCCGGCGAGGCGCGGTCGCCTCGATGACGAGCTCATCGACCTCGTCCTCCTCGGCGACACCCTCAGCGCTGCCGACATTGCGCGCGGCGAGGCACTGCGCGGCGGTGTGTGGGACGCGTTCGCATCGTTCATGTCCACCCACCGCCTCCTGGTCAGCCCCACCACGAGTACGGCGGCCTTCTCGGCCGATGCGTTCGCGCCGGACTCACTTGCCTCGGGCTCCTTGCGTGAGCGCCTGCTGGGGTGGACGCTCACGCACCCGTTCAACATGACGTCCAGCCCAGCGATCTCGGTGCCGTGCGGCGTCACCCACGATGGCCGGCCCGTTGGTCTGCAGATCGCCGGGCGCCTGCACGCTGACGCCGACGTCCTCGTCGCTGCCGCTGCGTTCGAGGTCGCCAGGCCGTGGCAGGACCGCCGGCCCGTGCTCTGACGCGCCGGCCTATACCAGCTGGTAGCGCACGGCAGTGACGGCGGCAGCCACCCGGGTGCTCACGTGCAGCTTGGACAGCAGGTTCTCGACGTGCGTCGCGACCGTGCGGCGGGTGATGAAAAGCTCTTCCGCGATCTCGGGATTGGACGCACCGTCCACGATGAGGCGCAGGACCTCGACCTCACGGCGACTGAGACGGAACGACTCACGCCGCCTCCGAGCATCCAGTTCACGAGCGACGAAGGCACTCAGGTCGCTCAGACACAGTCGCTGCACGGTGGACAGTCCCTCGACGAAAAGGTTCAGGTGGAGCGAGCCGACCTCATCACCGTCCGAGCCGCGCAGCGGCAGCGACGCGCCCTCGCGGTAGCCGGCCGGCCTCAGAAGGTTGGTGACGGTGGGTGTCGCGACGAAGTCGGGAAGGTCGCGCCACAGCAAAATGTTAGGCACCGGCTGCTTCGCCCGGCGGTACAGCGGCGACACCACGAAGTCCTCGATCGAGGTGATCATTTGTGTCGAGTAGCCGTTCGCGTGCACCACGCGATGAGCTCGCGTCCTCGCCGGCATGTACGCCACAGCGCAGCTCGGGACGCCCATGAGCCGCTGGAACTGCCGTACAGCGATCTCGATCGGAGCATCTGGTGCTGAAGGCAGCTATGGCCAGCGTGTCGGCGAAGGCATCATGGCTCTCCGGCGGCGGTCCCTCCACGGCTTCGACGGTAGCGCGCCGGCCGGGCTTGCTGGGCAGGCCCGGCAAGCAGGTGCTCGATCCCGTGGCCATCGCGGCACGCGACGAGAACAAGCGGAGGTCGATGTTGCACGACCGACCCACCCCGACCTGAGCGGATCGCCGCAGTGTGCGGAGCAGGCAGCGCTGGATTAGACGATCTCGAGCCCGTCCTCTGAAGTGACCCAGGCGGCGTAGGCGCATCGGTCCCCGTTGTGCGAGTACGGCCTGATGGACCTCAACCTGTGTGCCACTGTGATCGTCCTGCGCTCGCGAGACGGAGAGCGTCCAGCCGATGCTCGAGCGGACCTTCCCGCCGACAGGTCCGACCAGCTAACGGTTGCGGAGGGTGTCGGCCCGGACCATCAACAGTCCGACGCCGAGACGTCGAGCACGGCCTTTCCGGCCACGAGCCGTCCGCGGAGGGCCTCGATCGCCTCAAGGATTCTTGTCCAGTCTCCGCGCCAACCGATCTGCGGGTCCAGCCGGCCGCCGGCCAGAAGCGCGACGAGCCGCTGCAGGTCGTTGTCGACGGGGTGGCTCCCGGCTGAGAAGGCTTCGATGCGGGTACCCCTCGCCCGGAGGCGCTGAGCCTCGAAGTCGACGGTCGACGACTCCAGCGAGGCCGAGCCGACGCTCAGCAGCAGCCCGCCGCTCTGCAGCAGGCCGAAGGCCCGGGTCAGCAGGGGGCCGCCGACGTTGTCGAGCACCCCATCGACAGCAGCGAGGTCCTCGAGGCTGACGACGACCTCGGCGGCTCCCAGGTCGAGCAGGCCGACGCCACGTTCCGGTCGTCCGACCGCCGCGACGACGTGCGCACCCGCCAGCGCCGCGAGCTGGACGGCAAAGCGGCCGACCCCACCGGAGGCACCGGTGACCAGCACCCGCCGTCCCAGGATCGGGCCGAGTTTCTCGACGGCACGCAGGGCGGTGGTTGCTGCGGTGGGAAGCGCAGCGGCGGACGCCAGGTCGACGGAGTCGGGAAGGACCGTGAGCTGAGAGGTCCCGACGGCGAGGCGCTCGGCCCAGGCACCCGCCGGGCTGAACCCGGCGACGCGTGTGCCGACGGGCGGGCCCGAGCCGTCCGCGGCGGCCCGGAGCACGACGCCGGCCGCGTCGTTGCCCGCGACGTGTCCGGCCTGCTGACGCTCGGCCATGAAGGTGACCTCGCCGAAGTTCAGCGAGGTGGCCCGAACGGCCATGACCAGTTCATCGTCCGCGGGCTCGGGTTCGGGGACGGGTCCGAGTTGGAGGCTGTTCGAGCTGTCAGGCGCATAGACGATGGCGAGCACGGACTCAGGGGACCAGGATTAGTTTGCCGCGAAGGCCGCCTCGCGCCTGATGCCGGTGCGCCGCGGCCGTCTGTGCCAGCCGGTAGGTGCGCTCGATGCTGGATGTCAGTTCGCCGTGGCCGACGGCTTCGAGCAGGCGGACGAGCTCGGGGGTGTCCGAGTGCACGTTCTGGACCGTGAGGGAGATGCCCCGTTTGGAGGTGAACGGGCCGATCTCGTCCAGGAAGGGCGGCACGGCGGTGATGTACGCGCCGTCGTCGCGGACCGACGCGATGGCAGCGTGGGCGGTGGCCCCACCAACGAGGTCGATGGCTGCGTCGAGGCCTCGCGGGTGCAGCTCACGCACCGCGGCGGTGAAATCGCCTCGGTCGACCACCTCAGTGGCTCCGAGCTCGAGGGCGGCGTCGCGGTCCAGGGGCCTGGTCACCGCCACGACGGTGATCTGGTTGGTGCGAGCGAGCTGGACGACGAAGCGCCCAACGGCGCCCAGGGGTGCATCGACGAGCAGGGTTCCCCCGGCAGGTACGTGCACCCACCCGAGCATCTGGCTGGCGGTCAGGGCCGCGAGCGGGATCGTCGCGGCCTGCTCCAGGCTCATGACGTCCGGAACGCGCGCGAGCAGGTCCGTCGCCACGTTGACGTGTTCGACGTAGGTGCCGTTCTTGTCCGCGGGCTGGACGGTCATCGCGGCGACGCGATCGCCGACCGTCCAGTCCGCGACGTCCTCGCCGACCTTCTCGATCGTGCCCGCCGCATCCCAGCCGATGGTCATCGGGAAGTGCGCTGCGTCGGCGGGGATGATCATGCCGGCGCGTGTCGAGAGGTCCACCGGGTTGACCGCGGCGGCAGCGACCCGGATCTGGACCTCTCGGGCGCCGGGTGCCGCGAGAGGCAGCTGCTCGAGGTGGAACCGGTCAGGTCCGCCGAAGGAATCGATGACAGCAGCGCGGGTGGTGCGAGCGTCCGACACGGTGGGTCCCGTCCTTAGGAGGTGGCGTCCTAGATGTCCCGGCAGCTCCAGCTCAGCCAGCCGGCTCCGGAAGCGGTCGATCGGCCCGCCTGCACGCACGAGCGCCTGCCAGCTGATCGACCGGACCGGAGCGGCCGACGGCTCATGCGCTGCGGTTTCGGGCAGGTGGGTCAGCGATCGGTCCGGGGCGCTCGATGATGGTGACCGCGGGCCGAGCCGCCGGAGGACCGCAGCGGCGCTACGCCGCGGTTTCGTATGCGCGCTTCACGGCGAGGTTGTCCTCGATGATGTGGTGCCGGGTGATGAGTCCGTCCGAGACCGTCAGGTAGAGGATGAACTCCGCGCGGTAGTGCACCCCGTTCTTGCTGAGGGTCTGGCCGAGCTCGCCGACGACCGCGGCGTCAGGGCCGTCCACGAGGATGGCTGCGATGTCAGCGGTCGTCTCACCAGCCACGTGGAGCTGGTTGAGGGTTCGGTAGTGGTCCTCGACGTCCGCGCGCGAGGAGCGATGCCGGATCCAGGGCACGGACGCGCCGAACTCGTCCTCGGGCCAGCCGAGCTTCCAGGTCACACTTTCGGCGTACAGCTCCGCGATACGCGCGGGATCGCCCGCACCGACGCGCTGGAGCAGATTTTCAACAACCGCTCGCGTTCCTTCAGATTGTGTCATGCAACAGCCTCCATCTCAGTTCGGTACCGGTCGATACTGAACCAAGGTAGCAGACCGGGACTTGTGCCGGCCCGTAGACGCCCGCCGTGGTGGATCCGCTTATCCGCGCCGCCGCGCCAGCGCCAGAGCTCCGACAAGTACTTCCTCGTCGACCATCGCGACCTGCTCGGCACCCGCGGGCTGGCCGCGGCACGGATGGTCGGGGACGTCCGTTCCGCGGAGGTCTCGTGGACCGTGGTGGTCATGGTGTCCGAGTGCGCTGGCGGCGAGGGGCTCAAACCCCGCGGCCAGGAGCCCTGCCAGCGGCGTCGCAGCGCTACCCCTACGCCCGCGACCGCTGGTGTCGCCGGCGCCGCACCGGCCCTCAAGCGGGCGGCCAGCTCCGCAGGGTCGCGTCGGCCACCTGCTGGAGCTCGTCCCGGGTGGCTCCGCTGGCCGCCTGGACGGCGATGCCGTTCGACACCGTCATGACATAGCGCGCCAGCCGCCCCGGATCGGTTGCCGGAGACAGGTCCCCCTCGTCGACAGCTCGCTGGAAGCGCTCCCGCAGGCTTGAGGAGCCTTGGTCCCGCCAGGCCATCAGGACTTCCCGGGCCTCGCGGCCGTGGGAGCCAGCGGCCAGAGAACCCTGAACGCCGAGGCAGCCGATGGGCGAGCCCGGCTCGGTGGTGGCCCGGACCGAACCGTCAAGGAAAGCAGTGGCCACCTGACGGGCGGTCGGTTCCTGCACAGCCCGAGCAGCGTAGGAGGCCGGGCCCTCGGTGTAGAGTGCGAGCGCCTTGCGGAAGAGGTCCTGCTTGTTGCCGAAAGCCGCGTACATGCTGGTGCGGGTTATGCCCATCGCCGCGGTGAGGTCCGCGATACTGGCGCCCTCGTAGCCCTGCTCCCAAAAGACCCGCATGGCACGCGCGAGCGCTTCCTCGGCATCGAAACCCCTCGGCCGGCCGCTCGGCGCCGTCTGAACGCTTGCCATGGAACCGACCGTACCTTCTGGCTCTGAAACGACTTCTGACACTGCCTAGTTCCGCGACGTGGTCGGTCATGGTCGAGCCGGTGCCGACCCCCGGCCAGCCAACCCCGGCACCGGGCGCCGTTACTGCGGACGTCCTGCCTACGTTAAGTTCGGTACCGAACGGTTCATTGGTCGCGGGAGGGGAATCCCATGGGACAGCTCGAGGGCAAGACGGCCGTCGTCACCGGGGGCGGCACCGGCATCGGCCTGGCCAGCGCCGTGGCGCTGGCGGGTGAGGGCGCTCACGTCTTCATCACCGGCCGGCGCACCGCCGAGCTGGAGGCAGCCGCGGAGACCATCGGTGCGACTCGTTGCACCGCCGTGGCGGGTGACATCTCCAACCTCGCCGACCTAGACCGGCTGTACGCCGCGGTGAGCGCGCGGGGACGAGGTCTTGACGTGCTGTTCGCCAACGCGGCGACCGCCTCGTTCGCGACCCTGGAGCAGATCTCCGAGGAGCACTTCGACCAGACCTTTGGCGTCAACGTGCGGGGCACGCTATTCACGGTGCAGAAGGCTCTCCCACTGCTGAACGAAGGCGCCTCGGTGGTGTTGAACGGCTCGACTGCAGCCGATCACGGCGCAGAGGCGTTCGGCACGTATGCGGCTTCCAAGGCGGCCGTCCGATCCTTCGCCCGCACCTGGGCCAACGAGCTCAAGGGCCGCGGCATTCGGGTGAACACCGTCTCCCCAGGCTCGACCGATACCCCGGGGATCGACGGCCTTGTCGGGGAAGACAACGCCGCCGCCGCCAAGGCGAGCCTCGCTGCGGCGGTCCCGCTCGGGCGGATGGGACGCCCGGAGGAGATCGCCGTGGTCGTAGTCTTCCTCGCCTCCGCGCAGAGCAGCTTCGTCCTCGGCGCCAACGTTTACGTCGACGGCGGCGAAAACCAGATCTGAAGCCCGGGAGCGAGGGGTTCGACGACGCTGACCGGCCCGCGCGACGATCCGCGCCTCACCTGGGCCGACGCCTCGCTAAATGTACTGACCTGGGACGTGGTTGACAGCGTGTCGGTTCGCTGAGAAGTCAGGACCCCCGAATGGGGTGGTGATGTAGAAGCCGTCACCCGGAGCCCGGCGGTCCTCGTGCATCACGATAAGTCCCGCCTGTCTGAGTTTCTCGGCTTGACCTTGTTGGTCGACGTGGGGCTTCGACGTCCACCCCGGTCCGCGGACGGGACCCCAACCAGTCGCGCGTCCTGGTCCTATGCGGCGTCAGATGCGACCGTCTGGGCGCGGCCCGCGCGGCCCGCGCGGGCCGCGCCGGACACGTAGCACCAGGCTCCCGACGGTACCGAGTGTGGCTTAGGCGACCGAGACCCCGCCGTCGACCGGGATGATCGCGCCGTAGATGTAGCTGGCCTCGTGGCTGGCGAGGAAGGCGCACACCACGGCGACTTCCTCGGGGTCGCCGACGCGTCCTGCCGCCAGGCTCGAGGTCATCTGGTCCAGGGTGTCGCCCAGGGGCGCGGTGCCCTCGGTGCGGATGATGCCGGGGCTCACGGCGTTGACCCGTACGCCGGAGGGGCCGAACTCAGCCGCCCATGCGCGGGTGAGGTAGTCCAGGGAGGCCTTGCTCGAGCCGTAGAGCGCTTGCCCCGGACCTGATGGCTGGGTGGCCGCGCCGGAGGTGATGTTGATCACCGCGCCGTGACCGCGCTCGGCCATCAGCGGTGCCAGCTCGCCGACCAGGACGAACGGGGCCAGGACGTTGGTGGCGTAGACGGCGTGCAGGTCGGCGTCGGGAGTGTCGGCGGTGGAGGCATAAGGGAAGATCCCGGCGTTGTTGATCAGGATGTCCACGCTGCGCCCGCGGCCGGTGGCGGCCTCGGCCAGCCCGTGTGCCCCCTCGGTGGTGGACAGGTCCGCGGCGAGGAAGTCCGCGCTGCCGCCGGCGGCGGTGATCGCGTTCACGGCGACCGCCCCGCGATCGGCGTCGCGCCCGGACACGATCACGTGAGCACCGCGCGCGGCCAGCGCCAGGGCGATGGCGCGGCCGATGCCGCTGGTGGCTCCGGTCACCAGGGCGGTGCGGCCCTGCAGGTCGGTGATCATGGTTTCTCCTCGACGGTGGTGTCTCACGACTCGATCGGATGGTCAGAGGCGGTTCTGGCCGCACCACCCCGGGCAGGCATGGCGATTGCGGCGTCAGTGCCCCGGCTGGGCCGCTGATTCGCCGACGATGACGCCCTCGGGTGGCGGTGGTCAACTCCAGGGTCGCGGCGGTCTGCTGCGGCGGCGCGGACGAGCCCGCAGGGCGGGGCGCTGATAGGGCAGCTCCTGGTTGACCGAAGCGGTCAGGTCCTGCAACGCGCTTGCGGCTGTGAACCGGATGAGGTCGGGTTCGCTTGCGCGAGCGTGAGTACGCCGATGCGGCGGACGAGCCCGCTTCCACCTCGACGGGGCGCGGGGACGGACCGCGTCCCGTGGAGTGGTGTAGGTAGTTCGCGTGTTGCTTCGCGTTCTTACTGCTGTTGATCATGCCGCTTCTGGTAGGGCCGCGTCAATGACTTCCGGGGTGTCGATTTCCTTTTGTGCGGG
>JAABVA010003030.1_pt1 | contig 16267 bp, 22 predicted proteins | sample 5560331 | NCBI WGS metagenome assembly JAABVA01 (sample SAMN12812661, study PRJNA571458) | rock metagenome | isolation source: Antarctica rocks | place: Antarctica: Victoria Land, Mt New Zealand sud | collected 2016-01-07 | reverse complement strand
GCAGCACCGATGGCCGCGACCGGCAGTGTCACGACAGCCGCGACCGCACCCCACCACCAGGCCCGTCTTCCCACGCACGCGTCCTCCATCATACCGGCATATGCCAGTGTGGGCGTGCAACGCGTGAACTCGGGGATCGTCTCTCTCGGGGCCTGGGGCGGCAAGGCCCACCCTCAGTTGTGCTTCTCGGCTTTGGCATGGCTCTGTTGCCGGTAGCGAGCCGCGGCCACCCCGCGGCTTCGCACCCTTCACTTGTCGAGAATGCTATGGACGTGGTTCTTGGCGGTTGGCACCTCCGTGCTGAACGACACGCTCGAGGACGCCTTCCGCCGTCGTCATCATAGCTTCCGGCCCGCCAACGACGACCACAGGGCGACAGCAGCGGCATAATCACCTACCACGATCTTGCATGGTCTCCCGGACAGCCAGGTCGCTGACCGTCCCCGAACCGGCCAACGCCTGTATGGCCAAGTCCTTACGGTCGCTCCCAGGCAGCCTCGCTGCTGTGCCAACGCCTCGATCCATACTCGTACCTCACCTGAAAACATGAGGGTGCCATCATCGGCCCTGGCAGCGCCAACCCAGCATCACGCGTAATCCGACTTTGAACCACGCCGAAATCTCGCAGTACTAGCCGTTCTACCGGCCCAGCTCGATGACGTAGCCGGCAACATCAGGCTGCGATGGCGAGCGATGTGGGGACAAGCGGACTATTGACGTCGACACGCCGGTCGGCGCGCAACGCGAATGCGGGGGTGATCATCTCCGAAGTCGGCATCGTCACGCCGCTGTTGTCCCTCAACTCGAACCGGCCGCTCAGCATCTTGAGCACCGAGATGTCAGCCTCTCGTCCGGCGATCTCTTTGTTTTCCGGGGCCGCCGCGGTGACCTGGTGAAGATCCTGTTGGAGCCCAATCATCGATCCGTGCAACAACGCCCGGTCTGCGTCCGTTGCCGACGCCAAGCTCACGTTGGTCTGTTAGTTCAGGGGCGGCGGTTGGTCCTGAGGCGGTGGCGTCTCGATCGGCGGGGGAACCTCGTCCGGCCCAGGTTCGGACAGCTCGGGTGGGATCGGCGGTGGGGTCGACGGCACCGGATCGGGCATTTGCAGCTGCATCATGGTTTCCTCCACTGGCGTCAATGGGCGCGGTTACGGCCAGAAGCTCCCTATAACACGGCTCCATGCGGGACGGGCATGGTGACGATGGCGGGCCCGGGTCGACGGCATATCGTCCAAAGAAACGCGCATGAATTACACTACGCGCGATAACCGCACGACGCCCTGGCCCCGGCCCGGGGGCCATCGTGCTGATCGACACGGTGCCGTGCCGGAGGTGAGGTGTCCGGGGCCCCGGCTCGGGGCGGAGGCGCTACAGGAAGTCGCGCCCAGCGTGGTCCTCGAACAGCTTGGCGCTCCGGACGTAGCCCGCCAGCACCTGCACGCTCTTGTGCCGTGACTGCGCCTGCATCTGGAAGATGCTGGCGCCCGCCCGCGCCGCCGCGGTCAGGAACCCGGCGCGCAGGCTGTGCCCAGCGAAGGCCGCCGGATCCAGCCCCGCCGCGGCGGGGCGCGCCTGGACCACGCGGGCCACGGCGCGGTCCGACATCGGGTCGGAGGTGACCGTCTTGCCGTCGTTGCTGATCCGCCGGAACAGCCAGCCGTCCGCGACGCCGCGCGCCAGCCAGGCCTCAAGATGCGCCACGGGCTTGAGGCGCCGTCCGTCGGGCACGGCGATGGTCGCGCCCTTGCCCTCCTGATCGGACTTCGAGCGCCCGATGGCGACGCGCATCCCCTCGGGCACCCGCACGACGTCGTCGACCCGGAGCGCCACCAGCTCCGACCGCCGCAGGCAGGACGCCGAGCCGAACGCGATCAGCGCCCGGTCGCGGCAGTCCTTCAGGCCCTGGCCGTGGATGTGGAAGAGCACGTCGCGCACCACGTCGGCGTCCGCTGCCGCCTTGCGCGCCGGAGGCCGCCCGTGCTTGCGCCGGATGCCCGCCATGATCTCGAGGATGACCGCGCCCGTCTCGGCCCGCTGCGGCGGCTGGTGCCCGGCGCGCCGGTGCACCCAGCCGATCCCGGCGAGCCGGACCTGCACCGCCGACGGCGAGAGACCGCGGGCGGCCTCGGCGGCGACGTAGCCCGCGACCACCACCGGGTGCGCGGGCAGGGGCTCGTGCCCCTGGGCGCGGCACCACGCGCTGAAGTCGAGCCACGATGCGAGATACTTCTTTCGCGTGGAGGCCGCGCGCGACGCATCCGAGTAGCCGCGGGCGGCGTCCACCACCTCGGGGGACAATGCCGGGAGACGGTCGGCCTCGACACAGGCGACGGCGCTCGCTTCGGTCATCGCACCCGAGCGCGAGGCCAGCGCCAGGGTGCTCCGAGGACCGTGTTGCGGGCGGCGACGCTCTCCGCCCGCGGGCAGCATCGGACGGCCGCCACGCGACCGCCGCGCGCCGGATGCCCTGGCCGCAGGCCCCGCTGTCCACCGTCCGCCACCGCGCCCTCCCCTGCCCCGTGTTCCCGCAGCATCGTGTCCGGAAATGCGATTTACCGGGCACACGCGGGCTGTCAGGTGTAGTGGCTCGTCATGATGGAGAGGCCACTATCCTTAAACACTGCCACAAGCCGACCCTGAATCATCTTATTCATGAAACTGGTCTCAAATTCAAACCAGAAACTTGAAGAAAGAATGACAGGTTGGGGATGTCTGATGATTGCGATCGGGACGACCGAAACACCGAGCGTCACGCAGAGCAACGCATGCGTATCTCTCAATGCGTTCGAAATCCTGCATGTGATCCATGACACCCGCACGACGGATAGACGCGTGGCCGTGCGGTCGAGGTGGGTCTGGATCAGTGCGGCCTTCGTGGGTGCGCTGGTGTGCTGGCAGGTTATTGCCGACCACTTCGCGCTCTCGCGGGAGGTGGACAGGGATGTATTGTCGATGGTCGCCCAGCTTTGCAGAACAGCGTCATCAACCATGCGATCCACATCGCCAGCGAGGCCACCATTCTGACCGGCGGGTTGCTGATCGCCTTGGTCTAGGGTTGCTGGTTCAACAATGACGCGAAGGCCGCGCGCGCGGCGGTTGCTCGGCTTCGGTGCCATGCTGATCACCGCCGTGCTGAGCCGGGGGCTGCAAGTGTCGTTGCCGGTCCGGCTTGCGGCCCATGCATGAAGTTCGAGCGCTTTGGGCGGCGCGCCTTGGCGTGTCGGGGCGTTGACTGGGAGCAGCGGCTGCCAGGCATGTTCTACGGCACCGTTTTCCTCGCGAGCCTTGAGGTCGCCACGCTGTTCGAGGACATCCGCCAGGTTGGCCGTGGCATCCCAGCAGTTCTAACGCATTTGGGGACCGGCGTCGTATCCTGAACAGCGCAAACGTCATCCACTCTGTGCCGGGTAGACATGGTGCGGCGACGTAGCCGTCAGACAGGTGCCGGAATGTCGTCGGCCGGCTCAGTCAGGCGGGGCGGCGTGGCCCGCCATCGCCCTCGCGACGATCAGGGCGGCACCGGGCGAGAACGGCAAAGCGGAGTTATTGGCCCTACTCGACGACCAGCGGGGGCGGTCTATCGTCATACAGTTATGGTTCTAGATCGGAATGTTCTGTTGAGATGATGTCTTATTTGTTAGATAGAAGATTACAAATGGAGCATGCTCTGTGACAGTAAGCCTCGAGAAGACACCGGTCTGTGCGATCACCGCTGCCCGGACGGTGCCGGCCGCCGCTTCGGCAATGGACATGATCATGCCGACCGTGAAACCCGAGGGTTAGCAGTGTGTCTGCCCTGTTCAGACAGCATGCCGACTGCGCGGTCGGGTTGCAGAACGCCCTACGTATCCTGCGTGCCAATCCGCCGCTGAAGCGGGACTATCCCGCCGGCAACTTTGCCACCGCGCACGATCAGCACGCGGCGCGCTGCCTCAGCATCGCCACTGTTTCTGCCGAGTTGAGCGTGATCGTGGGTATGCTGCGAGAGCGGAATGAAAGGTAACAGGAGCAGGAACCTAGTCCTCGGGATCGATACCTTGCAAGTATTTCAAAGACGCGAACGGCATGCTCAACGTCGCCAGGGTCATCCTGATCAAGCCTTAACGCCTCGATCGGGGGCGTCCACCTGCGTCAATAATGATCTCCGACCACCATGCCACGCCAGGCAAGAGGTTGGACTTCTCGCCTGGCCACCTTCTGGGTTGGTCGCTGCCGCACTCAAGGAAACAGTCCTTAACAATCAAACTACAATGAAGTAGGCGCAATGATCCCTAAGCACATCCATTATGTCTGGGTTGGTAGCCCGTTACCGGACGAGCAGCGTGCGTATGTCGACGCCTGGCGGGAGCAAAACCCTGACTACGAGTTCACTCTTTGGAATGAGAGCAACATCGACTTCTCGCTGCCGCTCGTAAAGCAATCTTACGATCAGAAGAAATGGTCGAAAGTCGCCGACATCGTGCGTCTGATGGCAGTCCTGAAGCACGGCGGCATCTATCTCGATACCGACTTCCAAGTTTATAAATCGCTGGATCCCTTGCTCCATCACCGGTGCTTCTATGGCTTCCAAACCAAGGAGCCTTCAAAGGATTGGGTGGCGAACGGTGCCTTCGGAGCCGAACCAGGGCACTGGTTTATCGCGCGAGCCCTCACCCGTCTGCTCTCCATCAAATCGTTTCCGGGCGTCCCTGATCGCCCGACCATGTTCGGGCCCAAGCTCATCACCAAGCTTTTGATCGAAGAAGGGTTGACCGCATATTCACCGGGCGGCACGCAAATTCGGGACATCCACATCTGTCCGACCGAGGTGTTTTATCCCTATGCGTTCGGCGAGGACTTCGATCCCTCCTGCATCAAACCCGACACGTTGGCCGTGCATGTCTGGTCTCACCAACCTTCATGGAACAAGGACGTGCCCGCCTGGGTTCGATTGGCAAAGTCGGTCCGCAAGCGTTTGATGAAAGCATACCAAAAGCCTCAGGTAGTTCGTGCTTTTCCAACGCGCGGCTAGGCCCGGTTCGCTCGGTGGGAGGGCTGGCATGAACCCGTTGCAGTTGCTGCACGGAGCCAGGTGGGGATGTGCTCGTGTCGGTGCGTGTGATCGAGCCACGCGGATCAATCCAGTAGAAGTGGTGCTTGTCCTCGGCCGTGCACTGGCGACCGGTACTGAGGTCGGAAAGGTAGTCGATACCGAGCCGGACGCGCGAACTCGCGTCCATGACTCGATCGAGCGCCGCGCCACGCTGCGCTCAAGACTGCATGATGGACCGCGAAACCGCGTGGTTCGCCTCGGTTGCGATGTGGGACAAAGCCATGGTGGTTTGCGATTGGCGCGCCGCCCATGCGGGGCTGATCTCGAACCTAGCGAGCATGTGCCCTATCACCCCGGCCGCAACGCCCGACAAAAGCCCAGGCGCGACGAACCCCGCCAACAGGCATTGGTCCATAACTCGGATTATGGGCGTAGTTCACCAGCCACTTGCCCGCGCCGTAGACCATCAGGCCCGTGGCGTCGATCACCACGTGCACCGGACCGCTCGCCTGGGCTTGCGCCAGCGCTGCGGCGAACCTCAGCCCAGGGCTGTGCCGGGAGAGCGTCGTATGGTCGGGCACGCCAACGTCTACACCGAGCAGGATCACGAGTGAGCGCAGCAAGCCTTCGGTCTGCCGCCACGGACGGCAAAGGCCAGGCGCAGCAGGTGACCGGTCTCGATCGCCACGTCCGAGTGGTCGCGTGGGCGCCCGCGCTGGCCGGTATGGGCCGGATGCCAGGCCGCCAGCGCCTCGGGCGCCACCCAAACCGTCAGGCTGCCGCGGTGCTGCCGCGCCCCGTCATGCTCCGGCCAGTCGGTGACCTTGTAGCGCGCCCGCGGGGTCTTGTGGCGGCGCGCGTCATTGGTCTTGTAGGGCATCGGTCATGCGGAGAACGAGGGAGCGGGCCTATACGCCCGCCCCTCGCGCAGCCATAACCTACGAACTTCGAATTACGCACCAACGCCCGGCAGTCCCGCAGCTATGCTCTTCCCCATACTTGGGAGTCCTGCAACCATGCGTCGTCGTGACTTCGTCAGCACCACTGCCGCCGCAAGCCTCGCACTCGCCGCCCCTGCCCTCGCCCAGCCCGCCGCGTCGCGCGTTCTACGCGTCATCCCGCAGGCCAACCTGACCAGCCTCGACCCGATCTGGACCAGTGCCGTGGTCACCCGCAACCATGCCTACCTTATCTACGACCAGCTCGTGGCGGTGAACGCGAATTTCGAACCACAGCCACAAATGGCCGAGGCCTGGACAGAATCGGCGGACGGGCTGGAGTGGAGGTTCCGCCTGCGCCCCGGGCTGCGCTTTCATGACAACGAGCCTGTGCTGGCGCGGGACGCTGTGGCGTCCATCCGCCGCTGGTGGGCGCGCGACAGCCTGGGCCAGACCGTCGCCATCCTGACCGATGAGGTTTCGGCCCCGGACGACCGCACCATTCGCTTTCGCTTGAAACGCCGCTTCGCCCTGCTGCCCTTCGCGCTGGGCAAGGCGAGCCCAATGCCGATGTTCGTCATGCCCGAACGCATCGCGCTGACCGATCCTTACAAGGCCATCACCGATCCCACGGGCTCCGGCCCGTTTCGTTTCGTGCGCGCCGAATGGAACCCCGGATCGCGCGCGGTGTGGGAGAAGTCGCCCCATTACGCCCCGCGTGCCGAGCCCGTGGACGGCATAGCCGGCGGCCGCAAGGCCAATGTTGACCGGGTCGAGTGGACGGTCATTCCCGACAGCGCCACTGCGGCGGCGGCGATGGCGTCCGGCGAGCAAGACTACTGGGAATACCCGCTCCACGACCTAATCCCGATCCTGCGCGGCAATCCAAGCGTCACCGTGGGCCAGCGCCTCGCGCAGGGCACCTATTGCGGCATCCGCCTCAACCACCTGCAGCCTCCCTTCAACAACCCGGCAGTGCGCCGCGCCCTGCTGATGGCGGTGGATCAACGCGACTACCTGCGCGCCGTCGTCGGCGATGACGAACCCGGCAAGCCGCAGCCCTGGGCGGCGTGCGAGAGCGTCTATACCTGTGGCGCCGCATTCGAGACGGCGGCAGGCAACGACTTGCTGCGCCTGCACTCGGTGGAGAAAGCCGCGGCGGCGCTGAAGGTGTCGGGCTACAAGGGCGAACGCGCCGTGCTGCTCGCGCCGTCCGACTATCCGCAGATCAACGCGCTGTCGCTCGTCACAGCCGATCTCATGCGCCGGGTCGGCTTCAGCGTGGACCTGGCGGCAATGGACTGGGGCACCGTGATCCAGCGCCGGGCCAGCAAGGAGCCGGTGGAGAAAGGCGGCTGGAGCGTGTTCCACTCGACCTGGTCAGGAGCCGACATCCAGAACCCTGCCATCTCGCAGCAGACCCGAACGAACAAGGACGGCGCCTGGTTCGGCTGGCCGGAGGACGAGGAGATCGAGGCAATGCGCGCCCGCTGGCTGGAGGCACCTGACCCGGCGACGCAGAAGCAGATCGCCGATGCCATTCAGGTCCGCGCCTTCGAGACGGTGCCGTTCATTCCGCTGGGCTACTACTGGCAACCATCGGCATGGCGGAAAACCGTCACCGGTACGTTCCCATGCCAGGTGACCAGCTTCTGGAACATCGGCAAGACGGCTTGAGTGGACACCCTTACCCGTCGGTCAGCAGCGGATTTCACCGCTGATCAGCGCCGCAAGACATTGAACCATACAGCTGTTCGTGGATCCCGCACCCTCGCTGATCCACAAGCACGCGGATTTTTGGTCAGCAAAATGCGTTTGGAGTCCTGCCGTTGTCGGCTAGTTGATCGATGTCTCCGCCTTCGGTAGGGCACCGTCGGCGTCAGCGCCGTCTGAGCAGTGCTACATCGGAAGGGATGCTGAACGTCTCGGGCGGCACGGAGCCAAGTCGGATGTGATCTTGGACCAGATTGCCTTTGACCTCCTTGCCTTGGTTATCAATCGTAACGAAGTCCCTGCGCACCATCACGCCATCCTTTCTGCAGATCGTCCGTGACAGCTCGATCCAGTTTTGGTCGTGTTGGAACTGTGTGATGCGCAGCCGTGTGCCATCAGCCTCGACAGAGTCTATGTGCCGTGTTTGCTGTCGTGGCGCGTCCGGGATCGGCATTTCGATACCGCGATGCAGGTCAGGTTCAAAGACTGTCGTTCCTGCTGGCGTCCGGATCGTGATTCGGGTGTGCCCGTCAAGTTGGGCGTCCTCCCGCTCGCGGTCGCCCGATGCGTAGACCTGGGTCTGGAAGCTCGTAGTCCCGATTGTCACCGTACGTTGAGCGACGTAGGTTTGCGCGGCCCCGGCGCAATCGCTTGCATGTGCCCCGCCCGCGGCAAGCGCCAACAGCGAGGCGACCAATCCCCTACTGAACAAGTTGCGGGACAATAGTGGGAACATCGTTCAATCTCCCGACTGTGTTGAGAAGCGACATGCCGTCGCGCGGCCGGGAAAGCGACGCCGTTCTTGGCAAGTCCGTGCCCTCTCTCCAAATCGCCAGAATGTTCCCAGAGAACTCGCTGTCGAACGTGGCAGTGCTCATAGCGACCTGTCCGACGACGGGATCGGAAAGGTACAAGACGTTGTCGCCAACAAGACGCAGAACTGCGAAATGCTGGAACTTGCCTTTGTCGAGATGAACGATCACGGGACCATCTAGCTTTCGCAGCTCGCTTGAGACGATGTGCGCGCCCTCTGCAGAGTAGCCAAGCTGATTGGCCGCGAAGATGAGATCGTCAAATGAGAGCCCGGTCTCCCGACGCTTGGCGATCTCCTCGATCGAGTAGCGCTTGCGGAGCGCGCCGATGATCTCGGCCTCCGTGGTTGGACGACCAAGATAGTAGGTCAGGATGGTTGCGACACTCGACGCGCCGCACGTGTAGTCGAACGCCTGCGGGATTGTCGCTTCGTAACGGAGTGCGAGGTAAGACACTGGGCGTATCGGACGAGCGGCCTCGTCGCCCCGACAGGCCGAGAATGCGATGGCGCTGAGCACGACGAGGATCCGCATTTAGAACCGGTGCCGAAGTCCCATTGCAAGTCCAAGGTTCGGCGCATTGTTGGTAAGCCCGGCGGTCAGCTCGGGCTCAATGAAGGTGTTCGCAAAAACGCGCTGAACCAGAGACGTACGCACTACGACGGGCTCGAGCTCAGATGCCGGGACACGGCGCTTGTCGACGAGCAACTTGCCCGCATAGCTGCCATTGACCTGCAGGCCAAGGGTCGACTTTTCTGACAATGCAAAGCTGAAACCGAGGTTGTAGGTATAGGTCATGCCGGGCTGCACGGTGTGAGAGTTGATCCGAGCATCGAAGAAGTGCTGGACACCGCCGCCCAGGAACACGATCACCGGATCGAGGGTCTTGTAGAGCTGAAGGTTGCCCGTGATCCCGCCGATACCGCGTGATAGGTAGTTGCCGTTCAGATTGGTCGGGTTGGGATTGTAGCCTCGCTGATCCCGATTGGGCTGATAGAATGCAAAGCGGTAAGGGCTGACGCCAGTGGGCAGGATGCCGCCAACCGACAAGACCACTCCTGGTGTGTTCTCGGTCTGCTCATGAACGCGCATGCTGGCTTGGAGCCCGATGTCGCCGAGGCCGCGAACCGTCAGTTCTTGCGAGGCGAACGGACCGACGATACGCGAGCGCGTCGCGCTGAAGACGGGCACTGTCACACCGACCTCCATCCAGTCGAAGACACCTACTCGCAGGGAGGAGGTGGACGCAAACGCCCGGTCAGTCTGCAGGAACCCATTGGCGCGGATATAGGCGAACTGCGTCGATGCCTCGATCCGTGCAGGCTTCAGGGTGACCGAGTTCTCGCGGAAGATGAAGGTTTCCTGGGCCGCATCGTTTGCCTTGCCAGTTCCTGGATGAGGCACAGTGTCCACCGGCGTGGCCGTCTTAGCGTTCAATTGAGGTGGTGCGTCCGCGACTTCATCGGACGCCGGCGGCCGGTTCCGCAGCAAACCTGGCGCCGGCGGTGGCACCGCGACCGCTATGATAGCCGCCTTCGGACCATGTCGGGTTAAGTTCGGGCGTTCGAACCGAGCTTCCAGCCGCTCAAGCCGTCGCTCAAGATAGTGGACACGCTCTTCAAGAGCGCGTTCACGCTCCTCACTGGCCCCGTAAGCAACCTGCGGGCCAACGACGGCCTGGTAGAAGCCTAGAGCGACAAGCAGCCGCGAACGTGGGCTGGCAAGCCTCCTCAGTCCCAGTGGCAACGTCGTGGGCTGCTTTTCAGAAGTTCGAACTCAATAGCCATACGCACGATAGTACTGGGCTGTCGAGAAGTAGTAATATGCTTCATAGGCGTAATATCCGGCTGAAGTATAGTCGCCGTAGCTCGCATAGGCAGAGGAGTAGTTCAGGTTGCTGATGCCAATCGATCCGTAGTAGTCGGCGTAATAGCCCTTGCCCACGATCATCTTGTTTTCGGTCGCCGTCGTCGGGGCGACCGCAGCCGTTCCAAAGATGGGCGACGCAGCATACGCGCCTGACGCGCCGAGCAATCCGGCAACGAGCAGGGAGGAGATCACCAGTTTACGCGCCATGAAATCTTGTCCCTTGAATTGGTAGTGAAGCTTCTTTGTAGAATGTCCGCTGCCCTATGGCCAAATTATGGCAACCCTGTCCGGCATCAGGTGCTGTGGACTGGGCCCTGCCATAGGGCGGGTGCGCGGGTAGGTCTATCGATAGTTTGAGGCTGGCCGGCGCAGTGACCTTTCTTGCGTTCGCTGACGTGAAACAATTAGCTCTTAACCCAGACATTGTGCACTTGAGAGATCGTCACAGGTGTGGTCCGGCCTTTGTTCGCATTAGGTGCGGGTCTCCGACGGTTTCACCAATAGTATAACCCTTGAGGGGGAGCCAAGCTTCGGGAAACACCTGCCGTGCGGCTCGTGCTCGATGCCGCGGTGATCAGGACACGGTCAGCTCACAGCAGGATGACGCCAGCCGTGAGATAACGATGAGTTCGTCATGAGAGGCGAACTGACCGTCCAAAGCTACACAACGAAAGTCCATAGATCTTCAAAATGATGATATAAGTTGCAATTTTGTGACAATGTTGTAGAGGAACTGTTACAGGTCAGGGATTTTCAGATGAGCGCCAGCGGAAACGCGAAAGCACCAAGCGCCACGGAGGGCAACAAACACCCTCCCCTTAGTGCATTCAAAATCCTGCATATTATCGGCGATACCCTCTCGCAGCAGAAACGCGCGGCTGCACGGTCGCGGTGGGTCTGGATTGGCGCGATCGTCTTAGGCGCGCTGGTGTGCTGGCAGATCATTGCCGACCACTTCGCGCTCTCGCAGGAGGTGGACAGGTATGTGTCGTCGATGGTCACCCAGCTGGCTTCGCAGAACGACGTCATCAACCATGCAATCTACATCGCCTGTGAGGCCACCGTCCTCACCGGCGGACTGCTGATCGCTTTGGTCTGGGGCTGCTGGTTCAGCGACACCACAGAAGCCGCACGCGAGCGTCTGCTGCTCGGGTTCGGTGCCGTGCTGATCACCGCCGTGCTGAGCCGGGTGCTGCAGGTGTCATTGCCGGTCCGGCTACGTCCCATGCATGATCTCGCGAGCGGGTTCATGCCACTGCCCGGCATCGATCCCTTGCTCGCAAATCATTGGGGCTCGTTCCCGAGCGACCACGCGGCGCTGTTCTTTGCCCTGGTCACCGTCATCTGGCAGCGATCCCGCTGGCTCGGCCTGCTCGCCCTGGCCAGTGCCCTGTATGGCACCCTGCCGCGGATCTACCTCGGCTTTCACTACTTCAGTGACGTCACCGCTGGAGCGGCGCTTGGCGTCATCTTCGTGCTCCTGTTCGAGCGCTTCGGGCCGCACATATTGGCGAACCGGAGCGTCGGTTGGGAACAGCGACTGCCGGGCATGTTCTACAGCGCTGCCTTCCTTGCAAGCCTCGAAGTTGCTACATTGTTCGAGGACGTCCGGCAGGTCGGACGCGGCGTTCCAGCCGTCCTGAAACAGTTGGGGGTCAGCCTCGTGTCCTGATGATGTCAAGCAAACCGGTGTTGTCGCGGCGCGCTACCAGTCGAACGTATTCGACTATCGGGCCTAAAGACCCGGCCTGATCCAGCGCAGTGGCGAGGTCGTGTTGCGTATGCTGGCCAAACTGCAGCAATGCAATGACCAAGCTGGCCATCGAGACAGCGCATGTGCAGGACCACTTGGCTACCACGCTGGATCAGGCCAAAGACGGGTGGCTTGTCCCTTCCAGCGTGCCGCGTCCCAGCGCACCTGCCAGCCCGCGACGCCGCCTGAGCCGTCCCTTTTGGCCACAGCCGCCGGCTGGCCCTTATGCCCGGCCACCACGTAAACTCCGTCGATTTCCACCTCCCCCTTTAGCGCCACCTCCAGCGCTCTGGCGACCAAGCCGCGGCGCAATGGCTCCGTCATGGCTTGCACGTCCGAAGTATTCAGGCCCATGAGGTAGCGTCACAGCGCTCACAGCCGCAGCGCCTGGTCGTACCCGGCCAGCACCATCGCGCAGCGACCTCCCGAAAACACCGTGTTGCGGGTCACGCGGCTAAAAGGTCATCCGGGGAGGAAGCGAGTGGTTTTTCGGTTCGGATGACGGCGTTGGCAAAGACCAGGAGCTTGCGGGCGACAGCTATCAGGATGGTGGCCGAGATCTCGCCAAAGCCGGCTGATGTCCGGCAAGCCTCTTAGATCGATGCCGCCTAGCAGGGCGAGGTTCTTGTTCAGGATAGGGTGGGCTGCGATAGGATTGCGCGCCGCGTCCATTACGGCCTTGATCTGCTCGTCCAGACAAGCGACGTGGGCTATGATGGAAGCGGCGACCGCGGGCGAGGCGAAGCTGCCAATCTTTCGGTTCAGTTCCTGCACGCGCGGCTTTGGAGACGTCGCAGCGGCGGACCAGTTTGCGCAACTTGCGCAGATGCGGGGCTGGATGCGTCCATGCGGGCGGGGTGTGGATGCAGCGGAATTCACAAGCGATGTCAGGGAAGCGGCATCAGGGCCGGTTGGAGCGTCGAAATGCCCGGCGCAAGCCCTGCACCAATGTCGCTGCCGGCAGAGCCGCGTGTCGTCGCATCCGTCCCGGACGATGGCGCCGCTGCCGCACATGGGGCAGCGGACACCTATCGATCAGCAATGCTGGCGCACTAGCGCGAAGCATTGGTGTCCTCGATCAGGCCCGAAAGACTGATCGAGTCGGATGCCGCCATGGCCAAAGCTCCTCGCGCGAGCAGGTCAGCTACTCCCGCTCTTGCTCGCGCATCAGACGTCCGCAGCCTATTTCCTGATCCCGGCCCCACCACCCCGGAACCCAGTAACAGCCTGCATCGTCATGGGCCTTAGTTGTCGCCTTGTTTGTCGCTCTGCTGGTCACCGTTCCTGCTGACAGAGGCGCAGTCTTGCAAGATGAAGCGAGCCGGCGTGATCTCCGTCGAATTCGAGGTCGGGTTGCTATCGAGTCTTATCGAGATCGTTCCGTAGGCGGCAATGGGCGCGTAGTTCTCTCCGCTCAACACGTTGTTCAAGGTGCGAGTGAACCCGTTCCCTGACCATGAGCCAAGCGTCATCTGGCCCGGAGACAGATTGTTGGGGTTCGGCGGCACGCAGGCATTCGGCCCGGTCGGCAGCGAACCCGCACCGTAACCGAACGAGACGTATGACTGCCCTTTCTGGAAGCCGCTCGCGTTGCCGCTGACGGTCAGGGTCTTGGCTGCCGGGTCATCGGTTAGGATGACCGTGCCAACAAGCAGCGCGCGTTCATGGGCGACGCCCTGTGTGCTGCCTTGGTCGCCCCCATTATTGTCCGCCAATGCGAACTGGGCCGGAGCGACACTCAATACAGTCAATGTGACTACAGATAGAAGCGAGCGGAACATAGTTCATCCTTTTGGTATGTTCATCTTAAAAATACAATAAAGTGCAAGCTGACACCGACTGTGGTGTTCATGCAGAGCCGGGTTGAGATCAGTCAATCGATCTCAGCCTGGCAGACGCTATCCAGTATATTTAGCAATCATTAGCAATATTTCTTCCGTCGCTAGTTCACCCATAAGGGTGCGCAACATTTATATACGCCTGATGATGCGTGTTTGTTAGAAAGCAGTAATCGCTGTTACCTTACTGGTAATCACCGGCGAGTACAAACTATAAAAAGCACGGGCCTAAGCGCAAGGCATTCCGATATTAAGCAGAATTATTGGCTATTCTTGCGTGGGCTTGCTAAATTTTCGACGTGACGATGCAACATCTCATCGATTAACTCATGAACTCAGACCTTCGATTGTTAAGCTGCCCTATAGGCACAGAGTGTTTTGCGCATCCAGCGTAAACTGCGATTAATCGTTCTCTGTTTTTGATATTCCATGGCCTTTGGCTGCCATCGCTCAAGATTTAGGTTTTGATACTTATAACCTGGAATGCTCCATTGTTGCTGTCCAGGCGGAACTATGGAATATGCGCGAGGCAGCTAGCTGACCTGAGTTCCACCCATGCACCTAATCCGGTCTCATCGCCTCGCCGACGTCTTGTCCACCACTTGACCGGTAGCGGCTCATGCGGCTTCCCAGCCAAGCCAGCTTTGTGCATTCTTTCGGCCGGGCTTCCGGCAGATGCTGGTGTTGGGCCATTGGCGTTTCGTATGGCCGGGGCATCATATATGCATCAATGGCTCCCTGCGATTGCCGTTCAGCAGGCGCGCGAGCGCGGGCCGCTTCGTGCAAGGCGGCCTCGAGCGCGACACGTGACGTGCGTTCCGCTTCTATGCGCGCGGCGCGTTCAGCCGCGAGATCGTCTTGCAGCCGCGCTTCGCGCACCTGAAACTCTGCTTGCAGGATGTCAACGGATTGTCGCGCCAATTGGGCCGCTTCCACCGCTTCCCGCCGCGCCAGCAGCCGGCCTACGCAGCAGAGTGAAGCCGGCATCTCCGTCGTGGCGATCAACAAGATGAGCAGGATGTTAAGGCTCGCTCCATCCGGGTCGCCTGACCGTTACGAAGCTGGCTAAGCCGCGCAACGTGCAACCCTCCCTACACCAACACCGAACTTACGAGGTGCCGGATCAAGCCAAAGAGACATCGACATAGCAACGCGCTAAGATCCATCATCCGTATCCGGCTAACAAAGGAACTTCATATGCGCAAGCTGCTCCTGGTCGCTGTCCCGTTGTTGTTCTCGATGGCTATGCCAGCCTTGTCCCAAGGGGTGCAGACCCCGAAGGCGCCAAATGCTACCCCACCGGCCGGAGCGTCGTCGACCGGAACCACGTCGGACAAACCCGCATCGAACGCCACACCACCTGATGGAGCCGCGCCGGATGTGACTTCGCCGAATACGACTTTGCCGGCTGGAGCCGCGCCAAACGCAACCAAGCCTGACTAAACGGATACGTCAGGGCTCGCGGCAAGGATCCTGGCCGCGACGAAGTGGCCTGGTCATAAAGCCTGCCCTTCATGGTGGGGTAGAGTAGATGCGGTGCTTGGACTGCAGCGTGGAGGCGACGGCCAAGCGACCCGATCATACCGCGCAGGGCTACCGCCGGTTCCGCTGTCGGCAGTGCGGGAAACAGTTCAATGAGCGCTCCGGCACCGTGCTGAACCGGGCGCAGTATCCGTCCGATGTCATCGCCCTCGTGGTGCTCTGGCGCCTGCGCGACAAGCTGAGCCTGCGCGACCTGCCGGAGATGTTCGCCCAGCGCGGCATGGTGTTCAGCTACGAAGCTGTGCGGGACTGGGAGGCCAAGCTTACCCCAGCCCTGGCCGAGGATCTTCGACGGCGCCGTTTCGGCACGGCGGGCTGCAATTGGTATGTCGACGAGACCTAGATACTGTCGGCCAATTCAGGCGGCCTGCGCCAGGGCTGCGAAGCGCGTCACGCGTGTCTTGGAGCGTGGCTGTCCATCCAGCGAGTGCACCACTCTTTAGACGTTCATCGCCACCGCTGTGCAGGCTTGCTGCAGGCCAGTCTTCGCCAAGCCGATGTAGCGGCTCCGGCTGTCAACGCCGGAGTAAAAATGCGTCGGCGCGCCGGAGTAATAATGCATCAAGCATGAACGCCAGCAGGCCCCCGCGGGGGCCTTCTGGCGTTTCGGTTGGATGGAGACACCCCCCGGGAGCTCGTCTTGCCCTATCGGTGCGATGTGTGGAGGCGCTGGGGACCGGGGATGGTCAGTCCCGGCCAAATCCTCGGGGTGGGTCGATTGCCTGAAGCTCGGTTAGGTCGAGGTCGCAGACTGCCCGCAGCGCCTCG
>JAABVA010003027.1_pt1 | contig 16283 bp, 16 predicted proteins | sample 5560331 | NCBI WGS metagenome assembly JAABVA01 (sample SAMN12812661, study PRJNA571458) | rock metagenome | isolation source: Antarctica rocks | place: Antarctica: Victoria Land, Mt New Zealand sud | collected 2016-01-07 | reverse complement strand
GACAGGTATCGGTTACGAGGGAAACACTTGCCGGGCAGGGCTAGCCGGCGGCTGCTGCCTTGAGCTTGCTTCCGGCGGTGACCTTTACGGTTTTGGTCGCCGCGATCTGGATCGTCTCGCCGGTGGCAGGGTTACGACCCTCGCGGGCGGCACGGGCACCTTGTTCGAAGGTGACAAAGCCCGGCAGGCTCAGCTTGTCCTCGCCGTCGGCCACCACGTCGAACACGACGTCTTGGAAGGCTGCGAGCACCTTGTCCGTGTCGGTCTCGGCGACGCAGGCTTTGCTTGCTACGGCGGCGATGAGCTCCTTGCGGTTCACGTTCTGCTCCTGACTGCTGCCCTAGGGTTAGGACAGCAGCCTGAACGCTAGGACGGCGCAAGCCAACAGGGCGCCAGGCGCGCCGCCACCCGTTCCGACGTACGGCCACTTGCTCGATCAGCGGTACCGCGGCTGCGGGGGTTCAGCCGGTCGGCGCCGGGACGGCCGGTGGTGGGGGAGGGGCGGCTGCCGCGGCCCCGGGGCTGCGCCTTGCCGGGGTTGGTTCAGCTGGTGTGGGGGTCGGGGCGAGCTGGTGGCGCCAGGGTTCACCGGCGGTGATGGCGGCGGCGAGCCGGCCAGCGTGGTAGCCGCCGGTGAGGGCGGCGCGGATGGCCCGGGCCCGCCCAGCCGGCCCGCGGATGTTGGCTCGGCCGTGGTGATGCGGGCCGTCGGCGCGGCTGCGGCGGGTCATGTCGCCCATGTTGAGCCGGTGGCTGCCGGGCAGCAGGTGCGCCAGGCGCACGCAGCTGGTCTCGTCACAGCAGTGCCGTAGCCGCACCCCGGCGGGTAGCGGTCCGACGTCTTGTTCCCACAGCCAGCGGTGGGCGCTCATCACCTGGCCGGTGCCGGTGGCGAACCGGCCGTAGCCGTCGTCTGCGATCGCGCCGACCCACCACAGGCAGGTCGGGGACCACACCACCTTGCGGTCGAACCGCCATCGGTCCGCCGCCGCCGTCCGCATGCGCCCCGTCCTACCACCTGGCGGTGACAGGAACCGGCGTCCCCCCGGCAGGCACCGGCGTCCGGCCACACCCGGGACAGCCCGGGCCTGCAGGCCAAGTGCGACCTGCCGGGCGGCCGGTCAGGGGGGAAGTCCTTGATCGAGTCCTCGGCGAGGGACAAACTGAGCCGACAAGCCCCCTGGTGCCATCACCAAGGCCGGCGGCTGCGGCTGGAGCATCCGCAGAAGGTCTGGACCGCCGCGATGGGGCCGAAGATCCGCCAGGATTCAAGCAGCTTCGGTCTGCAGCAGCCGAGCCGGGTTGGTGTGCAGCATTTTGCCGATCTGCGTCTGGGTTATCCCGTGCTCGAGCAGAAGGGTGTTGAAGGAGGCGCCGAGGTAGCTGTATCCCCATTGTCCGTGGGTGGTGGGGTTCATCCAGACCTCGGCGCCCGTGAGATCCTGCGCTAGCAGGATTTGGTCCTCGAATCCCTCGTTCATTAGGGCGGCGAGCCGGTTAGCCCGCGTGATGTCGGATTGATGATAGGCCTGTTTGCTGGTTTCACCGTCCGGGCGGTCGTGGGGTTCTGGCTCGAGGACGAAGTCCCAGTTCTGCTTGCCGACGGTGTCGAATGCGATGTGCACGCCGGTCTGGGCGACTTGCCGGACGTAGTCGAGATCGGCACGAGTGTCCATGTGGCCGATGACGACGCGGTCGAGGTGCGCCCCCTCTTGACGCAGAATCTCCAGCTGTTCCAGCGCCATGGTCCCGTGAGTGGTGTGCGTGGTCAGGGCGAGGCCGGTCTCGCGCTGGGCTCGGGCGGCCGCCCGCAGGCACTTCTCCTCGTGGGTGGTGATCCGGTTGAGGCTGGTGGCCTGCTCGCCGAAGAGGCCGGCGGGGACTCCGCTGGTGCCGATTCCTTGTGTAGCGTCACAGACGAACCGGTCGGTCATCTGCCGCTCGTCCGCCTGGATAGCCCAGCGCGGGCTGTATGCCTCGAGATACACGGAGGTGCCGGCCACGATGTGCACGCCGGACTCGCGGGAGATCCTCTGCAGCAGCCTGACGTTCGCCCCGTCCGGATCACGCCCGACCACCCCGTATGGGCTGACATCGACGATTGTATTTATGCCGAGTGCGGCGAGTCCTGACAGCGCGGACACCGCGTGTCGCACCTGGTCGTCGGTGTAGCGCGCCTCGTTCACGTCGGGCTGCAAGTCCGACGCTGTGACGCGGGCGTTTGGCCGGCCCCCGGACAGCCATGGTCCGGGCACCAGCGACAGCAGATGCTCGTGGTGCATGACCGCGGCCAGGTCCTCGACTTGGACCGGTCCGAGCACGGTGTGGACGACGCCCATCTGCCAACGTCTCCCCGCTGGTCAGGTCCCGGCGGCAGGAGATGCTCCGACACGGAGTCGGGGCCCCTTCGGCTGAACGGGACGGTCGGTCTCTTCTGTGCGGGGGTTCGGTGGGCCGTGACGAGTCAGGTCATCGCCCTGGGGCTGCGGGTTGTCGACTGATCGGTGTCTGCGGTCTGCAGACCGGTGATCATCGAGACGATCTCGTTCTTGTCGGTGCCGGCGGTGTTTCGAGTGCCGATTTGCACGCCGCGGCGCAGCACCGTCACCCGGTCGGACAGCCGCATCACCTGGTCGAGATTGTGGCTGACCAGCAACACGGCGAGGTTGCGCTCCCGCAGCCGCAGGATCAGTTTCTCGACCTTGGCGGTCTCGGCGACGCCGAGCGCCGCCGTCGGCTCGTCCATCAGGATGAGATTCTTCGCCCAGTGGGTGGCCCGGCTGATGGCAACACCCTGCCGCTGGCCGCCGGAGAGGTCCCGGATGGTCGACCGGGCGGATGGGATCCGCACGTCGAGCTCGTCCACCAGCGCCTGCGTCTCGTGGGCCATCCGCTTCTTGTCGAGCCGGCGAAAAGGCCCGGTTACCAGTTCGCGGCCGAGAAACATGTTCATGAACACAGGTTGGTGGTCGGCGATCGCGAGGTCTTGGTGCACCACCTCGACGCCGAGCCGGCGAGCGCCGCTGGCGTCGGAGAGCTTCACCGGCTCGCCGTCGAGGGCGATCTCTCCCGAGGTGGGCTGATAGATGCCCGACACGATCTTGATCAGCGTTGACTTCCCGGCTCCGTTGTCGCCGACTAACGCGACGACCTCGCCGCGCTGCACGGTCAGGCTGAATTCGTCGATCGCCACGACTCCGCCGAATTCCTTACGGACGCGGCTGAGCGCGAGTGCGTGCACGGGGTCGGTCATCGGGGCTCCTCCCGGAGGGTTCTCGAGGTGCGGCGGCGCTGTCAGGCCGGCCAGGACGTCGTGGAGCCGTTGGCGGCGTAGACGCCGGCGACGTGAGGCTGGCTGGAGCCCGCGCCGCTGATGCCGGCGGTGTAGGCGCGGGTGACGAAGGCCTGGGCCCGAAAGCCGAAGACGACGCTGTCGCCGACGGAGACGGTCGGGGCGTCGGAGAGGTCGAGCTGGCCGTAGTAGTCGATCGCCGCGGGCGGCGGCAGGGTGGCGGGCAGCAGGGGCGCGGCGGCTGGGTCGCGGCCGACCACGGCGCGGAGCTGGTAGGGGGGGAACACCGGGTCCACGTACATGCCGCCGCCGAAGCAGTAGGCGTGCCCGGCGTGCAGGTGGCTCACCTCGCTGATGTAGCAGACCGCCGGCAGCTCCGGCAGGTCTTCGACCGCGTGCCACGGCGTGGTGCCGGTCAGCGCGTGGCCCGGTTCGATCTGGGTGACGCCGGCGGCGGCCAGCGCGGGCAGCGCGGCCGAGGAGGTCGTGCCGGCCCCGTTAATCCGTAGCCCTGTTCGGCCGCCGGCCGCGAGTCGCCTCGCAGTAGTTTCTAGGGTGGCGAGATTTCGGGTCGCCCGCACAGAGCGAGTCTTCGGGTCGAACAGCAGCGCCGGAAAGGTGGTGATGCCGGCGAATCGGGCGAACTTCAGGGCGTCGAGGCGGTCGGCCACGGCGAGGGCGTCCTGGGCTTCGAAGCCGCCCTCGTGGCCGGCGTAGAACTCGTCGCCCGGAGCTTTGATCCGGGCCAGCAGCGCCTGCTCGCGGCCGTTCGCCGCTGACGCGTCCGCCGCCTCGTGGGCCTTCTCCTCGTTGAACACAGTCCAGTTCGCTGGCCGCAGCTGCGCGGCGGCCAACGCCTCGGCCCGCGGCACCTGCACGAGATGGCCGACGTGGCCTAGCTGCATTCCGGCCCGGGTGGTGGCCCGGGCGCACTCCATGTCCACGGCCACGCTAGCCGGAATGCCCCCGGCCAGGATCGCCCGGCAGTAGTCGGGGTTGCGGCCCATCTGCTTGGTCATGGCGAATGGGGTCAATCCGAGCCGGGACGCCTCCGTGGCGATCGTGCGGGTGTTGCCATTGACCGCGTCGAGATCGATAGCGAAGGTGTTGGCTGGCAGCTCGCCGCACTGATGCAGCGTGATCACGGCGTCGATGAGGGCTGGGTTCCGGCGTCGCAGGAGGTCGAGAAACATGCTTGGCGCGTCTCCTGTCAGGACTTGTCTTCGCGCAGCGTGAGGGCCACCGCGACGAGGATGATCAGACCGCGGGCGATCTGCTGCTCGGGGTCGGATAGGCCGGCCAGGATCAGCCCGTTGTTCAGCATGCCGAGGATCAGCGAGCCGACTAACGCGCCGACGACGGTGCCGCGGCCGCCGAACAGCCGGGTCCCGCCGATCACCACCGCGGCGATGACGGTGAGCAGGTCGGAGCTGCCCAGCGTGTAGGTGGCCCCGTGCAGGCGCCCGGTGTAGAGGAGACCGGCCACCGCGGCGGAGAAGCCGCTGGCGACCAGCACCCCGATCTTTATCCGGTCGACCTGGATTCCGCTCACTCGGGCGGCCCGCACGTTGTCACCCGTAGCCAGCACGTGCGCCCCGATCCTGGTGTGGCGGTAGACGTAGTGGCCGACCAGCACGAACACCGCCGACCACAGAATCAGGGTTGATACGCCCGCCAGGCTGCCGGACCCGAACAACCCGTTGAACGAGACGTTGGTGGACGGGACGGCCTGCAGCTGGGTGATGCGCTGGCTCAATCCAGCGCACAAGCCCATCATCCCCAGCGTTACGAGAAACGACGGCAGCCGCAGCTTGGTCACCAGCAGTCCGTTCACCAGGCCGACGGCCAGTCCAGTCGCCAACCCGGCCAGCACGCCGACGACCAGCCCGTTGTCCTGCAGCTGCACTGCGGCCACCAGCGCCGACAGCGCGACGACGGCGCCGATGGACAGGTCGATCTCTCCGGTGCTGAGCACGTACACCGAGCCCACCGCCATGACCGTGATCGGAGCGGTCTGCAGCAGAATGTTGACCAGGTTCTGTCGGGTCAGGAATCCGTCCCCGCGCAGGGTGATGCTCATCACCACCGCGATCAGCACGAAGCCGAGGTACACGATGTAGCTGCTTGGCTCCGCGCGACGAAGCCGGGCGAGCAGCCCGGACGAGCCTGCCGGCACGCTCGTGGTCGTGGTCACGATGCCCTCTCTGGTTCGGCCTGCGGTCGCTGCTCGGGGCGCTACTTGAGCACCTTTCGCACCGCCGGCGGGACGTCGGTGTGCAGTGACTGCTGGTAACCCGCCGCAATGTTGCTCTTGGTGATCGTGAGCGCGCCGGCGACCGCGAACGTGGGGGCCTTCTTGCCCAGAAGCGCGTAGGCGGCGGCGTCAGCCATCCCCTTGCCGAGGTCCCAGGCCTCGTCGACGACCACCGCGACGGTGGATCCGCCGGTGGCCAGATCGACGACGACCGGGTCATCGAGATCCAGCGTCACCGTCTTGGTGGTGGTGTTGCCGACCGTCCGCAGGGCGGACAGCACTCCTTCGTCCGGCTGCGACCAGCTGGTGTAGATGCCGGCGAGGTTGCGGTGCTGGGTCAGCATCGCGCTCGCGATGCTCGTCGCGTTGCTCGGGTCGGAGAAGCCTTGCTCCGCGACGATCCTGATGTCCGGAAACTCCTTTTGCAGCGTCGTCCGGAACGCGGCGTCGCGCTGATTGGTGACGTAGTACTGGGCGTTGTAGAAGACGATTCCGACGTCGCCCTTTCCGCCGAGGGAGTGGCCGAGGGCTTCAGCAGCGCGCTTGCCCATGTCGTAGAGGTCGTCGGTGACGATGGACGAGTACTCCTTGCCGTAGGTGTAGCCCTTCGGCACGTTGGACAGGAAGACCAGCTTCGTGCCGGCGCGCACGGCGGGCTGGAACGCGCCGGCCGCCGAGGTGGGGTCGACGGGCAGTCCGATGATGACGCTGGGCTTTTTGACCATGGCGGTCTGCACCTGATTGGCCTGAGTTCCGGCGTCCATGTTCGCGTTGGCCGTGGCGACCACGCTGATCCCGAGCCGGGCGAACTCCGCCTCGGCGCCGCTCTGCACGCCGGCGACGAACTGCGACGAGGTGTGCCATAGCTGCGCCGCTGTGTAGTGGCCGGCTTTCAGCTTGGCGACCTCGGTATTGCTGAGCGTCAGGTCCGTCAGCGGCGTCGGCCTTTCCCCGTTAGGCCCGCTGGTGCTGGTTAGCTGCTTGTCGATGACCGAACTGCCTGCTGGCGCGGCGCTTGACGACGGTGCAGCGCCGCTGCTCGACGACGCCGCGGCGCCGCCGCTCGAGGTGGCGCCTGTGCTGCATGCCGTCAGCGCGAGTGCGAGGCCGGCGGCGGTGACCGCGGACCTCCCGATGGTCGGCTTCATGATCGTCCTTTCACTTTGCGAAGAAATAGCTTGGCGAACCCGCCCCGCCGGGACCTGCGGATCAATGGGTCAACGTGACTTTGTTCAATCCGCCCGGCTGGTCGGGATCGACGCCGAGGCGACGAGAGACGGCGAGAGCGAGTTGCTGTCCGCGGACGGTGGCAAGCAGGCAGTCGCTGGCCCCGTCGGCGGCCGGCCAAGAGACGTCGTCACCCGCGGCTGACCCGAATACGATGCTGCGCGCTCCGCGCTCGTCAAGAGGTGGGCGCAACGACCGGGTGTCCATGTCGGCGGGTTCGGTGCCGCCCAATAGCAGCGCGGGAGCGTCCGGTCCGCAGACGGCGATCGGTCCGTGCCGAAAGTCGGCGGCGGAGAAGCCCTGCGCCATCATCCCGGTGGTCTCCTGCAGTTTGAGCGCGGTCTCCCGGGCCGCCGGATAGCACAGCCCACGCGCGACCACGGCCAGCCGTCGGTGCGAGGCGAGGCGCGAGGCAGTCTCGTCAATCGCCGCAGTGTCGGCGAGCAGGGACGCCACTCGTGCCGGCAGCTCGGCCAGTTGCGGGATGGCGCGGGCGCTGCCAAGTCCGGCGGTCACGGCGAGCGTGGCCAACATCTGGGCGGTGACCGTCTTGGTCGCGGGCACGGCGACCTCGACCCCCGCCCGAAGCCCGACCGTCAGCGGAGCTGCTGCCGCCAGCTCGGAGTTCTCCTCGTTGGTTATTCCGATGACGGTTGCCCCCGCCGCGGTGAACCGTCCAGTGAGGTCGACGATCTCGGGGGTGCCGCCAGACTGGGACAACGCCACCACGATCCAGTCGGCGAAGCCCCGCGGGCTGCCGCCGTATGCAGTCATCAGGCTAGGCGCGACCAGGCACGTTGGCAGCCCCGATGACAGCTCCACCGCATAGCGGCCGAGGAGCGCGGCGTTGTCCGAAGATCCCCGCGCCAGAAAGGCGACGCCCGCCACTGGTCCTGCCGCCAAGGCCGCGACCCGACCAGCGATGGCGTCGAACCGGTCGGCCAGACCGGCCAGCACGGCCGGCTGCTCGGCCATCTCGGCCGCCATCTGAACACCGAGCGCCCTCATCCGCCGATGCCTCCCGCACGGGAGTCGATCAGCCGCCCGCCGGCCGGCGGGCTGACCACGTCGAGCGCCAGGGCGATCGCTCCGTGCAGGGAAGCGCTTTGGTCGAAGTGACCGAGGACCACCTCCGGTGGGAATGGCACGCCGGTGCGCAGATACGCCTCGAGCACCGGCAGGACGAGATCAGCCGACGCGGTGAGACCGCCGCCGATCGCGACGCGGTCGGGGTCGACGAAGACAGCGAGGTTGACCAGCGCAGTCCCGAGCGCGGCCAGGGCCTGGTGGACGAGGTGGGCGGACACCGGATCGGTGCGGCTGAACAGTTTCTCCGCGCTCACCGGCGCTCCCAGCACGTTGGCAGCCCGCCGGGCGAGCGCGTTGCCGCCGACAGCCGACTCCAGATGCGGGTGATCGGTCGCTGTCCACGCGCCGAGCGCGCCGGACGGGCGGATGTAGGCGATCTCGCCGGCCGCTTGATGAGCTCCCTCGGCGACCCGGCCCTCCACGACCAAGGCTGCGGCGATCCCGGTGCCGAGATTGACGTAGAGGCCGCAACGGCACCCGCGCAGGGCGCCGAGGCGCGCCTCAGCCAGCGCCCCCGCGCGCACGTCATTGGTGACGGCCACCGCGGCCACGCCAGTGGCGGACCGCAGCCGCGCGGCGAGGGCTGTCTCCTCCCACCCCGGCAGATTCGGGGCGAGCAGGATGCGGTCCGGCTGTACGATCCCGGGACAGACCACGCCCAGCGCCGTGATCTCGCGGTCGCCGGCGTGCTGTCGGCGCAGCGCTTCTATCGCGCGGGCCACCCGCTCCAACGCCTGCTCCGCCCCCTCCTGCGCCCGGGTCGCCAATCTGGTCTCGCCGAGCACCTCGCCGTCAGCGGCGGCGAGCGCGAGCTCGATCTTCGTTCCGCCGATGTCGACAGCCCCCACGACGGCCCGGGCTGAGGACTCCGCCCACGGACCGTTCTGCGACATACTTGGGACCCTTTACTAAAGGTCCTTGTCTGTCAAGATGTTCGCGCAGCACCTCGATGTCCTTACGCTGGGCGGATGGCGTGGCCTTGGATCGAGCCCGACCAGCACAGCCCAGTCGCTGTCCTGACGGCCGGCGCGGCGCCTTCGCTGCTGCGCGAGATGAACCAGCGGCTGCTTTTTAACCGGCTGTTTAATGAAGGTCCGGCCACCCGACCCCAACTCGCGCGTGACGTCGGCCTCTCTCAGCCCACCGTGATTGCGGCCCTGGACGACCTAGAACGGGCCGGGCTGGTGACCGGCGGGGCAGCTAGCCGTCAGCAGGTGGGTCGGCCGGCCAGGCTGTACACAGCCAACCCCGCCGCCGGCACTGTCGCCGGCATTGACATCGGTCGTGGTTGGCTGCATCTGCGCGTCGCCGACCTGATGGGCGACACGCTCTCCCAACTGAGCGTGCGCAACACCGCCAAGGGCGCCGCGGCGCTGGTCGAGCTGACCGCCCAGTCGCTCCAAGAGGTCACCGATAAGGCAGGGCTGGCCGCCGGCTCACTCACTCACACCGCCATCGGGTCTCCCGGCGTCCTTGACCGGCAGCGCGGCGGGGTGCGGTACGCGGCGAACCTGCCGGGGTGGCACCAGGCCGGTCTGGTCGACGCGCTGGCCGACCGCATCGGCCCGGCGCTGTCAGTCGACAACGACGCCAATCTCGCCGCCCTGGCCGAGCTCAGCTACGGCGCGGCGCGCGGACTAACGGACTTCGCCTATCTGACCATCGGCACCGGGGTCGGCGTTGGGCTCGTGCTCGACGGCCGGGTGTACCGCGGCTTTAACGGCGCAGCCGGGGAAGTTGGATACCTGCCGATGGCCGGGCATCCCACCACTGCCCGGGCCGGCCGCCGAGCCCGTGGGATGCTGGAGGAGGCGATGGCGGCCGACGCTGTGGTCGGATACGCCAAGCAGGCCGGGGCCACCGGCCGGATCACCGCCGAGCGGGTGTTCGAGCTCGCCCGACGAGGCGAGGTGAGGGCTCTCCAGGCCGTCACTCAAGAGGGGGCGCGGCTGGCGATCGCCGTGGCCAGCATCGCCGCGTTCATCGACCCGGAGGTGATCATTCTTGGTGGTCGGGTTGGTCAAAACCTGGACCTGCTTCAACCCGCCATCGCGGAGGCACTGCCCGAGCTCACCCCGATGCGTCCCAAGCTGGTCGCCGGCGACCTTCGCGAGGACGCTGTCGTGCGCGGAGCGATCGCCCGCGGCACCCTCCTCGCTCGGCAGACAGTCTTCACCGACCGTCTCCGCGCAGTCGGCTGATCGCCGGCTCGGTCGGGGCCTGCTTCCATTCCGCGACTCCGAGACTTGCCGAGGTTGGGGTCCCGCGGGGGCCGCCCGCCCAGCCGGCCCGCGGATGTTGGCTCGGCCGTGGTGATGCGGGCCGTCGGCGCGGCTGCGGCGGGTCATGTCGCCCATGTTGAGCCGGTGGCTGCCGGGCAGCAGGTGCGCCAGGCGCACGCAGCTGGTCTCGTCACAGCAGTGCCGTAGCCGCACCCCGGCGGGTAGCGGTCCGACGTCTTGTTCCCACAGCCAGCGGTGGGCGCTCATCACCTGGCCGGTGCCGGTGGCGAACCGGCCGTAGCCGTCGTCTGCGATCGCGCCGACCCACCACAGGCAGGTCGGGGACCACACCACCTTGCGGTCGAACCGCCATCGGTCCGCCGCCGCCGTCCGCATGCGCCCCGTCCTACCACCTGGCGGTGACAGGAACCGGCGTCCCCCCGGCAGGCACCGGCGTCCGGCCACACCCGGGACAGCCCGGGCCTGCAGGCCAAGTGCGACCTGCCGGGCGGCCGGTCAGGGGGGAAGTCCTTGATCGAGTCCTCGGCGAGGGACAAACTGAGCCGACAAGCCCCCTGGTGCCATCACCAAGGCCCCGGATAACGGGCACTTGCGCCAGGCACCGGTCCAGGTCAGAAGTCGGGGAGGCAGGATGAGGTGCGTCTGCGGGCACGCCCGCGAGCCTCATCGGTATGACCGGCCGGGTTCGGACTGTTCGCGCTGCCTGTGCCCCCGGTACCGGCGCCGTTGGCCCTGGACTCGATCGGCGTAGCTGCGCCAGGACCCGAGTCCGTCCCCGGCGCCGACATACCAATGCGCCGTATACGAATCAGGCGAAGTCGGCGAGTCGCCGGACACCGGCAGCTGCGCAGAAGGCAGCGTTGTGACCGGGCCGGGGGAGCGGCTGGTGACAGTTCTGCTGACTCTGGCGGTGCCGGCGGAGGCGGATGCTGAGGACGCTGCCGGGCTGGTCGCCGACGCGGCGGTCAGCACGGCCCTCGAGGTGGTTTCAGCTGTCGGAGTGGAGGGGCATCTGCCGATGCCGGGCAGTCTTATGGTGCGTTACAGCGGCGGTCAGCCGTGGCGCGTCGAGGCGGTACACCAGGGCGGTGCAACCCTGGCGGACCTGAGCGGTACCTGCGTTGCCGCGCCGTTGGCCAGCTTGGCGCCGGACCCGGTGCAGACCGCTGGTGCTGCCACATCGGCGGCGGGGAACTGGGGCACGTGATCCTCGGGGCGGCGAGTGGAACCAGAGGGCACAGTTCTGCTGCGGCGGGTGAACGTCGGACCCCAAGGGGGGTCCGGGCGGTAGCCGGGTGCCGAGACGACTCCGCGGGCTTACCGCGGTGAGGAGCAGCAACGGGACCGGGCCGCCCGCGGCGGGGGAGCCGTCCCGAGGAAAGGGTGGGCGGCTGGAGAGCGAGGGGCAGCCGGCGAAGGATGCGCTGCCGGCTGCCGAGGGGGCCGCGCGGCAAGCCGAGCAGGCCGCTGCCGTGGCTGAGCTGCACGCTGGTGCCGCCCGGCTGCGCGCGGGTCAGGCCGAACAGCAGACCGGCACTGCCGGCCAGCAGCTCGAGCGGGCCGAGGACGCCGCCGTCGCAGCGGTCAGGACCGCTGGGCAGGCCGATGTGCTGCTGCTGGACACCCGAGCTCGCCGGCTGGCGGCGCAGGTCGGCGCGGGCCAGCCGTTCGGGGTGCCGGGTGCGCGGGCCAGCCGCCGTTCGGATCTGCACCGCGCCTTTTCGGTCACTACCGGAGCGCTGCTCGCCGTGCTGGTGGGGTTCGCGCTCTACACCGTCCGCGACGAGCTCGTGCTCCTGCTGGTGGCGGCGTTCATCGCGATCGGGCTGGACCCGGCGGTGCGCTGGCTGGTGCGCCGCGGGGTGTCCCGGCCGGTGGCGGTGGCTGTCATCGCGGTCATCGCGCTGGGGCTGTTCGCCGGGTTTGTGGCCGCGGCGTTCCCACCGCTTGCCAAAGAGGCCGGCCAGCTGGCGCAGTCCGGTCCGCGTTACGCCCGCGACCTGCAGGACCAGCACAACACGTTGGGGCGGCTCAACGCCAAATACCACGCCACCGAGCGGATCCAGCAGGCCCTGCAGAACGGGCTGACAGTCAAGACCGCAGGAGGGTTGCTGTCCGCTGGTACAGCGGTGCTGTCGTTCACGTTCCAGCTGGTGGTCACCCTGGTGCTGGTGGTCTACTTCCTCGCCGACCTGCCGCGGATCAAGCAGGTGCTGTACCGGCTTGTCGCGCTGCGGCACCGCCCCCGGTTCGGGCTGCTGGCCGATGAGGTGATCTTCAGGGTGGGTGGCTATGTGCTGGGCAACGTCGCCACCTCGATGGTCGCGATCGTGACCTCCTACGTCCTGCTGCTGATCCTCGGGGTGCCCTATGCCCTGGTGCTCTCGGTGCTGACCGGCGTGCTGGACCTCATCCCCCTGGTGGGCTCGTCGATCGCCGGTGTCGTCGTCGCCCTGGTCGCCCTGGCCACGGTCTCGCCGACCGCATCGCTCATCACGGTGGTCTTCCACGTCATCTACCGGCTGTTCGAGGACTACCTGCTCAACCCGCGGGTGCTGCGCAAGACGGTGGACGTGTCCCCGCTGGTCACCATCATCGCTGTCATCCTCGGCGCCGCGCTGCTCGGGATCGTCGGGGCGTTGATCGCCGTGCCCGCCGCCGCCGCGGTCCAGTTGGTGCTGACCGAGGTCGTCTACCCCAACCGGGACCGGGCCGGGGGGTGAGCCAGGGCCCGCGGCAGGGCGAAGGGGTTGGCCGCCAGGGACGGGTCGGTGCGCGGCGGCTGGCAGCGGCGGGACGAGGCTGGGTAGCAGCGGGGCCGGGCAGGCTGTCGGGTGGCGGGTTCTGGGAGTGAGCAGATGTCGATGACCGAGCGGCTGGACCGCATGCAGCGGCGGCATCCCGTGTTGGGGTTCCCGCTGGCGGTGCTGTACAAGTTCGTCGACGACCAGGGCAGCTACCTGGCTGCGTTGATCACCTACTACGGCTTTCTGTCGCTGTTCCCGCTGCTGCTGCTGCTGACGAGCGTGCTGGGGTTCGTCCTGGGCGGGGATGCGCATCTGCAGCAGCGGGTGCTGAACTCGACGTTGAGCCAGTTCCCGGTGATCGGCAGCCAGCTGGGTGACCCGAAGGGTTTGCGGGGCAGCGGCGCCGGGCTGGTGATCGGCCTGCTCGGCGCGGTGTACGGCGGGCTGGGTGTGGCCCAGGCCGGGCAGAACGCGATGAACACCGCGTGGCAGGTGCCGCGCAACAACCGTCCCAACCCGATCAAGGTCCGGCTGCGCAGCCTGCTGCTGCTGGCCACCGTCGGCCTGGGTGTGCTGGCCACTACGATCCTGTCAGGGCTGGGCAGCAGCGCCGGTGCGTTCGGCGCCAGCTTCGGGGTGGGCTTCAAGGTGGTTCTGACCGCCCTCGCGGTGCTGGTCAACGCGGGGATCTTCCTGCTGGCGTTTCGGGTGGCGACCGCCCGTGACGTCAGCTTCCGCCAGATCGCCCCGGGTGCGCTGCTGGCAGGCCTGGGCTGGCAGCTGCTGCAGTCGTTCGGCACCGCCTACGTCGGGCATGTGGTCAAACACGCCAGTGCCACCAACGGTGTGTTCGCGCTGGTGCTGGGTCTGATCGCCTGGCTGTATCTGGAGGCGGTGATCGTGGTGGTGTGCGCCGAGGTCAACGTGGTCCGCAGCCGCCGGCTCTATCCCCGGGCGCTGCTGACCCCGTTCACCGACAACGTGCAGCTCACCGGCGGGGATGAGCGTGCCTACACCTCCGCCGCCAAAGCGCAGCGCAACAAAGGCTTCCAACAGATCGACGTCAGCTTCCACCCCGACGACATCCGGGTCCAGCCTGTCCCTGGCGACACCGGCTCGGACGAAACGGCCGGTCCACGTCGGCCAGCCGGCAGGTAGGCGGACGACAGCCGGCGCCGCAGCAGCCCACGCCCTGGCGGCCTGGCCGTGACTCGGGACCCGCTTGCCGCACCACCTCCGCGGCCACTGCGTCAGCCAGCTGTAGGCCGTGCCGCTTCAGGCGCAGGGCTCGCCTGCTGGTGTTCCTACGGAAGGGAGCCAGCCGCCAGGCGCCAGCCGGCGCGCGTCAGGCGCGGCGGGCGCCCCCGTGAGCAGATCGCCGCGGGAGAAGGGCCGGCAGCTTCCGCTGCTCTGATCGCGAGCTGCTGGCAGGTCTGGTCGGATGCCCGCCGGCGCCGCACACTGATCGTGCTACCTCCCGCTACTGACGGAGCTCCGATGACGATCCCTTCGCCGTTCCCATCGCCTGAGCCGCTGCCACCGGACCCGTTGCCGCCTGACCCGCGCGAGCCACCTTCGCCCCGGCCGGGCCCGTCGCCGACCGACCCGTCTGCGCCGCCGCCCATGTAGGTGATGGTGTAGGGGGTTTCCCGGCAGGCGCTCTGACAGTTCGGCCCGAGTGGGGATGCACAGGACGGTGCTCCGTACTGTCCGACCGGCCGGTGGGCGTGGAGCTGTCATGCCGGGAGGGCCGAAGCATGACGGCTGGCGACGGGAGGGTGTGGCCGGTGCCGGGGCGACGCGAGTGGCTGCGGGTCTCGCCGGCGGCGGACAGGCTAGTGGCGATGACCGTGCTGCCGGCGGGTGTGGCGGTGGCGGTGATGCGCCGCCGGGCCCGGCGCCGCGACGGGCTGCTGGCGTGGCGGTACCGCACCCACGGCGGGGTTGCCGCTGACAGCCAGCGCGAGCACGACCGGTCCTGGGCAGACCTGCCGGGGGCGGAGCACCACCGAGCACATCAGCAGCCGCACCGCCCGCTGTGAAGCGGGCGGCATCGCCGGCTTACCGCTCGGGTTCGGGGGGCACTTGGCATTAACGCTGCCGGCCCGGCAGGCGGTGGCGCGAGGTCGGCGGGGAACGGGGAGGGTGAAGGCCAACGACGTCCGGCTGCTGGTCGCCGGCTCACGTGGAGGGCAGGTGCTGTGCCGGTAGAGCGGCGACAAGTCCTCGGTGAGCAGCGGACGGCGGTGTCCGAGCTGGGCCCGGACGCGGCGGGGGAGCTGACCGCGCTCAGCGACGCGGCCTATCCGCTGACCGCCGGACCTGCCAGCGATCTCACCTGTGCGCGGGTCGCGGCCGAGCTGGCTGACCCAGATGTCATCACGCTGGGTGTCCGTGAACCGGCACCGGGGCGTCAGCTGGTTGCCGCGGCGTCGGTGCGGGTGGACCCAAACCAGCCTGGGGTTGCTGACGTCGCCCGGCTGGTCGTCGAACCCGGCCGGGGGCGGCGGGGGCTGGGCGGTCTGCTGCTGCGCGCCGCGGAGCATCGGCTACCGCCCCAGGTTGGTGAACTGTGGCTGCAGGTCCGTCCCACCGATGAGAACAGCTTGCGGTTCTACGCCCGGCACGGCTACCGGAAGGCCCACCACGACCACCATCCCAGCGGCACCACGGTGCATCTGCTGAAGACCCGCGGCCGGCGAGGGCGCCAAGGCCTGCACCTCAGCGGGTGAGCGGCGTACGGGTGGCTGCCGGACACGGCGGGTCGCAGGGCAGGGCCGCCCAGCGATGGAAGGTCGGGCCATGGGGTCGAGCGCGGACGTGACCGAGCGGCTGATGGCCCGTTTCCAGGGGCAGATACCGCTGCCCATGGTGGGTGAGGTGGTACGCCGGGTGCTGCGCGAGCACGATGGTCTGCTGCCGCCCTCGATGAGTGCCGTCGAAGCGGCAGCCGCCGTCCGGCTCGAACGGCTCGCCGCCGGGCAGGGGACCGGGCCGATGCCCTGAAGTGAGGGTGTAGCGGGCGACGCCCGCTGACCGGCCTGGTGCATTGGGCCCGGGCCGGCTACCGCGGCGAACTTGCGAGGGTGGCCAGCCGACCTTCAAGCATCCGCAGCCGCTGGTCAAGGTCAGCCGACGGCCCGGGGTCGTCGCCGGTCAGGCTGGCAGCTGGGTCGCCGGCGACGTCGGCGCGGTCGGCACTGGCCGTGTCAACCCGAACTGGCCCCAGGGTGACGGGGCGGGGCCAGATCAGACTGACAGGACCACGGCACGGTCGGTCAGGTGGGCGAGGCCTTCGACGATGCCTGCCGCGAGCTCGGATGCCTCACCGGGTAGCAGGCGCACCGTGCCGACACACCCGTCGGCCTTCCACGTGCTGACGATCAGGAAGCCGGCCTCGGCGTGAGCCGAGACCCGGACCGCGCGGCCTT
>JAABVA010003026.1_pt1 | contig 16284 bp, 19 predicted proteins | sample 5560331 | NCBI WGS metagenome assembly JAABVA01 (sample SAMN12812661, study PRJNA571458) | rock metagenome | isolation source: Antarctica rocks | place: Antarctica: Victoria Land, Mt New Zealand sud | collected 2016-01-07 | reverse complement strand
GGTCAATGCCAACAGTGCGAGCTTCGGCTATGCCACCTGCGTGACCACCTTCGGGGTCGCCGGCCCGCACACCATCACCGCGACCTACGCCGGGGACGGCAGCTACGCCGGCTCGGCGGGAAGCACCACCGTGGCAGTCACCCCAACGCCGGACTTTTCCAGCTTGCCTTCGGCTTCTTGCTCGAGTTCGCCCACACCTTCCACCTGCTCGGACTGTGACGGGCGCAGCTGCACTCACCATCGGCCGTGTCGACGGGAAATCGGCACGCCTGCGCTGGCACTACCCTGCTTTCCGTGAACGACGACGTCGAGCCTGCCTTGGTCAATGCCAAGCGCCGAACCCTGCTGCACTGGACCCGTGAGCACCCCGCATTTGCGGGTATCCAGCTCACCATCGGTGAACGTGCCGCCGACCGGATGCGGCACGGGATGGGCTCGTGGCCGTTTGTCTTCGTATTCGTGCTGGCTATGGCCTTCTGGGCGGCGATCAACACTTTCGCCCTGGCCGACCGTGGTTTCGACCCGTACCCGTACATCCTGCTGAATCTGTTCCTGTCGATGCTCGCCGGGCTACAGGGCGCCATCCTGCTCATTTCAGCGAAGCGAGCAGACGCGATCGCCGGGAGACTTGCACTGCACACCGACCAGGTGTCGACAAGTACTCGGCAGCAGATCGAGGCGTTGACCGCCAAGGTCGACCTACTGGTAGCCGCAGCGAGACAAGACCAACAATGCTGACCCGGCCACTGCCCTTCATGCGGGCATGCACGGTCCTCGTCACCGCTGGGCGGCACACTGGGCCCATGGACAACGACCTTGTGGTCTTGCTCGACGAGCATCGCCAACCCAGCGGAACGATGCCCAAGGCCGACGTGCACGGGGCCGACACCCCGCTGCACCTGGCCTTCTCCGTCTACGTCTTCGACGGCGACGGCCGGTTGCTGGTCACGCGACGGGCCCTGGACAAGCAGACCTGGCCGGGGGTGTGGAGCAACTCCTGCTGTGGTCACGTTCGGCCCGACGAGGTCCCCGCGAAGGCCGCCCGACGTCGCCTGATGGAGGAACTGTCCCTCGTTCCTTCGACGCTCGAGCTGGCTCTGCCCGACTTCGCCTACCGGGCGACCTCTCCCGAAGGCGTGGTGGAGAACGAGGTGTGCCCGGTGTTTACCGCGCGCGTCGACCACGACCCGGTGGGTAATCCGGACGAGGTCTCGCAGTGGGAGTGGGCCTCTTGGGCGAGCTTCCGGGACCTCGCGGCGACCGCGCCATGGGCCGTCAGCCCGTGGGCGGCGCTGCAGGCCCCGCTCCTGCCCGCGCACCCCTGACCGTGGGGTCGTCCCGCTGCTGAGCGGTGGCTGAACCCGTACGGTAGCGATCGTGACTTCGCTGACCGCTGTGCGCGGGGTGTTGCCGCCGCACCGCTACCCGCAGGCCCGGCTGACCGAGCTCTTCGAGCAGCTGTGCCGGCAGAGCGCCCCGTCCCGGGCGTTGGTGCGCCGATTTCACGACAGCGCGCGGGTGGCCACCCGCCATCTGGCGCTGCCAATCGAGCAGTACGCCGAACTCGACGGGTTCACGGCAGCCAACGATGCGTTCCTCTCGGTAGCCGTCGACCTGGGAGCGGAAGCCGTCCTCGGTGCGCTCGCCGATGCCGGGTTGGACGTAGCGGACGTCGACCTCATCATGTCCACGACCGTCACCGGCATCGCGGTCCCGTCCCTGGACGCCCGGATTGCGGCCCGGATCGGACTTCGCCCGGACGTCAAGCGCGTCCCGCTGATGGGCCTGGGCTGCATGGCCGGCGCGTCCGGAGTCGCCCGGCTGCACGACTTCCTGCTCGGCGCCCCCACCTCGGTCGCGGTACTCGTTGCCGTCGAGCTGTGCTCGCTGACCGTGCAACGCGAGGACGCCAGCGCGGCCAACCTCATCGCGTCCGGCCTGTTCGGCGACGGCGCCGCCGCGGTCGTCGCGGTGGGGGCGCAGCACCCGAGCGCCCCGCTCGGCCCGAAGGTGATCGACTCCCGCAGCCACCTCTACGCCGACACGGCGCAGGCCATGGGCTGGGACGTCGGCACCACCGGCCTGAAGATCGTGCTCGGGGCGGAGGTGCCCGAGCTCGTCGACACCTACCTGGGGGAGGACGTCCGTCAGCTGCTCTCCGCGCACGAGCTGAAGATCGAGGACGTCTCCCGCTGGATCAGCCACCCCGGCGGACCCAAGGTGCTTGAGGCGGTGCAATCGACCCTCGGCCTGGATGCCGATGCCCTGGCGCTGACCTGGCAATCGCTGAACCGGGTGGGCAACATGTCCTCGGTGTCCGTGCTACACGTCCTGCAGGACACCCTCGCCCAACGGCCCTCGGCGCCCGGTGACTGGGGCGTGCTGATGGCGATGGGTCCCGGATTCGCCTCGGAACTGGTGCTGCTGCGGTGGTGAGTGCGCTCTGGTACTCCGTGCTCGTCGGGCTGGTGGGGCTGGAGCGGCTCGCGGAGCTGGTCGTCGCCAAGCGCAACCTCGCCTGGAGTCTGCGGCGCGGCGGATGGGAGACCGGCTCCGCCCACTACCCGTTCACGGTCGCCCTGCACACCGGTCTGCTGGTGGGTTGCCTGCTGGAGGTGTGGCTGGCCGACCGGCCGTTCGTCCCTGCCATCGGCTGGCCGATGCTGGCCCTGGTGATGGGGTCACAGGCCCTGCGATGGTGGTGCATCCGCGCCCTGGGCCACCAGTGGAACACCCGCATCGTCATCGTCCCCGGTCTGCAGCGGGTGACGAGTGGGCCGTACCGGATGCTGCCGCATCCCAACTACGTGGCCGTCGTCGTCGAGGGCCTCGCGTTGCCGCTGGTGCACGGCGCCTGGCTCACCGCGGCCCTGTTCACGATCTTGAACGCGGGCCTGCTGACAGTCCGGATCCGCAGCGAGAATCACGCGTTGTCCGCCATCGATGCATGACGTCCTGGTCGCCGGCGGCGGTCCCGCGGGGCTGGCCGTCGCCCTCGGTGCCGCCCGCGCCGGGATGGACGTGGTGGTCTGCGAGAAGCGGGCCGGTGTGCTGGACAAGGCCTGCGGCGAAGGTCTGATGCCCGGTGCGCTGCAGGCGTTGCGGGCGCTGGGCGTCGATCCACCGGGGTTCGAGATCCGCGGGATCACCTACCGGCAGGGCGCGTCCGCGGCGCATGCGGCTTTCCCGGCCGGACCGGGGCGCGGCGTGCGGCGCACCGTGTTGCACTCGGCATTGCGGGATGCGGTGCGGGCGGTGGGCGTGTGCGTCCTGGATCGGCCGATCGGCCGGGTCGATCAGCATGCCGATCGGGTCGAGGCCGCGGGGCTGTGCGCGCGCTACCTGGTAGCGGCCGACGGTTTGCACTCCCCGATCCGTCGAACGCTCGGCCTGAACGCGCCGAGCCCGGCTCCGATGCGATGGGGCCAGCGCAGGCACTTCGCCGTGGCGCCCGACAGCGACTTCGTCGAGGTGACGTGGGCCGCCAGCTCGGAGGCTTACCTCACGCCGGTCGCCGAGGACACGATCGGCGTCGCCGTGCTCTCCGGCAAGCGCGGCAGCTTCGACGACCAGTTGACCGCCTTTCCGGAGCTGGGCGCTCGGCTGAGAGGTGCCACCGCCGTCTCGGAGGTGCGCGGGGCCGGACCGCTGCGGCAACGGGTCAGTGGACGGGTCGCCGGCCGGGTGCTGCTCGTCGGCGATGCCGCCGGCTACATCGACGCACTCACCGGCGAGGGACTGGCGGTGTCCCTGGCCGCCGCCGCTGAGCTGGTGGCGTGCCTGGCCGCCGGGCGTCCCGATGCCTACGAGCGGGCGTGGGCGCGGGTCTCGCGGCGCTCGCGGTGGATCACCAACGGACTGCTCTGGGCGCGCCACCGACCGGTCCTCGGGGGCGCCGTGGTGCCGCTCGCTGCGCGTGCTCCGCGACTGTTCACCGCCGCTGTCGCCCAACTGGCCCACTGAGGCAGGACGGGGCTGCCGGCGGCGAATGGGTCGGAACTCCACACGGTTTCGACGAGACACCAGGGAAAAAGTGGCGGTAGCGGTGGGATTTGAACCCACGGAGGGGATGAACCCTCACACGCTTTCGAGGCGTGCTCCTTAGGCCGCTCGGACACGCTACCGCGGGACACCCTACCGGATGCCCGACACGGCAATGCCCACCCGTCAGTCGAGGTCCGGCGCCTCGGCGACCACATCCACCAGCAGCACCTCGACGTCCGTGTCGAGCAGTTCCGTCAACCGCTCACGCACCGCCACCAGGCGCGGACGGGCGGGCAGAGCGGCGACGGTGACGATCAGCCGGAGCAGGAAGCCGGCCCCATGCTCCCGGATCCACGGATCCTCGAGGCCGGGAAGCCAGGTCAGCGGAGCCCCGTCGGCCACGGCCGGGTAGAGCCCCCCAACCTCGCCGAGCACCACTCGCGCCTGTTCGACCACGCCGGACTGCTCGGTCATTCGCCCAGCTCATCCACGGTCAGCGGCGCAATGTGCACCACAATCGTCCGTACGGAGACAACCTGCACGGCAAGCTGCTGCCACACCTGCTGGCGCACCGTCCTGGCCAGGTCCGCGCACACCTCCCGCGCGTTGCGGCCCTCCACCGAGACACACATCTCGATGCGCATGCCGTTTCCCGCACCGTCGGCGTCCACCCCGTTGGCCGTCTCGTCCGTCGAGCGGCCGCTCGCCGCATCCCGGACCGCGTGGCCGACTCCCGCCGCCATGGTAGCGAGGGTAGGTTCGACCGACGCCACCCCGACCACGGATCGGGCCGCGGCGACCGCTACGCCCTCCACCGCGCGGGTACGAACGCGCACACCGGTGTGCACCAGCACCGTTTCCGACACCGCCATTACTGCGCCACCGTCATCACTGCGCCACCGTCATTACTGGGCCACCGTCATTACTGGGACTCCCGGCGGAGCTGGAGCCGGAGCACACCGAGCCGCAGACCGACGCCCTGGGCGAGCATGTCCGCGAGTTCGCGCCGCAGCCGTTGCTCCACCTCCATCGGCGTCACCTGCGCGTCTCCCCGCACCTCCGCCGCAATGCTGATGTCCACCTGATCGACCTCGGCACCTCTGCTGGCTTGTACCGACACCGGCGCGAGCCGGTCATCGCCGTCGACGACCAACCGGGCCAACCCGGAAACCGCACGCACCGAAACGCGCGCGGCATCGGTACCGCCGAACAACTCGAGGGTGTCGCCGCGGCGGGCCTCGGTACGCACCGCCCGCATCACGGTGTCGAACATCGACGGCGAAGCCCGCGGGGCATCGGCAACCAGCTCGGCGGTGGCGGAGCGCAGCGCGATCAAGCCGTCGACGGTGGTCCGGCAGTACCGGCAGGAGCTGATGTGTGCATCGTCATCGGCGCGCCCGGCCTGCACCGCTTCCCACACCTCGTCGACCGTGCGACCGCACTGCAGCCGCGGCTGCCGGGAGAGCACCTTCGCACCCAACACCCGATCCGCTAGAGCCATGGTTGCATCACCCCCGCCAGGGTCGCCCGGGCGCGGGACAGCCGGCCGCGGACCGCCTGCTCCGAGGAACCGACGACCCGGCCGATCTCCGCGTAGCTGAGCCCGTCGACTTCAGCGAGCAACCAGACCGCGCGTTGCTTGTCGGGCAGCCGCGCCAACGCGGCTCGGAGCGCGTCGGCGGCGTGGCTGGACTCGGTGGCCCGCTCGGGCTGGGTCTGGGCGTCTTGCTGGGCACTGCCCACCGCAACGGCGTGCGCCTCGGGGATATCGGCCACGGCGGTGGTAGAGCGGGACTTGCGCTTGCGCAGCACGGCGAGGCACTCGTGGTGGGCGATGCGGAAGAGCCAGGTGCGCACCGCGGCGGGCTCAGACAGGGTGTCCATCGCCTTCCACGCCTTGATGAAGGCCTCCTGCGTGGCGTCCTCGGCCTCGCCGCGGTCGCCGAGCATGCGCAGCGCCAGCGCGAACACCCGGTCGGAATACCGGCGGACGAGGAACTCGAAAGAAGGAAGATCACCATCGGCGGCGCGTCGCGCGAGCACCGCGTCGTCGGCGTCAACGGCCAGAGCAGGAATTGACCACTCCGATCGCTCGAGCCGGGTGCAGACCCCGCAGACAGACAAGCCCTCCGAGCCCACCTTAACGGTAGGTCGGAGGGCTCACCTGGCATGGTCACCGGCGAGGCGATCCGCTTCGCATCGGACTCAGTTGCCGGTCAGCTTGTCCTTGGCATTGCCGGCGGCGTCCTTCACGTTCTCGCCGCCCTGCTTCAGGTTGGCCGAGCCCTGGTCGCCCTTGCCCTCGCTCTTGAGGTCGCGGTTGCCGGTGGCTTCGCCCGCGCCTTCCTTGCCCTTGCCGAGCAGTTCCTGGGCCTTGTTCTTCGCCTTGTCGATCGCGCTCATCGTCAACCTCCGTTTGCGTTTCACTGGCAGTACATGAGACAGACGCCACGGCGCCGTCATTCCTCACGGTACGGACGCCTGCTGATCGGCGCAGTTCTCAGCGGTGCTCGAGGAAGAACGCGGCCAACTGCTGGGCACACTCCTGGGCGAGGACTCCGCCCCGCACCTCCGGCCGGTGGGTCAGGCGCCGATCGCGCACCACGTCCCACAGCGACCCGACCGCACCACTGCGCGGCTCCCACGCGCCGAACACGATCCGTCCCACCCGCGCGGCCACCGCCGCCCCCGCGCACATGGTGCAAGGTTCCACCGTCACGGCCAGGGTGGCCCCGAGCAGCCGCCAGCCGTCTCCGTGCACCGCGGCCGCGGCCCGCAGCGCCAGGATCTCGGCGTGCGCGGTGGGGTCGCCGAACGCCTCCCGAGCGTTGCTCGCCCTGGCCAGTTCGTTGCCTTGCGCGTCGAACACCACCGCCCCGACGGGTACGTCCCCGGGCGCCGTCTGCGCCGCAGCCGCGAGCGCGCAGCGAATCAGGGACTCGTCGGTGTTCACGGGCCGAAGGCGTCCACCGCTGCAGCCAGGTCGTCAGCGAATCCACACCGCTCGGCGATCATGGTCAGCTGCTCGTCGGGATAGCGGTCGGTCTCGCTGACGATGACGTTGAGCACCGTCTCCGGCACCCCGAGATCGTTCAGCAGCGACAGCTCACCTTCCGCCCACGGCTCGGTGTCATCGAGCTCGTCGGGGTCCAGGTCGGGAATCTCGACGTTGAGCAGCTCCAGGGCATCGGCGGCGATGTCGTAGTCCATGGCTGCGGTGGCGTCCGAGAGCAGCAGCCGGACTCCCTGCGGGCCGGGACGGATCACCAGGAAGAACTCGCCGTCGACGTCCAGCATCCCGAAAGCGGCACCGGCGCTGCGCAGTTCGCGGAGCTCGGTCACGGCCGCGGCCAGGCTGGTGAGCGCCTTGGGCTTCATCGGGGTGCAACGCCAGCGCCCTTCCTCGCGCACCACGGCAACCGCGGAACCCTCGAGGTCGCCGTCGGAGAAGTCCTGTGCCGTGTTGCTCTTGGACCCTCGTTGCTCGGACATGTTCGTCACCGTAGTCGGTTTGCGGCGCTGGCCGACCCACCAGGTCAGTAACCGGTCGGGTGCCGCGAGTGTCAGGATCGGTGCAGCACTGACGGGCAATGAGGGAGCGGCGATGAGCGAGCGCAGCGACGTGGGAATGCGGCGATGAGCGTGCCGGTGTGCGTACTGGGTCTCGGACTGATCGGAGGTTCGGTACTGCGCGCGGCGGTGGCAGCCGGCCGGGACGCCTGGGGATACAACCGTTCCGGGGTGGCCGGGGCCGGCGGCTTCGAGGTCGGCAGTGACCTGTCGGCGGCGCTGCGACGGGCCGCCGCCGAGGACGCGCTCGTGGTGCTCGCCGTGCCGATGACGGCCGTCGACCCCGTGCTTGCCGCGGTCGCCTTCGAGGCTCCCGGCTGCGCCCTGACCGACGTCGTCAGCGTGAAGGCTGCTGTCGCCCGGGCCGTGCAGCGCAACGGCTTGTCGCAGCGTTACGTCGGCGGCCACCCGATGGCCGGCACCTCGGAATCGGGCTGGGCGGCCAGCGACGCTCGGCTGTTTCACGGCGCGAGCTGGGTGGTGGCCGCCGACGACGGCCTCGATGTGACCGTCTGGCAGCGGGTGGCCCGGCTGGCGCTGGACTGCGGTGCTCACGTGGTGCCGGCCTCCGCCGCCGAGCACGACGTCGCCGTGGCGCGGATTTCCCACCTGCCGCACGTCCTGGCCGCGGTGCTGGCCGGTGTCGGCGGCGACGGTGGCCAGCTGGCGCTGAGCCTGGCGGCCGGCTCGTTCCGCGACGGAACCCGGGTGGCCGGCACGCGACCGGAACTAATCCAGGCGATGTGCGAGGCCAACGACGCGGCTCTGCTCGAGGCGATGGACGACGCCATGGCGCGGTTGTCGGCGGCGCGGGACGCGCTGCAGTCCACCGGTTCGCTCGCCGCCGTGGTGGGCGAGGGCCACCGGGCGCGGCTGCGCCTGGACGCCCAGGCGCACCCCGCCATCACCGGTATCGACTTCAGCTCCGCCGGGGTGCTGGCTCAGCTGCGCGAGGCCGGGCGCGCGGGCGGGGTGCTGCGTTCCCTGTAGCAGGATGGTGGGCATGGACTTGCGTGATGTGGCCATGGACCTCCGCTCGGGCGCGCTCACCCCGGTGCAGCACGTGGAGCAGGCACTGGCCGCGCTGGCGGGCACCGGAAACCTGGTCGTCACGCGGGATGACGCGGCGGCGCTGGCGCAGGCGCGCACAGCCACCGAGGAGATCGGCTCCGGCGACTGGCGCGGCCCCCTGCACGGCGTGGCCATCGTGGTGAAGGACAACATCGACGTCGCCGGGATGCCCACCCGGTGCGGCAACGCCCTGCTGGCCGAAGCCGCGCCGGCCACCCAGGACGCGGAGGTGGTGGCGCGACTGCGCACCGCCGGTGCCATCGTGGTGGCCAAGAGCCACTGCCACGAGTTCGCCTACGGCCCGACTGGGGACGTCAGTGCCGACGGACCGGCGGCCAACCCGCACGATCCGTCCCGCATCACCGGCGGATCGTCCTCGGGGTCGGCGGCCCTGGTCGCGCTCGGCGCGGTGGCCCTGGCCATCGGGACGGACACCGGGTGCAGTGTGCGCACCCCGGCGGCGTTGTGCGGGGTGGTCGGGCTCAAACCTGCCCTCGGCGCCATACCCACCACGGGGGTCTTTCCACTGTCCACCACGCTGGACCATGTGGGTCTGCTCACCGCCGATGTGCACGGCGCCTCGGTGGCCTGGGACGTGCTCGCCCGCGGCGCCGAAGGCACCGGCGGGGGCATTCCGGAGCCGGGCGTCAGCGGCCTGCGCATCGGGCTGCCGCAGGGCGAGCTGTGGCGGGTGCTCGACCCCGCGATCAGTGCCGCGGTGGACGTTGCCGCCGAGCGGTTGCGCCGAGCGGGCGCGGACGTGGTGGACATCGAGGTGCCCGACGTCGACGAGTTGGCGGCCACCTACGCCGTCATCGTCGGCTGTGAGGCGTACGCCACCCACGCCGCCGCGCTGGCCGAACACCGCGACGGCTTTCAACCCGCCACGGCGCAACGACTGCTCGCGCAGTGCGATCGCAGTGCCTTCGAGTACCTCCGGGCGCTGCGCACCATGGAAAGGCTGCGCCGCAACACGGTGGCGACGATGCGCGCGACCTACGGGTTGGATGCGCTGCTGCTGGCCGCGAGTCCACTGCGCGCCACCCCGATCGGTCAGTCCGAGGTGGACGGAGCCGATGTGCGGGCGGCCCTGCTGCGCTTGTGCACGCCGTTCAATCTGCTCGGCGTGCCCGCGGTGAGCGTGCCGGCCCCTGGCGTGGACGGTCTGCCCATCGGATTGCAGGTCGCGGGCATCAAGCTGGAGGAGCGCGGGGTGCTCCGGGTAGCCGCCGCAGTCAGCGGCTGATCTCGCCCTCAGATGCGGTGGGTCATCCCGGCGTAGTCCAGGGCGAAGCCCTCGTCGTCCACGGCAATCAGGGCGGTGCCCGCGGGCGAGCCGACCTCGATACCGGTCGGGGAGCTGCTGAAGGTGTAGCGCGCCGGTTGCACGGTGAGCTCGGGCAGGCTGACCGCCACCATGGGTACGGTCTCCGTCCGGTGCTGCTCGTGCAGCTGCAGCCGCCGGATGGGCAGAGTGGCGAACAGCGAGCTCAGCGACACGTCCACGTCCACGGCGCCGCCGAAGTCCGAGCTCTGCAGGCCCTGACCGTGATCGATGAGCCAGAGGCCGTCACCGTTGCGGCTGAGCGATACCTGCCGGTCGCCCCGAGCAACCGTGCTGCGCATCGACAGCCGGCGGGTCACGCCGCGCTCGTCAAGCAACATCTCATAGGACACGCTGAAGGACTCGTAGCCGGCGGTGCGGCCTGCCACCAGGCGGCCGTGCACCTTGATCGCCCGGCTGGACGTCTGCACCCTGGCGGACTCCAGCATCGCCGCGGAGTCGCCGGCCCAGGTCAGCATGGTCGGCCGGAAATCGGTACTGCTGGAGAAGCCCGCTGTGCTCTCAACGGTGGATGCGGTCACCCGACCAGGGTAGGCGCCTATTCGGCTACGCGAAACGTACGTGGCAACACTCACTCTTGCCGCTGGCGTAGGCCCGCGACCAGCAGTTCTTCCGCGACCGGCCGGGCCGCTTCCGCCATCGCGGGCACCAGCGAAAGCCGACTGCGGCGCGCCAGGAGGTCGGCTACGGAGCCGGCGCCTTCCGCCAGGACGCCGAACAGCAGCTCGGCGCGCAACACGGGGCTGCCGGCCACCACCGGCTCCAGCAGTGCCGGTGCCAGCTCCCGCACCACCCTTGCCTCGGCGCCGTAACGGCGGACCAGACGTGCGGGCGCGTCGATGCGGGCGAGTTCGGTCCTCGGCAGGGCCCCCACCAGACCGAGGTTCTCGGTGACGCATTCGCCGGCAGGCAGGCCCCGCAACGCCACGGCCCGGTCGACCGCGTCCTTGGCCATTGCTCGGTAGGTGGTCAGCTTGCCGCCCACCACGGTCACCACCCCGGCGGGATCCTCCAGCACGACGTGGTCGCGGGAGAGATCTGCGGTGGACCCGGCGCCCGCGCTAAGCAGTGGTCGCAGTCCCGCGAAGGTGCCCAGCACGTCTTCGCGGGTCAGCGGAACGGCCAGCGCGGCGCTGACGGTACTGAGCAGGAAACCGATGTCGGCGTCAACGGCGGACGGTTCCTCGGTGACGGCCTCCACCGGGTCGTCGGTGAGGCCGAGGTAGACCAGACCATCGGGCTGCGGCAGCGCGAACACGAAGCGACCGAAGGAGCCGGGCACGGGGACGGTGAGCGCGGCCCGCGGCTCGCCCAGGGTGGTGGCGGCCACCACCAGATGCACACCCTTGCTGGGCTGCAGCGTGACCGACGGCGCGAGGCGGTCCGACCACACCCCGGTGGCGTTAACCACCGCGCGGGCGCGGATCTGGCCTTCCGCACCGGTGCGCACGTCGCGGACCTGTGCGCCGTCGGCATCCACGGCGAGAACCTCGGTATAGGTGAGCACCCGCGCACCGAAGCCGGCCGCCGTCCGGGCCAGGGCGATGACCAGGCGGGCGTCGTCCTCCAGCTGCCCGTCCCGATGCAGCAGCGCACCGCGGAGCCCGGCGGGCTGCAGACCGGGAGCCAGCCGCAGGGCCTCCTGGGCGGAGATCCGGCTGGGCGCGGGCAACGTGCTGCGGGGTGTGCGTGCGCCCAGCCGCAACAGGTTGCCCAGCCGCATCCCCGCCTCGCTCACCGCGCCCATCGCGGGTCCCGTCCCGGCGTCCAGCGGTGTCAGGAAGGGCAGCGCCCTGGTGAGGTGCGGGGCGGTGCGCTCCATCAGGGTGCCCCGCTCCCGGGCGGACTCCCAGGCGAGCGCGAGGTCGCCCTTGGCGAGGTAGCGCAGGCCGCCGTGCACAAGCTTGCTCGACCAGCGGCTGGTGCCGTGCGCGAGGTCGGCCTTCTCCACCAGCGCCACCGACAGGCCCCGACTGGCGGCGTCCAAAGCCACCCCGGCACCGGTCACCCCGCCACCGATGACCAGCAGATCCACCTGCTCGCCCGAGGCCAGTGCAGTCAGCTCCCGCTCCCGGCGGGCCGCGTGGAGCCACGTGTTGTTCATCGAGGTTCGCACGCGTCGGGCTGCAGGTAGCGGTCGAGTAGCAGGCCGAGCTCGGCAAGCGTGGCTTCGGGGTCGCTCTCCCGCTCGGTGATCCGCGCGGAGAGTACGAACGACTGCACGGTGAGCTGCACGGCCCGTGCGGTCAGCTCGGGTTCACAGGGACGGATGGAGCCGTCGCTTTGGCCTTCCACGATGGCGCCCCGAACCGCGGCGAGCACGATGTGCTGACTGGCGCCGGTGCGGTCGATGACGTAGGGCAGCAACAGCTCGGGGTCGACGTCGAGCACCCTGGCGAAGAGCGGATCGACGCTGAGGCCGCGCACGAGGCCGACCGCGCTGGCGCACAACCGTTCACGTGCGGGAGCGGACGCGTCGACCTCCGCCCGGACGGTGTCCAGCAGCTGGGACAGCTCCTTGGTGAGCAGCGCCGCCAGCACGCGTTGTACATCGGGAAAGCGGCGATACAGGGTCATCCGGCTGATGCCGGCCTGGCGCGCGACGTCACTGGCCGTGGCCCGCCGCACCCCCACCGCCAGCACCAGTACCCGGGCAGCATCGAGGATCCGTTCCTGGACCGCGTCGTCCTCGCTCTTGTTACGGGTGGACGTCATATGTCACTGTGTACCGCATGAATGCCGATCTTGCCAAGCCTGTCCCCCGCTCCGTCTGGCACGGCTGGGGTGACGCGAGCCGGCGCACACCGCTGCCCGCCAAGGCGCTGCGCTTTCTCGGCGACGCCATCGGCGCGCCCGGCACGACACAGCTGCCGGTCGCCATCGCGCAGGTGCGGCTGCGCGACAGCGCCCTCTCCAAGGCGGCCATGGCTGCGCTGCTCGACGTGGTCGGCGCCGAGCATGTGCACACCGACCGGGAAAGCCGCATCCTGCATGCCGGCGGAAAGTCCTACGTGGACCTGCTGCGGCGCAGGCGAGGCAATGCGGAGAATGCCCCGGACGCCGTGGTCTACCCCGCCGACCACGACGAGGTCCGGCGGCTGCTCCAGGTGTGCGGCGAACACGAGATCGCGGTCGTGCCCTTCGGCGGCGGAACCAGTGTGGTGGGCGGCGTGGAACCGGTGCGCGGCTACTTCTCCGCCGTCGTCACCGTGGACCTGGCCCGGCTGAACGCACTGCTGGACGTCGATCCGATCTCCATGACCGCGACCCTGCAGGCCGGCATGCGCGGACCGGAGATCGAGGCCGCACTGCGCCGGCACGGCTGCACCCTCGGACACTTTCCGCAGAGCTACGAGCAGGCCACCTTCGGCGGATTTGTGGCCACCCGCTCGGCCGGGCAAGCCTCCACCGGCTACGGGCGCATCGACGAGCTGGTGCTCGGTGTCACCTGCGCCACGCCGAACGGCGACCTGGAACTCGGCCGGGGTCCGGCCAGCGCCGCCGGGCCGCGCCTGCTCGATGTCGTCGTCGGCTCGGAGGGACGCCTGGGCGTGATCACCTCCGCCACCGTGGCCGTGCGCCGCACGCCGAAGGTCCAACGCTTCGCGGGCTGGTCCTTTCCGTCCTTCGCCGCGGGAGCGGAGGCTTTCCGGGCGCTGGCCCAGCAACTCGGTCACGGGATGGCCCCGGACTCCTGCCGCTTGTCGGACGAGGAGGAGACGTTCACGACGCTGACGCTGGCCGGCGGTTCAGGGGGAGCCCGCGCGCTGCGTGGTTATCTGCGGGCGCGTGGCCGGCGGCACGGCACGCTGGCCATCTTCGGCTGGGACGGCACCGAGGAGGACATCAAACGACGCCGCCGGGCCGCGACGAAACTGTTGCGCGCGCACGGTGGCATCACGCTGGGCAGCGGTCCCGGCAACGCCTGGGCGCACGCCCGCTTCGCCGGGCCGTACCTGCGCGACGAGTTGCTGGACCACGGTGTGCTGGTGGAGACCCTGGAGACTGCGACGAGCTGGCGCGACCTGCCGGTGCTGCACACCGAGGTCGCCACGGCGCTGCGCGAGTCGCTGTCCGCGCCGGGCAGCGACCCGATCGTGCAGTGCCACATCTCGCACATCTACCGCACCGGGGCGTCGCTGTACTTCACCGTGGTCGCCCGCCAGGACGCCGACGACCCGGAAGGGCAGTGGCAGGCCGCGAAGTCCGCAGCTTCGACGTTGATCGCCGCACACGGCGCGGCGGCAACTCATCAGCACGCGGTCGGGGTCGACCATGCGCCGTGGATGCGGGCTGAGGTGGGCGAACTGGGCCTGGAACTGCTGCGGGCGATGAAGGAAGCGGTGGACCCGAAGGGGATCCTCAACCCCGGCAAGATGCTGCCGTGAGGGTCCTGCTGATCGTCAGCCCGAGCTCGGGTGGCGGCCGTGCGGCGAAGGCGATGCCTGCCGTGGTGCGCGCGCTGCTGGCGACCGGCTGGCAGGTGCAGACTCACGTTTCCCAGAGCCTGGACGACGCCGGACAGGCAGCCGCACAGGCGGACTCGGGCGTCGTGGTGGCCGCACTCGGCGGGGACGGGCTGATGGGCGGCGTGGCGGCGGGTGCCCGACGAGCGCAGGCCCTGTTCGCACCTCTGCCCGGCGGGCGCGGCAACGACTACTGCGCCGCACTCGGCATCTCCCGGGACCCGGTCGCCGCGGCGGCCGCGCTGGTGGGCGCGAACGAACGCGCCCTCGACGTCGCCGAGCTCGACGGCCGCACGGTGCTGGGCGTCATCAACTGTGGTTTCGACTCCGAAGCGACCGGCCGGGCCAACGCCGCGAGGTTCGTCCGCGGCCATCTCGTCTATGCCTGGGCGGCGCTGCGCACGCTGGCCACCTGGCAGCCGGTCGAGCTGACCGTCACGATGGACGGCGACGCATGGTCCTTTCGGGGGTACACCGTCGCGGTGGGCAACTCCGGCCGCTACGGCGGTGGCATGAAGATCGCGCCCGACGCGCGGATGGACGACGGACTGCTGGACGTGGTCACCGTCTCGCACGCCAGCCGCAGGCGCTTCGTCAGTGCGCTGCCAAAGCTGTTCACCGGCACGCACGTGGACGGTGAAATCGTGCAGGTGCAGCGCGGCCGGGAGATCGCCCTCGCGGCGGCACGCCCGGTTGAGGTCTACGCCGACGGTGAGTACGCGGGCACCGTGCCGTGCACCATCAGCGTGGTACCCGGCGCCCTCCGCGTCCTCGGCGGCTCCTGACCCCCTCCCCTTTTCGCCAAGTTGTGCAACTTGGCGGTATTTGCCGCCATGGCGGCGCCATGTTGCACAACTTGGCGGGCGAGCGGAGCGCACAGGGCTAGCCCAGCGCGGTCAGCGTCTCCTCGTCCAGGGTGAGTTCCGCCGCACCGATGTTTTCCTCCAGATGCTGCACCGAGCCGGTACCCGGAATCGGCAAGACCACCGACGAGGACTGCAGGAGCCAGGCCAGCGCGACCTGGGACGAGGTGGCGTCCAATCTCTGCGCGGCCTCGTACACGGCCCCACCGGGCTCGGCGAGCTTGCCGGCGGCGATCGGGAACCACGGGATGAAGCCGATGTCGTTGCGCTCGCAATAGGCGAGTACGTCGGCGGCGTCGCGGCTGGTCAGGTTGTACATGTTCTGCACGGTGGCCACCGAAAACACCTCGGAAGCGGCCTCGATCTGCTCGACCGTCACCTCGGACAGGCCGAGCGCCTTCAGCTTTCCTTCGTCCTGCAGCTCCTTGAGTACGCCGAACTGCTCTGCCGGATCCACGGCCGGATCGATCCTGTGCAGTTGGAACAGGTCGATGGCGTCCACCTTGAGCTTGCGCAGGCTCAGCTCGGCCTGCTGGCGCAGGTATTCCGGACGCCCGACGGGGTGCCACTCGCCAGGCCCCGTACGGACCAGGCCGGCCTTGGTGGCGACGACGACGTCGTCGGGGTAGGGGTGCAGCGCCTCGGCGATAATCTCCTCACTGACGTTGGGCCCGTAGGAGTCGGCGGTGTCGATGAAGTTCACGCCAAGCTCGACGGCACGCCGGACGACCGCGCGGGCGGTTTCCCGGTCCGCAGGCTCACCCCAGACGCCGGGACCGGTGATGCGCATGGCGCCGAAGCCGAGGCGATTGACGGTGCCGACCCCGGCGATGTCGAAGGTGCCGCTTGCTTTTGCGTGGGGGTAGTCATATGGGGTTGCAACACGGTCGACGGCGGCAGGTATTCCGGCTGAGCGGCACGGATTTCGCCCCGGAACGGCAGCACCCCCGGCAGGAAGACCGGCCGGGGGTGCTGCATTGCGGGT
>JAABVA010003025.1_pt1 | contig 16286 bp, 12 predicted proteins | sample 5560331 | NCBI WGS metagenome assembly JAABVA01 (sample SAMN12812661, study PRJNA571458) | rock metagenome | isolation source: Antarctica rocks | place: Antarctica: Victoria Land, Mt New Zealand sud | collected 2016-01-07 | reverse complement strand
CCCTGTCGAGCCTTGAGCAGCAGATAGAGCCGCTCACCCAGGACGCCTGCGCCTTTTACGAGGACCACGGCGTGTACGACGACTACCGGGGGGTCGTGCTCGACGACGAGGAGGGCAACCGCATCGCCGCCGCCTTGGGCGAGCGCAAGGCGGTCATCCTGCGCAACCACGGGATGCTCACCGTCGGGGAGACCGTCGATTCGGCAGCCTGGTGGTTTCTCACCCTTGAGCGGACGGCGCAGGCGCAACTGATGGCAATGGCCGCCGGGACGCCGCGTCGGATCCGGCACGAGGAGGCGCTCGCCACCCGTGGTCAGGTCGGGTTCGAGCTGGCCGGGTGGTTCCAGTTCCAGCCAATCTGGGAGCGCATCTGCAAGGACAACCCGGACATCTGGGACTAGGCCGCCCCCTTGCCCGGCGGCGTTCCTCAGTAGGCGCCTTGCCGTCGCACGACTGCTGCCACGGTCTTCCACAAGATCATCGTGTCCAACGCCAGCGACCAGCTCTCCACATAATGCAGGTCCAGGCGGACGGACTCGTCCCAGGACAGCTCCGAGCGGCCGCTGATCTGCCACAGGCCGGTGAGTCCCGGCTTCACCAGCAACTGTCGTCGTACGTCCTTGCCGTACTGGCTGACTTCCTGCGGCAGGGGCGGACGGGGGCCGACCAGGCTCATCTCGCCCTTCACCACGTTGAGGAGCTGGGGCAGTTCGTCGACGCTGAAGCGGCGCAGCCAGCCGCCCATCCGGGTGATGCGGGGGTCGGCCCGCACCTTGAACAGCGGGCCGTCGGTGTACTCGTTGGCCTCGGTCAAGGTGTGGAGCCGGTGCTCGGCGTCCTGGTACATGCTGCGGAACTTGTAGATGGTGAAGTCCTGCCCGTCCACCCCGACCCGGATCTGCCGGAACACTGCGCTGCCTTGACTGTCCAGGCGCACGAGCAGGGCCAACAGCGCCAGCAGAGGGGACAGCAGGATTAGCGAGACAACGGCGATGCTGCGGTCCACCACCGACTTCAGCAGCCGGCGGCCACCGGTGAACCCTGGCTCCTCGACGTGCAACAGCGGCAGCCCGGAGACCGGTCGGATATGGATGCGCGGCCCGGCGATGTCGGTGAGCGACGTAGCCACCACGAGCGAGACGCCGCTGCCCTCGAGTTCCCAGCTCAGACGACGAAGATCGGCCTGCGTGAGGTCCGACCAGGCGCCGACGGCCACGGTGTCGGCCTCGGTCTGACGCAATGCGGCGAGGATGGTCGTGGAGGAACCAACGACGGGCACCCCCTCGATGAGAGGTCCCTGCGGCCGGTCCACACACGCGCCCACGACCGAGAACCCGGCGAAAGCTTCGCGTCCCAACTGGCGCACCAACTCGGCAACGCTGCGTTCCCGACCGACCACCAGCACGCGGTAGAGGCTCTGCCCCCTTGCCCGTTGCCGGTGCAGTCGCTGGCGCAGCGCGTACCGGCCGGTGAGGCACAGCAGCACGGCCAAGGGAAAGGCGAACAGGACGTACAGCCTGGCCAGCTCCAGCTTGAAAGCCAGGCTGACCACGGCGGTGGCGGCGAACAGCCGAACCGCGGCGTCGGACACCCGCCGGAACTCCTCGCTGCCCGTGCCCAGGAAGCGCGGCTCGTACGAGCGGGTCAGGGAGTTCGCCAGAGCCCAGGCCAGGGGGAAGGCGGCGGCGCTCACCAGGTACCACGTCTGCGGGTGCGTCCCGAAGCGCAACAGGACCGCCGCCACCGCAGCGACCAGGGCTGCCAGGAAGTCGGTCACGACGATGGTGCGGACGAGCCGCTGCTGCCATGCCGGGGCGAGGCGAGGCGAGGTGCGAGCGCGGCGTTGTCCACCCCGCTGTCGTCCGGCCGGGCCACCGCGCCGGAGGGTGCGAGCAGGACCGGCGCGGCGACGCCTCGCTCAGATCCCGCTCGTGGCTGCCGCCTCGGCAGGGCGCCACGCGTCCTCGTTCCGGTATGCCAGGACGTCACTGCGCTGCCCGTCGGTGCCGCGACTACCACGTGTCCACCTCATAGGTTTCGGCCGCCGTCCGGAAGAACTTCACACCGCCGCTGAAGTTGCCGACATATCCCGTAAGAGCTGGTCGGAGCCCCACCGTGGGTTCGCGTACGTCTGAGGAGGCGGCCCAAGTGCTGCAAGAACGTGGTGACGCAGAGCAGGCCCTTCGCGCGTTCCTCTGCTTGCTGGACGCCCTGCCGGTAACAGCGGTCGTCGACGTGCTCAGGACCGAGCGGCGTCGTCCCCTGACGCTGCGAGCGTTGAACGTGCATCCGGACTTCCTGCGGGTCGTGGCCGACGGCTGCTGGCCGCCCAGTCACGCTGTCCTCGCGCGGCGCGCATCTCGTGCTGTCCGGCGACTGACCCGCGAACTGGTGCACCGGCGAGACCGGCGGATCTTCGCCGACGCCCTGGAAGCAGCCGCGCTGGCTGTCCTGATGCGTACCGGCGCCGTCCCGGCCATCCCCGAGGAACTCCTGAGCCGAATGGAGTCCCCGTGGCAGCGGGCGCTCATCGGAGCCGGGGTCGTCGCCGCGACCGGGACCTGAGCACTCGTGTACGGTTCGCCACGCTGAGTTACAGCAGGGATGGGACATGACGGACGCAAGCACGGCGACCACGCGCACCTACGGGGCGGCCAGGACGCGCCTGTCCGGCCACCAGAAGACGGCGAAGGGCGCGCCGGCCTACTCGCGCTTCGTCAACCGTCCACTGGGCCGGCACCTGGCCGCGCTGGCGTACGCCGCCGGCCGGACCCCCAACCAGGTGACCACGCTCAGCGCGGCCTGCACGTTCTGCGGCATCTTGATCATCGCGCTCGTACGGCCGGGCACGGGGGCAGCGATAGCTGTGGCCGGCCTCCTGATGATCGGCTACGCCTTGGACTCGGCCGACGGGCAACTCGCGCGCTTGCGCGGCGGAGGCAGCCCCGCCGGGGAGTGGCTGGACCACGTGGTCGATGCGGCGAAGACCTCTGCCTTGCACGCGGCTGTCCTGGTGTCGTTCTTCCGATTCTTCGGCGTCTCCGACGGGCTCTTGCTGGTGCCGCTGCTGTTCATGGTCACGGGCAGCACCTGGTTCTTCGCTGTCGTGCTCACCGATCAGCTCCGTCGAGCCCGTCCGGCCGACAGCAGTACCGGGCCGGCCAGTGCCAGCCCGAGCCTGCTTCGAGCCCTGCTGGCGCTTCCCACTGACTACGGAGTGCTGTGCCTGTTGTTCCTGCTGCTCGGCCGCGGCGAGGTGTTCGTAACTGCCTACTCGCTGATGCTGGCCGGTCAGTCAGTGATTCTGGTCGCAGCAATGCGAGCCTGGTTCCGCGAGTTCTCAAGCCAGAGCACACCTCGTGCCACGGGCTGAGTTCCCTTTGGCAGGCGACCGGCTGAGCAACCCGTACCGCAATACTCCCAAGTCCATGCAAGCCCGAAGGTCCGGAGATGCAGCGGTTGAGTTCGCCTCGTCCTGGCAACATTCACCATCAGTTCATCAAGTCACTGTGTCACAGTGCCGACTACACAGCGTTACCGGACTCGAGGCGTCCGTCTGAACGCGTCGGCCGTGGGTTCACCAGCGGCCGCATTGAAGGCGAAGGGAGCAGAAGATGGATGGGCTTGTTGCCGCGGCTCCTGAGTCGGCCAGGCTGTCGGGGAGCGCCGTGCTGTCCGGAGGTGCCGTGCTGACGTCACCCGTCCGGTACCCGCCTGAAGAGTCGGGGACCGGAACGCGACGTCCGCTGCTCCGCATCGCCCTGCTTGGTACCCGCGGCGTCCCAGCGGCGTACGGCGGGTTCGAGACGGCCGTGGAGGAGGTGGGCCGTCGGCTCGCGGCACGCGGCCACGAGGTGACGGTCTACTGCCGGGGAGCGGCGGCGCCGATCAAGGAGCACCTCGGCATGAGGCTGGTACACCTGCCCGCAGTCCGTCGCAAGACCCTTGAGACCCTCTCCCACACGGCTGTGTCGGCTGCTCACCTGCTGTCCCACGGCGGCGCGGATGCGGCGGTCGTCTTCAATGCGGCGAACGCCCCGGTGCTACCACTGCTGCGGCGCGGAGGGATCCCGGTCGCGACGCACGTGGACGGGCTCGAGTGGCAGCGGGCCAAGTGGAGCAGCACAGGACGGCACTACTACCGGATCGCCGAGTCCATGGCCGTACGTTCCTCGGACGCCCTCATCGCCGACGCCGCGGGCATCGCCGACTACTACCGGGACCAGTTCCGTGCGGCCACCCACCTCATCACCTACGGAGCCCCCATCCTGCGCGACCTGGCTGCGGACCGTATCGCCGGACTCGGCTTGCAGCCTGGCGGCTTTCACGTCCTGGTCGCCAGGTTTGAGCCGGAGAATCACGTGCACCTGGCGGTGGCCGGATACAGGAGCAGTCGCTCAAGGCTTCCCCTCGTGGTCGTGGGGAGCTCCCCGTACTCCAGCGCCTACACCGCAATGGTCCAGCAGCTCGGTGCCGGCGATGACCGTGTCCAGCGGCTCGGCTCGATCTGGGACCAGCCCCTTCTCGACCAGCTCTACGCCCATGCTCTGACCTACGTCCACGGTCACTCGGTCGGCGGCACGAACCCCTCCTTGTTGCGGGCGATGGGAGCTGGCACCGCGGTGCTCGCGTTCGACGCCGACTTCAACCGTGAGGTCCTCGGGCAAGACGGGCGCTTCTTTCGCACCGCCGGCGACCTGACCATGTTGTTCGAGCACTCCGAGGCGACAGCTGATGCTGTCGCGGAGCGCGGCCGGCGCCTGCAATCGCGCGCCGAAGCGCTCTACCGCTGGGATGAGGTCGCCGACCGGTATGAGGTCCTGTGCCGTGGTCTGGCTCAAGGCTCAATCGCACGGTCGGACGTGCAGCGGTCCAGCAGGCGGGTCGGCGCGTGATCCGGCTCGACCCGGCGGTTTGTCGGTAATATCCTCGACGCGATCGCGCCATCCAGCCAATGTCGTCACGCGCAGTGATCTGATCGGGTGACTTTTGTGGTCTCGGCTCAAGGTGGGGCGTAGCACCTCTAGGATCTGTGCAGCCGACGGGCGTCGGCTTCGGCATAGTCAGGGTGGGGTCGTCCATGGCAATCGGTCGCCGGTTTCGCTACGCCAGCCTCGTCCTGGCTGCACTCCTGTTGGCCTTGCCCGGCGTCCCGCGGTTCGCGCACGCCGACACCGCACCGTCCGACCCCTCGGTGCCTGCCACCGTGTCGGCCGAACCCCTTTCCACCACGCAGGTCGACGGTGTCGTCTACACGCAGGTGATCGTGGGGAACACGGTCTACGCGGGCGGCCGCTTCGGCACGGCCCGTCCCGCCGGGGCTGCGCCCGGTGTCAGCACCGTCGCTCGGCACAACCTGCTGGCCTACGACATCCGCACCGGAGTGCTCCTGAGTTCCTTCGTGCCAGACCTCAACGGCCAGGTGCTGGCCATGACGGCCTCGCCAGACAAAACCCGGATCTACGTTGCCGGTGAGTTCACCACTGCGAACGGTGTGACCCGCAACCGCTTGGCGTCCTACAGCACCGCCACAGGACAGCTCCTGTCGTTCGCACCCTCGCTGGACTACCGGGTGGCGGCGCTGGCAGTCAGCGGTTCGACTGTGTACGCGGGCGGCGGCTTCAAAGTGGCGAACGGCTCGACGCGCACGCGCCTGGCCGCCTTCTCAGCGTCGGATGGTTCCCTGCTGCCCTGGGCGCCGGCCGCGGACGCCTCCGTGCTGTCCATGGTGATGGCCCCCGATGCGAGCAAGGTGGTCGTCGGTGGACAGTTCGCGACCATCAGTGGTCGGCCGGCCTATGGGATGGGAGCGCTCGACCCGGTCACCGGAGCAGTCCTGCCGTGGGCAGCCACGAACCTGATCCGCAACGGGGGCGTCAACTCCGCCATCAACAGCCTGACGACCGACGGCGTGCAGATCTACGGCACCGGCTACGTCTTCGGCCCTGGCGGGAACATCGAAGGCGGCTTCGCCCTCAACCCGTCAGACGGCACGGTTGTGTGGGTCCAGGACTGCCACGGTGACCAGTACTCCTCCTACGCTGCGGGTGGCCTCTACTACACCGTCGGCCACACCCACTACTGCGGCAACGTGGGCGGCTTCCCCGAGACCAACCCGCGCAGCTACAGCTACAGCCTTGCGTTCACCACGAAGGCCACCGGGACCGTCGCGCACAACCCCATCAGCGGTTACTACGACTTCGGCGGCACGCCTGCCCCCACCCTGCTGCACTGGTTCCCCAAGCTCGACGCCGGCACCTTCACCGGACAGAGCCAGGCCGGCTGGCACGTCACCGGCAACGGCCAGTACGTCGTGATCGGCGGGGAGTTCCCCAAGGCCGGGGGCGTTGCTCAGCAGGGCTTGGTGCGTTTTGCCGTTCGCTCCACGGCGCCGAACACTCTCGGTCCGGAAGTCAAGGGGGCGCCGCTGAACCCCTCAGCGACATCGCTCTCGAACGGCACGGCGCGACTCGCCTGGCAGGCCGACTGGGACCGGGACAACGAGTCGTTGACCTACAAGCTGGTGCGGGAGAGCAACACCGCGGCGCCGGTGTACCAGGCGACGGTCCGCTCGAACTTCTGGACCAGACCGCAGATGGGCTTCGTCGACCATGGCCTGGTCGCAGGGCAGACCTACCACTACCGGCTTTACGTCAACGACGCGCTGGGAAACGCCGTGTCGTCGGAGAACGTGGCCGTGACGGTCTCCTCCAGTTCCGTGAGGCCGTACGCGCAGGCCGTCCTCAACGACGGGGCGCAGACCTTCTGGCGGCTCGGCGAGCCCTCCGGCAGCAGCGCCGTGGACTGGGCGGGCTTCTCGGACGGCCAGGCCGGCACCGGGGTCAGCCGCGGCGCGGCGGGCGCCATCAGCGGTGACCCCAACATTGCGTCCACCTTCGACGGGAGCAGCCAGGGGCTGGTATCGACCAAGACAGCTCAGGCCGCCGTGGACCAATTCTCGGTCGAGACCTGGTTCCGCACGACCAGCACGAGCGGCGGCAAAATTGTCGGGTTCGGCAACCAGCAGACAGCTACCAGCAGCAGCTACGACCGGCACGTCTACATGGACAACGCGGGCCACATAAGCTTCGGCGTCTACCGCAACGGGGTACAGACACTCAGCACGACCGGGACCTACAACGACGGCCAGTGGCATCAGGTGGTGGCGTCGCTGAGCAGTGAGGGCATGTCGCTCTACCTCGATGCCAAGCAGGTCGGGCGCAACCCCTCGGTCACCGCTGGTCAGCCGTACAACGGTTTCTGGCGACTCGGCGGTGACAACCTCGGTGGTTGGCCGAGCACCGGGTCGAGCCAGAGCTTCTCCGGTGACATCGACGAGTTCGCCTTCTACCCCTCTGCCTTGTCGGCAGGTGCGGTGCTCGCCCACTTCAACAAGGGCACCGCCGCCCCGGTGAACGCGGCTCCGACCGCAGCGTTCACCGCCACCACCCAGAACCTGAGCGCGACGTTCGACGCCTCGGGCTCCTCTGACCCCGAGGGCGCAGCGCTGGGCTACGCCTGGGGCTTCGGTGACGGCTCCACCGGTACCGGCGCCGCACCACAGCACACCTACGCCGCCGGCGGCACCTTCCAGGTCACCCTCACCGTCACCGACGACAAGGGCGCGACCGGTACCACGACCAAGCCGGTCACCGTCACCAATACCGGCCCTGTTGCTGCGGACCGCTTCGAGCGATCGGTGGCTAATGCCTTCGGGACGGCCGACGTAGGTGGCGCGTGGACGGTTGCCGGCGCGGCCAGCAACTTCTCGGTCACCGGTGGCGCGGGCCGCATGCGCGTCCCCACAGCCGGCGCGACTCTGGCAGCGTCGCTGGGCCTGTCGGCGACCTCGACCGACTCCTACGTCTCGGTCGCCCTGGACAAGCCGCAGACCGGCGGCGGAACCTTCGTGTCGCTGATCGGCAGGCGGGTCGACAGCAGCAACGACTACCGCCTCCGGCTGCGCTACCTGAGCGATGGCTCGGTCTCCGCGTCCCTGTCGAAGGCCACCGCCGGGACGGAGACCCCGCTGACGCAGGTGCAGGTGCCCAACCTGACCTACGCGCCCGGCGACGTGCTGCAGCTACGCCTGCAGGTCACCGGGACCGCACCGACGACCGTACGGGCGAAGGTGTGGCGTTCCGGTTCGACCGAGCCCACTGCCTGGCTGGCCACCACGACCGACTCGACGGCGAGCCTGCAGGTCGCCGGCGGCATCGGCCTGCTGGCCTACCTGTCGGCGTCGTCGACGAGCGCGCCGCTCACCGTCACCTACGACGACCTGCGCGTTGAGCGTCCCTGAACCGGCTGACAGCGAGTTCAGCGCGGGCATGTCCACGCTGGGCCGCCCGATCGTCGCGGTGCTCACCTACCAGCGGGTGCCCGAGCTCGCGGCCCTGCTCCCGGTCCTCGTGGGGCAGAGCCGGGTAGCTGATCCACCCTGCGACATCATGGTGGTCGACAACGACCCGGGGGCGGGTGCTGCCCAGGCCGTGAGCCAGGTTGCCGGGGTGCAGTACGTGCACGAGCCACGGCCCGGGATTGCGGCCGCACGCAACCGCGCTCTCAGCGAGGCTGCCGGGAGGCCCTCGCTGGTCTTCCTGGACGACGACGAGGAGCCGGTCTCGGGCTGGCTGCAAGCACTGCTTGACCTGCACCGGCGCACGGGTGCGACCGGCGTCGTAGGACCGGTGGTCTCGCAGTTCTTGCAGGAGCCCGGTTCCTGGATCGGGGCCGGTGAGGTCTTCGCCCGGCGTCGCCTGCCTACCGGGACCGAGGTCGACGTGGCGGCGACCAACAACCTGCTCCTCGACCTGGTCCAGGTGCAGCGCCTGGGACTGCAGTTCGACGAACGCTTCGGGCTCAGCGGGGGCTCCGACACCCTGTTCACCCGTCAGCTCACCCGGGCTGGTGGACGCCTGGTGTGGTGCGACGAGGCGCTCGTGGTGGACAACGTGCCATCGGACCGGGCAACGCGGCAGTGGGTCCTACGGCGTTCCCTGCGCAGCGGCAACACGTGGGCGCGCACCTCCCTGCTCCTCGCCGATCGGGGCAGCGGCGTGACCCTCGTGCGCGCGCGACTACTCCTCGGCGGGTCGACGCGGCTGCTCGCGGGTGCTGCCAGGACCGTCATCGGCCTTGCGGTCCGGTCCCCCCGCCGCCGTGCCCGCGGTGAACTGGCGGCCATGCGGGGGCTGGGGATGGTCCTTGGCACGCTGGGCGTGGTGCGCGTCGAGTACCGGCGGCCGGCGGCGGCCTCATGACCTCCTCCTTGCACCCGTCGGTCCTGGTCGACACCGACCTCTCGGCGGTGGCCCTGGTAGTGGTGAACTACGGCTCTTGTCGGCATCTGGTGAACAACCTCACGCACCTGGTGGTGGGACGCGACTGCGGTCAGGTCGTCGTGGTCGACAACCGCACCTCGGACGACGAACGCCGGGCGGTGAGCCGACTGGCCGACCAGCACGGCTGGACGGTCGTGCTCCAGGACGACAACCCGGGCTTCGGGGCGGGATGCAACCGGGGCGTTGAACGGGCGAAGGAGCTGGGCTGCACCGCCTTCGTCCTGCTGAACCCCGACGCACGGGTCAGCGCGCAGACGATACGCGCCCTCGCCGGGGGTTGTTCGCGCGACCCCCTGTCACTGACCACGCCGCGGCTGGTCCGACTGGACGGCACCGACTGGTTCACAGGTGGGCAGATCGATCTGCGGACCGGGCACACGCGTACCCTGAATGAGTTCCACGGCAAGGCCGAGCCCTGGTTGACGGCGGCCTGCCTCATGGTGCACCGCACGCTGTGGGACCTCGTGGGGGGCTTTGACGAGCGGTTCTTCCTGTACTGGGAGGACCTCGACTTCAGTCACCGCTGTCGCCTCGCCGGTGCGCAGCTGAGGGTGCGGGACGACCTCGTGGCCGTTCACGACGTCGGCGGCACCCAGGGGGTCGGGAAGTCCAGCGCCTACTACCTGCAGAACTGCCGGAACCGGTTGCTGTTCGGGGCCGAGCACGCGCAACGCGAGGACCTGTGGCGCTGGGTGTGGCACACCCCCGGGTACGCCGCGGCCGTCGTCCTGCGCGGAGGACGACGCCAACTGCTGCGCTCCTGGTCACCGATCATCGCTGCAGCACGTGGGTCCTGGCAGGGCTTGCTGTTGGCCGTGTGGTCCCGGCGTCGATCCACATGACCGTTGAGGCTCCTGACCAACGACTGGGGATTGTGGCCGCTCGCGGCGCCGCCGTCACCCTCGCGAGCCAGTCACTGCGGATCGTCCTGCAGCTCGCCTCGATCGCCGTGCTCGCCCGGCTGCTCACCCCTCGTGACTATGGCCTGGTCGCCATGGTGGTCGCCGTCGTCGGGGTCGGCGAGATCTTCCGCGACCTGGGGCTCTCGACGGCCGCGGTGCAGAGCCCTTCGCTCACCAAGGCGCAACGCGACAACCTGTTCTGGGCCAGCACGGCGCTCGGACTGGTCCTGCTCGTGGTGGTCCTGCTCAGCGGTCCCGCCATCGCGGCCTTCTACGGCCACCCCGAGCTCGTCGGCATCTCGCAGGCCCTGTCACTCATCTTCGTCCTCAACGGGGCCGCGACCCAGTACCGGGCCGGCCTGAATCGGCGGCTGCAGTTCGGGCGGTTGGCGGTCGTCGACATCACTGCCCAAGTCCTGGGGCTCGCCTGTGGCCTGTTCCTGGCCTACACCGGCTCGGGCTACTGGGCTCTGGTTGCACAGCAGCTGGTCCAGGGCGGCGTCGCGCTCGCGCTCGTGATCGTCGCGGGCCGCTGGATGCCTGGTCGACCACGCCGGGGCGTGGGGATGCGCCCCTTCTTCTCCTTCGGGCTCAACGTCGTCGGGGGCCAGGTGATCAACTACGCCGGTCGCAACACCGACGCCCTGGTCATCGGCCACCGGTTCGGAGCGGCCGACCTGGGAACCTACAACCGCGCCTTCCAGCTCCTCATGGTTCCACTCGGCCAGGTCAGGCAACCCTCGACCTCGGTGGCGCTGCCTGTGCTCGCGAAGCTGCAGGACGAGGACCGCCGATACGGCGAGTACCTCGTACGAGGCCAGCTCGCCTTCGGATACACCCTCGTCGTAGGGCTGGCCGTGGCAGCCGGGGCGGCTCGGCCCGTCGTCGCGTTGTTCCTCGGCGACCAGTGGGCCGGGGTCGTACCGTTGATCCGCGCCCTCGCCTTCGCTGGGATGTTCGAGACGCTGGCCTACGTCGGCTTCTGGGTCTATCTGAGCCGTGGCCTGACCCGACAGCTGCTGCGCTACAGCATCGTGTCGTCGCTGCTCAAGGCATCGTTCGTCCTGATCGGGAGCCACTGGGGAGTGCTCGGCGTGGCAGTTGGCTTCGCCGTCGGACCCTCGCTCGACTGGCCGATCTCGTTGTGGTGGCTGTCGAGGTGCACCCGGCTGCCGATGCGGCGACTGATCGTCGGGGCCCTTCGTCCGGCGGCCGTGGCTGTCATCGGGGGAGCGCTGGTCACGGCGGTGGTCGGCGCAATCTCGGACGCCCCGGCGCTGTTGCAGCTGTCCCTCGCGTTGCTAACTATGGCCGCGGTGTACGCCGGTGCGGCAATCGTGTCCCGTGCGGTGCGGCAGGACCTGCGCGATGTGACGGACATAGCGCGACGGGTGCTTCCGAGCCGGATCTCCCGCTCGTCCGTTCAGTGACGCCAGGGTCTACGGGCAGTCCGCTCGGCACAGGCAGTGACGTACGCCTTGTGGTGGGCCTGACCAGCCGGAGCCCAGTTGCGGGCGCGGAGATCCGGGGCAGCGTCGCGGGGTGAGCTCGCAGAGAGCAGCGCCGAACCGAGCACCTCCGCCGTCAGGATGCCGTCGAACAACAGCACCCACTCTGCTCCGACCTCGTCGGCGAGGGCCTCGGTCACCGGACCCCTGGGAACCAGAACCGGGCGCCCGAGCGAGAGCGCCAGAAGGCACGCCCCGGAGTTGTGCATGGCCCGGTAGGGGAGCACGACCAGCGTGGACTCCTCGATCTCCGTGGCCAGCTCATCATCGGGTACATGGTTCAGGCGAAGCACCACCCTCTCATCCCGTTCGCTGGCCGTGGCAAGACAGCTCAGCAGCTCTGCCGCGTCCGGGTGGGGTTCGACCCGACCTACGGCATGCAGGCTCAGCTGGGACTCCTGAATCTGGTGGAAGGCCTCCACGAGGGTCTCCACGCCCTTGTAGGGGCGGATCAGCCCGAAGAACAGCAGTCGCCCCGGTACGGCAGGACTCCCGGCCCGGGCGGGGAGCACATCCCTGTAGTGCCCGTGGAGGACCGTCGAGGTGCGCTGCGGGCACGGCGTGACCGTCGAGGCGTTGAGGCGCACCCACCAGTCGGTTCTGGCCTCGAGGGCGGCCAGCAGGAGCGCGTCCACCCGGGTCAGCTTCTCGTGCGGAGCCACATTGTGGACGGTGCGCACGACCACGGTCCTGGACAGCGACAGCCGGGCGAGCAGAACCGCGAACAGGACGCGTCGGACGCTGCGGCGCAGGCGACCACCGGCACGCAGCAGGTGCTCTGGCCAGTGCACGTGCAGCACTGCATAGCGACCGATCAAGGCCTGCTGCCAGCTGAAGAAGCACGTGGAGACCGCTGGCGGCAGGGAGCTCACGAGCTGGACAAGGTAGGGATTGGTCGTCGCTCTGGGGCGCCGGAAGGACTGGAGGACGAGCAGCGGTGCAGTCACTCCCGCGACCGGGAGGTGATCCCTCCGTAGGGCCTCAGGACCAGACCGAGGGCGAGGGCGACGTCGGCGAGGTTGGCATGGATCGGCCCGAAACCCAGGTCCCACAGGCTTATCACCACGAGGAAGCCGACCAGCGCGCTCGCTCGGCGTCGTGCGAGTGCCATCGAGAGGCCGTTCAGGAGCAGGCCGGCGACCAACACGCCGAGGGCGATGCCGACCGCCCCGCAGTTCACCCACAGGTCGGCCAGCACGGAGTGCAACCTGAACTGCCCATCGAACATGTACCGGTCCCGGACCGGATCGGGGGGCAGCCCGGCAGCGGCCAGCCCTCCCCTGCCCGTCCAGACGTCTTCGGCTCGTGGCACCACGCCGAGCCCGAAACCGCCCGGCTGCTCCCGCATCAGCCGGATCGTGGCGCTCCACTCCGGCCGGCCACCGACGAGCAGCGAACCGCTTCGGGTGATCTGCTCGACCGAGCGCTGCTGCAGCACCTTGCCGGCGTAGCCGTCGACTAGGGCCGCCGTACCGAGAAAGTAGGCCGACGCGGACAGCGCCCCCAGCAGGATCAGCACTTGGGGTCTGCCGAGCGCGCCGTACCGCCTGCCCCTTCGGGCACCAAACAGGGACAGCGCCGCGGCAACGACGCAGAAGGCGACGAAACTGCGGTACTGATGGCTAACTCCCACGAGGCCCAGGGCGACGAGGGACAGTACGGCCCACGTCCTTGACCGGGTTCGAGCGACGGCTGCCAGCACCAGCACTGTCGTAGGAAAGGCGAGCTGGAACTTCCAGGCGTTGGCCGAGCCGGGAACCTGGGCCACCGCTACGAGCAGCTTGCCGGCGGCGTACAGCGCTGCGACCGCCGGCAGCGACAGGTGGGTGCGCGCCCAGAGCAGCAGGCCGACCCCCCCGAAGGCGGTCACCAGCAGCGTGCTGAGCTCCGCGACGTGGCGCAGGTCGACCGATTGCCCCGGACCTGCGGCCCAGGCGAGGTCGAGCCCGCTGAGCAGCGCGGCGAGCGCGAGGGCCAGCAACGCTCTGGCACCTGAGTACCGGGGCAGGACGCAGATCCAGACGGGCAGCAGGACCAGGACGACGACCAGACCCGTGGCGGTGCTGTGGGGAAGTGGCAGGTCGGCGCCCAGCACGACGACACCGACGACAGCGGTCAGGATCGAGGACGCAGCGCTGCCCCGCGCGGCCGCGCCTGGCCCTTCGTAGGCGCCGGGCCTGTGGGCACCGGGACCCGGCGTCTGAACGGGTGGCGCTGCCACGCGGGTCGCGCTCAGGACGGTTGCCATGACCATCAGAGGGCGTGGTCGGACAATCCTGGCTTGAGCGGGAAGCCGAGCACGCGTGGGGTGGCGACCCGGGGACGCTTCTTGCGGGGGGGCTTGGCCGACCTGGGCGCTTCCTTGTCCTTGTTCAGGACGACACCTGCGATGGGAAGGGCGGCCAGGCGTGCCTGATGGAGGCACGCTGTGAGGTCTCGCGCGCGCAGGCGCGAGGCGTCCACGACCACCAGCAGAGCGTCCGCGTGCTGACCGAGGACGAGGGAGTCCGCCACCTCCAGGACGGGTGGGGTGTCGAGCACGACCGCGTCGTAGCTGCTCGCAGCCTCCGCCAACATCGACCGCATGGCGGGGCTGGCAAGGGCAGCTCCAGGGTCGTCGGCAGCACGCCCGGCGCTCAGGAGGTGCATTGAGGAGTGCGGAACGGCAAGAGCGGCGGCCCCGAGGGTCATACCTCCCTGGAGCACGTCGTGCAGACCCGGTTTCTCAGCGAGACCGAACATGGCTGCCAAGCGCGGCCGACGCAAGTCGGCGTCCACCAGGAGCACCCTGGAACCGGACTCCGCCAGGGCTCGGGCGAGCTGGACAGCCGTCGTACTGCGTCCTTCGCCCCGGATGGAGGAGGTCACGACCACCGAGGTGCCGGAGCCCGCAGGTCGGTTCAGTCCGGTGGCGAAGTTGGTCCGAAGCCGTCGGAAGGCGTCCTGGACCGTCGGGCTGCGCGGTGACCGCCGACGACTCGGCTCGTAGGCGACCGTCGTGAGGACCGACAAGCCGCTCAGCGCCTCGGCCTGCTCCCCATCGCGTACGCGGTCGTCCAGCAGGTGCCGTAGGAGAGCGGCGATCGCCCCGAGGGCGAGGCCGGCGAGAAGTCCATAGACCGCGTTGCGTAACGCGGACGGACCGGTTGGCGTCCGAGGCACCTGAGCCGTGGCCACCGTGGTCACGTTGATCGGCCGGACACCGCCGTTGCCCGCCGGGGTGAGCTGCTGCACAGCGGCCTGCAGGTGCGCGCCCACGGCGTTGGCGATATCGGCGGCCTGTTGAGCCCCGCTGCTGGTGACCGAGATGGTCAGGACGACGGTGTTGAGCGGCGCGTCGGCCGTGATGCTCATCGCCAGCTGTCGAGGCGTGGTCTGTAGACCGAGCTGCTGGATGACCGGGTTGAGCACCTCGGGCTGCGTGGTGACCTTCGCGAAGGACTGCATGAGGTTCTGCGTGTACGTCGAGCCCTGGGTCAGCTCGCTCACTGTGTCCCCGCGCGCCGGAGCGAAGAAGACGCTGGTGCTCGCTCGGTAGGTGGGGGCAGTCCTCGCCGTGAACGCGAGCCCGGCGAGTACCCCGAGCAGGGAGCCGGCGACGAGCAGCCGCCAGCCGCGCCGGAGAGCCAGGGCGTAGCGGCTGGGTTGCATCGTCGGGGTCGCTTCCGGGTAGGCGTCGCCGCGACGGCCGGCTGGCTGCGGGGCAGGTGTGATTCGGGCCGTGGGCACTGCTTCTTTCCCGCCGACGCTCACAGCGCTTCCACGAGCATCCTGTCCAGCAGGACACGTAGCAGCGTGCTGGAGGTGTGCTCGGTGTAGGGGAAGTAGGCGACCTGCACCCCGACTGAGGCGAAGTCGCGTTCGAGCTTGTCCCCCTTCGGCGTTCCTCGCCAGTCGTCACCTTTGAAGATGACGTCGAACCGGAGGTCTCGCCACACGTCGAGCTTCTCCGGCAGCTGCTCGGCGTACGCCACGTCGACGTGGCGGATGCTCTTGACGATCTCCAACCTCTCCGACAGGGGAACGACCGGGAGCCTGCCCTTGGCGAGCACGGCGAGCTCGTCGGAGACGACCCCAGCGATGAGGTGTCCGCACTGGCTGCGTGCGTGCCGCAAGGCATTGAGGTGGCCTACGTGGAACAGGTCGTAGACGCCCGGCGCATATCCCACCCGACGAGCCATGCAGCTTCCCCTCTTCCGCGGCGACTTCCTACGCTGCGACCTTCTGTCCAGTGCAGCGCTGCACGACGAGACGGACCCTGCGCATCGTAGTGATGCGACCCGTTCCGTGAGCGACAATGTCAGATCTCGTGGCTGTCGATCGTTCTGCGCCGGCACGGACAGGTCTTCGGAGGAAGGCCTGTCACGTGCCGGCGTGGTGGATACAGGGCGCGGTCCGGTTCTCCCTGGCTCAGCCGCCGTTGCTGATCGTGATGGGCTGAGCGGTGTCGTCCCAGACGTTGCCGTGCTGGGTTAGGGTGGTGGCGGTGCCGGCGATGATGGCGCAGCCGGTCAGTCGCTGGTCGTGGCCGA
>JAABVA010003024.1_pt1 | contig 16288 bp, 14 predicted proteins | sample 5560331 | NCBI WGS metagenome assembly JAABVA01 (sample SAMN12812661, study PRJNA571458) | rock metagenome | isolation source: Antarctica rocks | place: Antarctica: Victoria Land, Mt New Zealand sud | collected 2016-01-07 | reverse complement strand
CATCGACGTCACCGTTGGCGATCACCGCGACGCACACGTGGTAGCTGGACCCGCGGGCGGATTCGTCGACGAATGCCTGCGCGCTCAACTCTCGACCGACGATCGCGCCGGGCGGGTCCCCGCTGCGATCCCGAAACGGTCTGCTGCGCCGACCCTTCGAGCTCGGCAGCAACGGCTCACCCGAGTGGAGACTGGTCCATGGTGCAGGACCTGCTCATCATCTGGCGCACCCTGCGGGTCGTGGTGCGCGGCAAGGGCGCGCCTACTGAGCGTCACCGTCCGCGAGGAGCGCGAGGTCGGCCACGACCATGCGGCGCACGATCTCCTCGAAGCCGATGAACGGCACCCACCCCAGGACGGTGCGGGCCAGCGACGCGTCACCGCACTGCTCGGTGGCGTCGGTCGGTCGGGCCAGCTCGGCGTCCACCCGTACCAGGCCTGGGCGTGGCTCGACCCCCGCTGCGTGGAGTGCCGCGTCCGCGAACTCGCCGATCGTGTGGGTCCGCCCGGTCGCCAGCACGACGTCGAGCGGCTCGTCGTGCCGCGCGGCCCGCACCATCCCGTCGACGTAGTCCGGCGCCCACCCCCAGTCCCGCCGCGTCGCGAGTGTCCCCAGCGTCACGTGCTCTTGGTGGCCGAGGGCGATCCGCGCCACCGCTGCCGTGATCTTGCGGGTGACGAACTGCGGTGGGCGCCGGGGGGACTCGTGGTTGTAGAGGACCACCGAGCTCGCGTGCAGGCCGAGCGAGCGGTAGATCGCCACCATGTGGTGGGCATACGCCTTCGCGGCGCCGTAGGGGTTGGTCGGCTCGACCGGTGTTCCCTCGTCCTGCGGTGACGCCAGCGGGTCCCCGAAGATCTCCGCGCTCGACGCCTGGACGAACCTCACGTCGACGCTGGACGACTGCTGAACCTCTCGCACCGCGGCGAGCAGGACCGCGACCGGCACCGCGTTGAGCTCCGCGGTCAGCACCGGCTCGTTCCACGACCGGCCCACCGAGGACAACCCGGCCAGGTTGTAGACCTCGCCGGGGGTAGTGGTGAGCACCACCTCGCGCAGCGCGGCGGAGTCACGCAGATCGACCTGGTGGAGGGTGGCGGTGGCCAGCCAGGGCAGGGCGGCCGCGGCGTCGGCGTCCTCGACCACCGCGTGGACGGTGGCGCCCTCTTCGGCGAGCCGCTCGCACAGGTAGCTGCCGTCCTGCCCGGTCGCCCCGGTGACCAGTGCTGCCGTCACGAGGGGATGCGCCGCCGCTCGCGAGCGAGGTCGGCGTCGACCATCATCTCCACCAGCTCGCGGAACTCCACCTGAGGCTGCCACCCCAGCTCGGTGGCCGCCTTGGCGGCGTCGCCGACGAGGAGGTCGACCTCGGCGGGGCGGAAGAACGCGGGGTCCTGCACCACCCGGTCGGACCAGTCGTCGATCCCGACCCGGGCGAACGCGATGTCGAGGAACTCGTGGATGGAGTGGGTCTTCCCGGTGGAGATGACGTAGTCGTCGGCGGTGTCCTGCTGGAGCATCAGCCACATCGCGTGCACGTAGTCGCCGGCGAAGCCCCAGTCGCGCTTGGCGTCGAGGTTGCCCAGCCGGATCTCGTCCTGCAGCCCGAGCGCGATGCGAGCCACCGAGATGCTGATCTTGCGGGTGACGAACTCGGGGCCGCGCCGCGGGCTCTCGTGGTTGAACAGGATCCCCGAGCTGGCGTGCATGCCGTAGCTCTCGCGGTAGTTGATCGTCATGTAGTGGCCGAACACCTTGGCCACGCCGTAAGGGGAGCGGGGCCACAGCAGCGTCGACTCCCGCTGCGGCACCTCCTGCACCTTGCCGAACATCTCGGAGCTAGACGCCTGGTAGAACCGGATCGGCACGCCGGTCCGGTTGCTGTGCAAGCGAACTGCCTCGAGCATGTTGAGCACACCCTTGGCGGTGACCTCGGTGGTCGTGTGGGCGTTCTCCCACGAGTACGCCACGAAAGAGATGGCCCCAAGGTTGTAGACCTCGTCGGGCCGGGAGGCCTCGAGCGCGCGCATCAGGCTCGACAGGTCCGTCAGGTCCCCGGTCAGCAACCGGACGTCGGGCAGCTGCTCGGTCATGAGCTCGACCTTCGGGTTGTTCTGCCCGCGCACCAGGCCGAACACCTCGTAGCCCTTCGACAGCAGCAGCTCGGACAGGTAGAGACCGTCCTGCCCGGTCACACCGGTGATCAGAGCTCTTGGCATGCGCCGACCCTAGCAACGGCCCTGGCTGTGCATCTCGAACAACCACTCAAGCGGTCACGCACAGCAACGCAACTAAACCCGTCGGTGCCCTTCCACGTGGACGGGGTCGTCTCCGACCGGTGGGGGTGGCGGCGCTGGCTCGACCGACGTCGTCGCGAGGGAACGCACGGGGCCGCTGTGCTGTGCTGATCATCGGCAGTGAGTCCACCGCGGCCGAGATGAAAGCCTGCCTCGAGCGCGACCCGGCAACCGGTTACCGCGAGGTCAGTATCTGCGTGCCCGGGGGATTGCGGGCGGCCGTCTCTCGCGGCTCGACAACCCCGGCCCGTCGTTCTACCGGTCCGAGCGGATGGGTCTGGCGGTACGCCATCACCATGCTCAAGCTCCGCAGCATGACCGCCGACGCGGCCCCCCGGGTTGACGAGCTAGTCGGCAGCAGCGACGGCAACGGCGTGCTGTTCAAGATGCGCCTCGACCCCCGCGTCACCCGCGTGGGCAAGTGGTTGCGGCGCTGCAGCATCGACGAGCTCCCCCAGCTGCTCAACGTGGTCCGGGGTGAGATGAGCCTGGTGGGCCCGCGCCCCCCGCTGCGCTCGGAGGTCGAGACGTACTCCTTCGACGTGCGGCGCCGGCCCCTCGTCAAGCCCGGCGTGACCGGCCTCTGGCAGGTCAGCGGCAGGTGGGAGAACACCGTCCGGCTCGACCTGACCTACGTCGACAACCATGCGGGTCGACGTGCTGCACGTGGTCGAGGCGTTCGGCGGTGGCGTCGAGGTCGCGATTGCGTCCTACGTGGACGACTCCCCCGACATTTGTCACGTGCGGGATTCAGTGGAGACTCCGAACTGACGCGGCGACGGTAGTCGCCACGGGGTGGCCCGGTGCTGCCGCTCCTCGAGCTCGACCGGTGGGATGAGCCCGATCTCGCTGTGGAGCCGTCGGTGGTTGACCCCGACGAACAGCACCACTCCTCGTCGCAGGGTCACCCCGCAGATCGACCGCCAACCGGATCGCCTGCTCTCGAAGCTCCTCTGGGTGCTTTCCTCGGTGCTGCTGTGACTCTCATCCTCCCGAGCGATGAGAGCCTTCATCAGACCCGGCACGGGACAGTCACAGGGCAGCACGGTTCTGCCGGTCGGCCCGGCTTCTCCGCGTCCTGGTCGTCGGGGTGGGTGTCGGTGGTCAGCAGCGCAGTGGGATCGTGTGGATGCGGTGCAGTGCGAGCTGGGTCGGGGTGGCCACGGCCCGGCCGGGGGTAGCACCGGCGTCAGGGGTGGACCACGACACGGCCCTGCCCAGTACCCATCACCGCGTGGAGTTGGACACGTATGCGGTGTCACGGCGCGACGACGTCCGCCCCATCCTGCCCACCTCGGCCCGACGCGTCCTCGACGTGGGCTGCGGACCCGGTGGGCTCGGCCTCGTGCTCCGCGACCTCTACCCCACGGCGCACCTGGCCGGCGTGGAACCCGAGCCCACCCACGCCGCGCTGGCCAGGGACATATTCGACGAGGTCCACGAGGGTTACTTCCCCGACGACCTGCCCGCGGGGCTCACGCCGTTCGACCTGGTGACGCTGTCGGACGTGGTCGAGCACGTGAGCGACCCATGGGCCATGCTGCGCGCCGTGGGGCCACTGCTCGCCCCCGGCGGCGTCGTCGCCGCGGCCATCCCGAACGTGCGGCACTTCACCGTCTCGCTGCCCCTGGTGCTCCGCGGCCGGTGGACCTACACCGACGAGGGCATCACGGCCCGCACCCACCTGCGCTTCTTCACCCGGGAGACGGTCAAGGAGCTGTTCACGAGCACCGGTTACGTGGTCGAGCGGGTCGAGATGCTCAACGGCCCTTGGGACGGCAACCCGCGGTGGCGCCGCTGGAAGCGCCCGACGCGACCCGCCCACGACCTGCTGTGCCAGCACTACGGCGTGGTGACCCGACCCCGCTGAGGGCCCCGCTACGCCACCGGGCGGAGCACGAACGCCCCCTCGTCACCCCGGCCGGCCGCGTTGAGCCGGCGCGCCCGCCGTGACCACCGGTCCACCTGCCGCGCCGTCCATGGCGACGCCTCCGGGCTGCGGTGCCAGGACCGCGCGTCGGCCAGCGGGATCCCCCGCATGTACTGCTCGCTGCCCCAGAACTGCAGCGCCGTACCAGTGCGCCAGTGCTCCACGAGGCCGAGCCCGGCGGTGCGGGCACCCGCGGTCAGACCCGCCTCGGTGGGGACGGTGAGGTGGCGGGGTGCGTCGAGCTGCACCCAGCTGGCCCCGTAGCACTCGAGCGCCGCGGAGTCGGCCAGCGGGACGACGACCAGGACGTGCCCGCCCGGCCTCAGCAGCTCGCGGGCGCGGCGCAGCTCGTCGACGGGGTCGGCGACGTGCTCGAGAACGTGGTGGAAGAGAATCACGTCCGCGGGCTCGTCGACCTCACCCAGGCTCTGGCGCCGGATCGTGATCGGCCCCCAGGTGCGCTCCTCCGCGTCGAGGTAGGGGTCGATCCCTACCAGGTCGGTGAACCCAAGCCGCCGCAGCTGCCCCAGCACCGCCCCGCCGCCGGTGCCCACCTCGAGCACCCGGCTGCGCTGGGTCACCCCAAGGCCGGCGAACCACCCGGCCGACACGGGGAACAGCCGACCCTGCCAGCGGCTGCGACCGGCGCAGCGCGCCAGCCACGGCAGGCGGAGCAACCCGGCCATGAGCGCGCCCGTCACCGCGCCCGGCTCGGGGCTCGTCGGAGTGTCGAAGGAGTAGTAGTCCCGCGGGTAGAACGGCGAGAGGTCCTCGGGCACGTCGAGCAGCACCAGGCTCGCGCACGCCGGGCACCGGGCGTACCGGAAGGATCCCCCGGTGCCCAACATGTTCTCCGACGCGGTGAGGGCGACGCCGGAGAGCTCCGCGCCACAGCCATAGGGACAGGTCTGCGCGGCGGGCACAGCGGGCACCCTAACCGTCCTCGCGACGGGCCGTTCCGCGGCACGACGACCTTGGTCTGTCAAGATCGCGGGGTGGCTCAGGACATCGACGTCGTCGTGGTGACCTGGCAGGGGAGGGCGCTGGTGGGCTCGTGCCTGGCCCACCTGGCCCGGCAGACCGCGGCGCACCACGTCGTTGTCGTCGACAACGGGTCCACCGACGGGACCGCCGAGGCCGTCCGCACCGCGCACCCCGAGGTGACGCTGCTCGAGCTCACCGAGAACGTCGGGTTCGGGCGGGGCAACAACCGGGGTGCGGCGCTCGGGTCAGCGCCCTATTTGGTGCTGGTGAACAACGACGTCGACGTCGCCCCCGACTTCCTGGAGCGGATCGTCGCCCCGCTGCGCGCCGACGAGCGGGTCGGCGCGGTCGCGGGGCTGACCACGCGGCCCGGCTCGGGCCTGGTCGACCAACTCGGCATTCAGCTCGACGCGGGGCTATGCGCGTACAACCGCGGCGCGGGGGAGCACCCGGACGAACCCGTCGCGAGCGTGATGGCTGCCCCGTGCGGTGCTGTGGTGGCCTACCGCCGCACCGCCTACGAGGCGCTCGGCGGGTTCGACGAGCAGCTGTTCGCCTACTCCGAGGACCTCGATTTGGGGCTGCGCCTGCTGGCAGCGGGCTGGACGCACGCCGAGGCGCGCGACGCCCGCGGGGTGCATGTGGGCAGTGCGACCACCGGGTGGGGCAGCCCGTGGCAGCGGCGGCTCACCTCCTTCGGGCGGGGCTTCGTCCTCGGCCGCTACCGGCCCACCCGGGTCTCCGGGCTGCTCCACGCGGCGGTGGTCGACGCGGCCGTTATCACCTATGGCCTGCTGCGCCACCGCACCACGGTCCCGGTGGTGGAGCGGTGGCGGGGTGTGCGCGCCGGTCGTAGCGGCGGCCGGCGGCCTGTACCGGCCGCGGCCGTCGACGACAGGATCGGCCTGCTGCTGGCGCTGCGGCGCCTCGGCGGTGGGCGTTGAGGCCGGCGACGCGGCGGTGGGCGTCGAGGCCGGCGACGCGGCGGTGGGCGTCGAGGCCGGCGACGCGGCGGTGACCGAGGTACACGACCTCTTCGACGACGGGAGCTCGGGCCGGCGCGTCGTCCGCGGTGGGGGCGCCCGGATCGCCGCCTACGCTGTGGGGTCGCTGCTCTCTGTTGCCTCGACCGCGGTGGTGGCGCGCGAGCTCGGGGCCACCCGCTTCGACGGTTTCGCCACGGTGCTCTCGCTGTCGCTGGTGGCGCTGCTGGTGACCGACTTCGGCATGGCCACCCTCGGGGTGCGGGAGTACGTGGCGCTGCGCGGGCAGGAGCGCGACCGGGCGATGGCGGCGCTGCTCTCGCTGCGCCTGCTGCTGATGGTGGTGGGCGCAGCCGGAATGGTGGGCTTTTCGCTGCTCGCCGGTTTCCCCTGCGAGCTGGTGCTCGGCGCGCTCCTCGCCGGGCTCGGGCTCGTCGTGCAGATCGTCCCCGCAACGTTCGTCGTCCCCCTGTCCGCCCGGCTCCGGCTGGGCCTCGTCGGGGTGATCGAACTGGTCCGGCAGGCCGTGCAGGCCGTGCTCTTGGTGGTGCTCGCCCTCGCCGGAGCGGGGGTGGGGGCGCTGCTCGCGACGTCGATCCCGGCCGGCCTGGCGGCCGCCGCGGTGGCGGTACCCGCCGCTCGTGGTCTGGCACCGCCGCTGTCGCGGCCGCACTGGCGCGTCATGGCCGGGCTGTTGCGCGCCGCGGTGAGCTTCGCCGTGGCCACGAGCATCGGCGCCACGTACGCCTACGTCGGCCAGGTGGTCGCCCACCTGAGCACCGCCGGGGCGGAGAATGGCTACTACTCGCTGGCGTTCCGGGTCTTCGTCGTGCTGGTCACGGTGGCCATGCTCGGGGTGGGGGGCGGCTATCCCCTGCTGGTGCACGCGGCGACGACCGACCTGCGGCGCTTCGACCACGCGGGCTCCCGGCTCTACGAGGGGGCGCTGCTGCTCGGCCTGCTCATCGCCACCGCACTGGTGGTGGGGGCGCCCGCGGTCGTGGCGCTGCTCGGCGGTCCGGGGTTCTCCCCCGCGACCGGGATGCTCCGGCTGCTGGCGCTGGCCCTGGTGGGCTCGTTTCTCGTCTCGACCGGGTCGTTTTTGCTGCTGGCCCTGCGCAGGCACCGGACGCTGCTGGCGCTGAACCTCTCCGGCCTGGTGCTGGTGGTCACTGCGACGGCGGTGCTCGGCCCCGTGCTTGGTGGTGACGGCGCGGCCATCGCCCTCTGCGTAACCGAGTACACCCTCGCGGCCGGTTACGCGGTGGTCCTGGCCCGGGCGGGCCGGGCCACCCGGCCGGCGCCCCGCCTGCTGGCCTCCTGCGCCGTGGGCGTCGGGGCGGCCACCGCGGTGCTGCTGCTGCTCGCCCTGCTCACCGACCAGCTGGGCGGGCCGGTGGTTACCGGAGTGGTGGGGGGTCTGCTGTGCCCCCTGGCGCTGCTGCTCGGTGCGCTCGCCACCGGCGGCGTGCCCACCGAGTTGACGGCAGCGGTGCGGGACCGGTTGCGACGGCGGTGGCGGCCCCCAGCGCCGGGGCGGGGCCAGCCGCCACAACCTGGGTAGCCTCGCCCGGTGGCCGACCCGCACGTGCTCGTGCTCAACGCGCTGTTTCTCGACCCCGGTGTCTCCGGCGGGACGGAGACCTACCTGCGTGGCCTAGTCCCCGCGCTGCGCGACGAGCTGCCCCGCACCCGGCTGGTGCTGGCGACCACCCGGCGGGGCGCGGCGGCGTTGCGTGCCGACGGGTGGGGCGGGTGGTGCGAGGTCGTGACCCTGCCGTGCGACGTCGGTGAGGCCGCGGCCCGGCTGCTCGCCGAGCAGGTGCTATTGCCCGCGCTGGCGCTGCGGCGGGGGGCTGACCTGGTGCACGACCTCGCCTCCACGGGACCGGCGTGGACCCCGCGGGTGCGGCACGTGGCCACGGTCCACGACGTGACCGCGCTGCATGAGGGCTCCTTCGGCCGGCTGCACACCGCGGTGTTCCGCGCCGTGCTCCACGGGGTCGTGCGCGACGCCGACGCGGCCCTCACGGGCACGGCCGTCGCGCAGCGCGACGTTGCGGCCGTGCTGGGCCTCGACCCGGCCGCGCTTGTCGTTGCCCACCACGGCCGCGTCCCGGTCGACCCGGCGGCGGCCGCGGCTGTCGGGGGCGAGGCCGAGCCCGCCCCCAGGATTGGGCGGGTGGTGCTCTACCCGGCGGGCAAGCGGCCGCACAAGAACCAGGAGCTGCTGCTGCGCGCCCTGCCGCTGCTCCCCGACGACGTCTCGCTGGTCCTGGTGGGCCGGGCCGAGGCCCACGACGCTGAGCTGCGGCGGGTCGCGGCGGCCGAGGGCGTGACCGCGCGGGTGCGCTTCCTCGACTACGTGCCCGACGAGGAGCTCGAGCGGCTGTGGCGCAGCACGAACGTGCTGGCGTTCCCGTCGCGCGCCGAGGGCTTCGGGTTGCCGCTCGTCGAGGCGATGGAGCGGGGTGTCGCCGTGGCATGCTCGGACATTCCCGTGCTCCGGGAGGTCGGGGGCGACGTGGCGCGCTACTTCCCGGTCGACGACCCCGCCGCGTGCGCCGCGGCCCTGCTCGATGCGCTGACCGGCGAGGACCGCCGCGAGGCCGGGTGGGCGCGCGCCGCAGAGTTCACCTGGCAGGCGGCCGCGAGCACTACGGTGGGGGTGTACCGGCGGGCGCAGGCACAGCCGCGGCGCCTGGGCCGGGGACGCGGCCTGCGCCGGGCAGGCTAACCGCACGGCTCAGCGACCGCCCACGCGCGCCAGCACGGCGACGGTGGCGGCCGCGGTGCGGTCCCAGCCGAACCGGCCCGCCTGCGCGAGCCCGGCCTCGACCCGCCGGGCGCGCCCGGGGGCGTCCGCGAGCACGGTCCGCAGCGCCGCCGCCAGCGGCTCGGGACGGGTGGTGTCGACGTAGACCGCCGCGTCGCCCCCGACCTCCCGGAGCACCGGGAGGTCGGAGCACACCACCGGGCAGCCGCGGGCCATCGCCTCGAGCACCGGCAGGCCGAAGCCCTCGAACCGGGTCGGGGCGACGTAGGCGGTGGCGCCGCGGTAAAGCGCGTCGAGCTCCGCGGCGTCGACCCAGCCCCGCAGCTCGACGTCGGCCGTCAGGCCCAGCTCGTCGACCAGGGGTCGCAACGAGTCCGGGCCGTCGGACCCTGGGACCACCAGCAGGGGCCGCTGCGCAGGTGGGAGCAGCGCGAGGGCCCGCAGCAGCACCTCGTAGTTCTTGTGGGGCAAGCGGTTGCCAGTCGAGAGCAGGAACGGCGCCCCGGCGGGAGGGGCCGGCGGGGCCGGCACGGGCGGCGGTCCGGCGAGCGGGACGACGGTGACGCGGTCGGCGGGCACCCCAAGCAGCTCGGTCAGGTCCGCGGCAGTGGCCCGGCTGTCGGCGAGCACGTGGCGGGCACCACGCACGGCGGTGCGGACAAGCAGCTGCACGGCCCAGGCACCGCCCGCGACCAGCTCCGGGTGCCGCAGCGGCAGCAGGTCGTGCACCGTGAGGACCACCGGCACAGGCGAGAGCACCGGTCCAAAGTTGGCCGGGCACCACAGCACGTCGGCTCCTACCCGGCGAGCCGCTGCGGGGACCAGCGCGTTCTCGGCTGCCGCCCAGGCCACACGGTTGGCGCCCGATACGGGCAGCGCCACGGTCCGGTCGGGGAGCCACGCGGGCGGGTCCGCCGCCAGCTCCCGGTTGAGGAGGCCCACCAGCTCCGCGCCGTGCGCGGCGAGGTGCGGCAGCACCTCGCGGACGTAGGTCTCCGTCCCGCCCCGGTGGCCGGTGACGTGGACGAGGTCCACCGCGATCCGCATGGGTGCCGACAGTAGCGCCCGGCGCGACGGGGTGGGACCTGTCGAGCTGACGGTGGGTGGCAGGCTGCGCGCGTGCGGATCTGCCTGGTCTACGACTGCCTCTTCCCCTGGACCAAGGGGGGCGCCGAGCGCTGGTACCGCGTGCTGGCCGACGAGCTGATGCGGGCCGGCCACGAGGTCACCTACCTCACCCGGCGGCAGTGGGGGCCCGACGACGCGCCCGACATCCCCGGGGTCCGTGTGGTGGTGGTCTCCCCCGGGGGGGACCTGTACGACGCCGGCGGCTCCCGCCGCATCGACTCCGCCCTGGCGTTCACCCGGGGGGTCACCACCCACCTGCTGCGGAACCGCCGCCGCTACGACGTGGTCCACGTCTGCCAGGTGCCGGTGATGACGGTCCCTGCCGCGCGGCTGGCCCTGCTGGGCAGCGGGGTGCAGGTCGGCGTGGACTGGCTGGAGGTGTGGACCCCGGCGGCCTGGCGCGGTTACCTCGGCACGGTCCGGGGCGTCGTGGCCGCCGCGGTCCAGCAGGCCGCGGTGTTGGCGTCCCCGCTGTCGTTCCCTATCTCTGAGCACACCGCGGCCCGGCTGCGCGAGCGCGGGGTGCGCGGCCCCGTCTACGTCCTGCCCGGCCTCGTCCACGACGCGGTCACTACGCAGCCCACCCTCGCGGTGCCCGACACGCCGCACGTCGTCTACGTGGGTCGCCACATCCCCGACAAGCGCGTCGAGACGGTGCCTGCTGCGGTAGCCCGGGCGCGGGCGGCCCTGCCCGGCTTGCACGCCACGGTCCTCGGTGACGGACCGTCACGACCGGAGGTACTTGCGGAGGTGAACCGGCTCGACCTCGGCGACGTAGTCGCGGCCCCTGGTTTTGTCGAGCAGGACGTCCTCGACGCGACCCTGCGCAGCGCCAGCTGCCTGGTGCTGCCCTCGTCGCGTGAGGGGTACGGCGTCGTCGTGGTGGAAGCCGCCGCCCGGGGCACCCCGTCCGTCGTGGTAGCGGGGCCGGACAACTCCGCCGCCGAACTCGTCGTCGACGGCGTCAACGGCGTGGTCGCGGCGTCCACCGAGCCGGCTGTCCTCGCGGCCGCCATCATCCAGGTGGTGAAGGCTGGCGCTACGTTGCGTGACCGGACGGCCCGCTGGTCCGCTGACGGCGCCGACGCGCGATCGGCCCGGACGAGCGCGGCGATGATCTGCGCGGTCTACGAGCAGCGCCGTGGGTCGCGCCGTTCCCGGGCCAGGGGCCGGTACCGCAGGTAACGTCCCGACCACCCCACGGCAGGAACGGACGAACCATGGACCTCGCGGACGAGCTCGAGTTGAGCATTGTGATGCCCTGCCTCGACGAGGCCGAGACCCTCGCCTCGTGCATTCGCACCGCGCAGGCCTACCTCGCCCGCAGTGGTGTCGACGGCGAGGTCGTGGTGGCGGACAACGGCAGCTCCGACGGGTCCCAGGAGATTGCCCGCGGCCTCGGTGCCCGCGTCGTCGAAGTACCGCAGCGGGGGTACGGCAACGCCCTCGTCGCCGGCATCACGGCGGCGCGTGGCCGTTTCGTGGTGATGGGTGACGCCGACGAGAGCTACGACTTCAATTCGCTCGACCCGTTTCTCGAGGAGCTGCGCGGCGGGGCCGAGCTCGTCATGGGTGACCGCTTCGCCGGCGGCATCGAGCGGGGTGCGATGCCGCCGCTGCACCGCTGGGTCGGCAACCCGGTGCTGTCCGCGGTGGGGCGGCGCTTCTTCAGGTCCTCCGTCCGCGATTTTCACTGCGGGCTGCGCGGCTTCGACCGGCGCCGCGTGCTGGGTCTGGAGCTGGCGTCGTCCGGGATGGAGTTCGCCAGCGAGCTCGTGGTCAAGGCGTGCCTGGCCGGGCTGCGCATTTCCGAGGTCGCGACCCCGCTGCGCCGCGACGGCCGCAGCCGCCCGTCCCACCTGCGCAGCTGGCGGGACGGCTGGCGGCACCTGCGCTTCCTGCTGATCTTCAGCCCCCGCTGGCTGTTCCTGTACCCGGGACTGGCCGCGTTCTTCGTCGGAGGGCTGCTTACCTCGGTCCTGCTGGTGGGGCCGGTACGGGTCGGCGCGGTCGGCCTCGACCTCGGCACGATGATGTACGCCGCCGCGCTCACTGTGGTCGGCTGGCAGTCGGTGCTGTTCTCGGTGCTGACCAAGATCTACGCCGCGCACGAGGGGTTCCTGCCCATGAGCTCGACCTACCAGCGCCTGGTCGAGCGGGTGACGGTCGAGCGAGGCATCCTGCTCGGCGGGGCGATTTTCATCGTCGGCGTGGTGGTGGCGGGGCTGCAGGTGCTGCGGTGGGGGGCCGCAGGCTTCGGAGAACTTGATGTGTCCGAGACCGTCCGCAGCGCAATCCCGGCGGCGCTGGGCATCATCCTGGGGTTCCAGACAGTCATGTTCTCAATGTTCTCCGGCATTCTCACCATCCCCACCCGGGGTGAGCAAATGGTGGCCCTCCCGCTGGCCCGGCAGCCCTCGCCGGGTGGCGTGGAACACGATGCGACCGGCCACGAGGCCCCGGCCGCCGGACAGGGTCGGTGAGCAAGTTCGACCTGGCCAGCACCGGATGGCTGGTCGTCGCGACGCTGGTGCTGCTCGTCCCCGGTGGGCTGGTCACGGCCGCGACGGGGTGGCTGCGGAAAGGACGCGTGGCGCTGGGGCTGGGGATAACACCCCTGGTGACGGTGGGGGTCTGCTACGTCGCTGCCGCGGTGACGGCCGTGACCGGCGCTCGGTACGGCCTGGCGGCGGTGTACCTGACGACGCTGGTGCTGACCGCGCTCGCCCTCGCCGTGCGCCACGGTCGGCCGGAGCGGCTCGGCGGCCGATCCCGGGCGCAGCGCCTGCGCGACGCGGCCACCGGCTGGTCGACCGACCCCGGGGCCCGCAGCAACACGGCCCGCGCGGGGGCACACCGGCGGGCGGGGACCGGCGCCGCGCGGCTGCCCGAGGTCGTCGTGGTCTGCCTCGGTGTGGCCGTCGCCGGCCTGGTCACCCTGAGCACGGTCGCCGCCGGCACGGCGGGCTCCCTGGCGACCCTGCCGCAGGAGCACGACATGATCACCCACACCCTGCTGACGGCCCACATCGCCTACACCGGGCAGGCCGCGCCCTGGGCGGCGTTCCCGGTCGACCTGCTCTCGGGCACCCCGGCGTCGTTCTACCCGGCGGGTTTCCACTCGGTAGCGGCCCTCGTCGCCGACCTCGGGGCCGGCCCCGTCGTCGCGGTCAACGCCACCATGGTAGTGGTGCTGGGCCTCGTCCTGCCGCTAGGCCTGGTCGCGCTCGCCACCCAGCTCGGCCGGGTGCGACGCCCACTGCTGGTGGGCGCGGCCGCGTCTCTGCTCGCTTCCGTGGCCTACCGGCCGACCTTCGCCCTGCTGCACGACGGTGGGGTCCTCGCGAACCTCGCGGGCATCGCCTTCTCCGCGGGTGCGCTGGCCGGGATCCTGGCCGTGAGCCGCGCGACCGCGGCAGCGGGGCTGCGCACCGCGTGGCGCGGGACGCTGGTGGGGGTCGTGCTGGTGGTCGTCCTCGCCGTGGCCGTGTTCTCGGTGCACCCGACCGCGGCGGTGTCGGTCGCGGTGCTCGCCGCCGCTTGGTTGATCGTGGAGCTGATGCGGCGCGAGGAGCGCCGTGTGGCCCCGCGGCGGCTCGCTGTGCTGGCCGTGGCCGGCGGCCTGGCCACGGGGGCGGCGGCCCCACTGCTCGCGACCGATGAGGCGAGCCAGTCCACCGTGGCGGGCTGGCAGCGCGAGATCCCCGTTCAGCCGCTGGGGGCCGCTGTTGACCGCACGTTCGGGATGCCCTACGCCGGATACCTCGACCCGCAGTGGCTGCACAACCAGACCCTGCTTGCAGTGCTAGTCCTGGTGGGTGCGCTAGCCGCAGTGCTCACCCGCCGCGCGCTCGGGCTGCTGGCCGCTTGGGCCGTGTGGAGCGTGGCCCTGCTGCTGTTCCTCACCGGCTCGGCAGCGCCCGGGGTGGGCACCCTGGCCGGCTTCTTCTACAACAACAGCGGTCGGTTCTCCGGGATGGTCGCGCCCGTGCAGTGGCTGCTCGGTGGCCTGGCCGTGGTCACGGTGGTCGAGCTGGTGTTGCGGGTGGGCTCGGCCGTCGCCGCCCGCGGGGCTCGGGGTCCGGTACCCGAGGGCCTCGTTGCCGGGCTGGTGGCGGTTGTGGGTGTGGTCCTGCTCGTGCTCACCAGCGGTTACCGCACGACCAACGCGGTAGCGGTTGCGGAGCGCTACGCCGACTCCCCGATCAACCGCGTCGGACCCGACGACCTCGCCGCGTTCGCCTACCTCCGCGCCACCGTGGGACCCGGGGAGCGGGTGATGAACAGCGCCAACGACGGGTCCACCTACGCCTACGTGCTCGACCGGGTGCCGGTGGTGGAGGTGGCCAGTCTCGGGTCCGGTGCCTACACCGAGGAGCTGTTGGCTCGGTTCGACCGGCTCGCCACCGACCCGGACGTCCGCGCGCTGGTCCGCAAGCTCGACATTCGGTGGGTCTTGGTCGACGCCGACGCACCCGCGATCGGCGTGTTCGAGCCCTACTACCCCTGGTACCACGGCGGGGACCAGTTCACCACCGCCCCCGGCCTCGAGGACCTCAACGGGGTCGAGGGTCTGGTCCGACGGTTCAGCTCCGGCTCGGTGTCGGTCTACCAGGTGCGCAACAGCGTGTTCGAGGATCACGCCTCGGCGCACCGGTGACCGGCTAGTACTACAGTCGCACTTAAGGTAGGTGTCCTCGTCGTCGATAGTGGCATTGTTTGGTTCGGTTCTGGTCATCGGCACGTCCTGCCCCGCGAGCCACTACTCAAACTGTTGCCTACATGTGGACATGTAGGCATGTAGGCAACAGGACAAATAGACAAGCCTACATATCCTTCTGGGCCAGGTACTCCTCAACAGCTGACAACAAAATCTCTTGCACGCTCCGACGGTTCCGCACGGCATGGAGCTTGAGCCGGTCGCGCACGTCAGCAGGAACCCGAGCGCTGAGCATGACGGTTACGGCCGGGGGCTTCGATGACGCCGAAGTATTAGCCGACTTGGCCGGAGACAAGGGATGATCAGCTACTGGAGCCTTCGAGAGAGCGGGTTTGCGTTCAGGCGTGCCCGTCATTGTTTCAGCCCTCCGAGCGCTAGTAGTCGATCAGTGAACCCGTCGTAAACGGACACCACGTCCCGAGCTCGACTGGCGTAATCGTGGATCGGGGCCTGCGCCCCCCGGGCCTCGGAGATAACGGCTCGACGGGGGAGGGAAGGAGTCCAAACCAACGAGCCGAAGGCCTCGGTCAACTCAGTGAGCCGGTAATTGGCCTCATTCTGGTTGGGTGGCAAATTGTTGACGACGATGCCCGCTGTCGTCAGAGCCGAGTTGTAGCCTTCCTTCACTACATCGATCATCCTCAAAACGTTGGCAACGCCCCTCAGCGAATCGGTTTCAGCCTCGGTCACGATCAAGACATGAGTAGCCGCGATGAGCCCGTTCTGCACCAGCTTGCCGACGTTCGGGGGGCAGTCGAGCAGGATGACATCGAAACCGCTCACGCCCTTGAGTGCCTTGCGTAGGCGCAGCTCTGAGCCGAGTTTCGTGTCGTACTCCCGCTCGGCCACGGCCAGGCTGGACGGGAGACACATGACCTCATCGCCCCATCTTGATTTGGTCATCGCCTCAGCAGCCACCCCTTCGGTGTCTGCGTAGAGCACGTCGCCCACATCGAACCCCTGAGGATCAGGGTCGATACCGAGAGCAGTTGTGGCGTTGGCTTGCGGGTCCAGGTCCGCAACGAGCACTCGTCGCCCGTCCCGCCGAGCCAAGGTTGAGACGATGCCCAGGGTCGTAGCGGTCTTTCCCACTCCGCCCTTCTGATTCACAACTGCAACGATCATGTAGACATGTTGGCACGTAGGCATGCATATTCGGCGGACCTTCTCCACCTCGGCGTGCCGCAGGGCCGTGGGTACGCCTGAGCGACTGTGCGCGCCGCTTGTTGGCGAGCGTTCGGTTATCGGACACTGCGTTTCCCGCCAACTGACTTTCCGGAGCCGCTGTACCCACGTCTCCGGTGCGCGACGAGTTCGGCTACGGCTTGGCGGTCGCTTTGCTGCCCTGTTCGGCGCTGTCTGGCAGCCGACGCGACGGTGGTGGCCGCTTGGTGGGCGAGTGCTCGTCCGGGTCCGGTCAGCGCGGCGATCGCGGCTTGGTCGCTTTCGGCACGTTCTACGGCCCGCTC